>ERZ1034363.1327-NODE-1327-length-14331-cov-4.326014_pt1 | contig 14331 bp, 9 predicted proteins | sample MGYA00520616_ERZ1034363 | MGnify/ENA primary metagenome ERZ1034363 (study PRJEB33736, sample SAMEA104284506) | Azolla filiculoides | biome: Urban; feature: Water surface; material: Ditch water | place: Netherlands | collected 2015-10-28 | depth 0-0.1 m ...
ACAGACATTAAATCGTTCATAATGTCGTAACGCTTGGCAACTGAATCAAAAACGCCGCGAACTAATTTGACTTTATCCTGAGTAGCGACTTCTTTAAAGCCAAAATGCGTAGTGTTTTGCGTCATAGAAATTTCCTTGAGTGGCGAATAATAGATTTTAAATTTAGGGATAGAATTATAGCCTTAAAACCAGCAGACTCAAAAAAACAGCGCATCAATTAATTAAAATAGATCCATTTTGGTGTTATCTTATTCAATTTATGGGCTTGGTTTTGCGTAACCTGTTTTATTGCCCCCACATTTTCATGATATTGAACAACGAGAATTCAAAATGACCACAGAACAGACCCCTTGGACACGCGACGAATTTGAAGCCCAATTACGCAGTATGGAAAAGTTTTATCACATTCACCATCCATACCATACATTGATGAACGAAGGGAAACTAACACAAGCGCAGCTAAAGGGCTGGGTGGCTAATCGTTTTTATTATCAGGTGAGCATCCCTATTAAAGATGCCAATATTTTAGCGAACTGCCCAGACCGTGAAACTCGCGCAAAGTGGACACAACGTATTTTAGATCATGATGGGCATGAGGGTGATGTAGGGGGCATTGAAGCGTGGATTCAACTTGGCATCGCGGTAGGCTTAACGCGTGAAGAAATTACGTCTTTAGAATATGTGCTCCCTGGTGTGCGTTTTGCGGTGGATGCGTATGTGAATTTTGCGCGTCGAGCAGAATGGCATGAGGCTGCGAGTTCGTCATTAACCGAATTATTTGCGCCTAAAATTCATCAACAACGCCTTGATAATTGGCCACAGCATTATCCTTGGGTAGATCAAGAAGGTTACAACTATTTCCGTAAACGTTTAACTGAGGCGCGACGTGATGTCGATCATGGCTTGGCGATTACGCTGGATTGGTATAAAACGCGTGAGCAGCAAAATCGTATGCTCAACATTTTAAAATTCAAACTCGATGTTTTATGGTCAATGGCGGATGCGATGTATTTAGCTTATATTGACAATATGCCGCCTTATTTTAATGTTGCAAAATAATAAAAACTATAAAGCGTAACACGCCACTTCAAACACACTTTTTCTATGAATAAACATTCTTTTTTGCATCGTCATGCGCTGTTTTTGCCCATTTACTCAACAGTGCTGCTTTATGCGCTTTATTATGGCATTAGTGTGTTTGAATTTGATGTGGAAATTGCCCCAACATCTGTACCGTTGGATTTTTTAGCGCAATTAATTTTAGCGTATATTCTGTATTCACTGTCGCGTCGAGCGTGGATATTTTTTGTGCTGCATGCGCTGATTATGGGTGTTTTGTATATTGGTAATCCGATTAAAATTGCTTTTTTCGGTGGTCCATTAATGCCAGACGATATTTTTGCGTTGCGCTCGCTGCTGTTGATTTTAAGTGGCTGGAAATTTTTTGCGCTGGCTTTGCCGCTGGTTGCACTTGGAAGTTTACTATTTTTTAATTTCAAATTGCGACGACTGCATAATTATGTGGGCGGTGTTGTGGGTGGCTTATTAACCTTAACGGTGATTTATCAACCGAATTCAATTGTGTATCCGATTGATACTTACATTGGCACAAAAGAATGGGATCAACGCTCAAATTATTTGTGGCAGGGGGCGACAATTCACACATTGCTTGAAACGGCACGTTATTTTCTAGTGGCAGATAAAGCGCCTGACGTTGATGTGGCGCGTGCGGCGGCAAAGCAATTACTCACTCAACATCCGCTTGATAACACGCCTGCAACTGAAGATTTCAAGCCGCGTAATGTTCACATTGTGTTGCTTGAGTCTTTTTGGGATGCGAATAACCTCAAAAAAGTCAAATTTAGTCAAAATCCACTTTCAGATGATTTCCGAAAACTGTGGAAAACAGCGGATAATTCTGTCGCAATTGTGCCTGTTTTTGCTGGAATGACCGCCAATTCAGAATTTGAAGTGTTATGTGGTTTCCCCGTGACAAAAAACACGGTGAAATTTGAGCGTCAATTATTAAATGAAGTGCCATGTCTACCGCGTATACTTGCTGATAAAGGGTATAAAACGGTGGTGTCACATCCGAACGTCCCTGTTTTTTGGAATCGGGTAAATGCGTATCATCGCGTGGGATTTCAAACGTATTGGTCAGAAAAAGATTTTGAGCTTGACGACATCAATCGTGAATTCTTAGGTGATAGCTCGCTGTATCGTCAGGTGCTAGGAAAAATCTCCAGTACACTTGAATCAAAAGCACCACTATTAGATTACATTGTGACTTATTTTGGGCATTGGGATTACCCTTTAAATGAAAATCGTCCACCTCAAATTACCAGTACCTCACAAGTGGAAGAAGTGAACGGTTATGCAAATACCACGTACTACAAATCGCGTGAGTTTGTGGAATTTCTCAAAAATCTGCAAAAAAGCGATCCCAACGGTATTATTGTCGCATTTGGTGACCACTTACCGTTTTTAGGTGAGCATTTTGCAGGTTATGTTGAATCCGATGTGCTCAAAAATAGCCGTGGTGAATTTTCAGATGCGATGTTCAAATCCTATGTCAGCACGCCATTATTGATTATTGATGGTGAAAAAGGCGCTTTAAAAGTAGGGCGTTTGCCACTTTATCAAGTGCCTAAATTCATTTTAGGACTGCTGAATATTCATCAACCAACAATCATGGATTACACAACGCCTCCCGACGATGAACGTTTGCGACCATTAACGGGATTGCATTTTGATGAATGGGCAGATGGGCAAATTCAAGTATGCAAAGCACCGCCTTATTCGCCCGAATGTGAGCGTTCGCTTGCGTGGATTGAAGCAGTGAAAACTGTGAGCAATGATTTATTTATCGGTGGACAATTTACGCGCCCATTCTTAGATAAGCGCTAATGCAAACATCAACGCATCTTCACGATTATTATTTTCAGCAGGGTAATAATTTCTGCGCACGCCAATTTCGTTAAATCCCATCGATTCGTAAAGCGAAATAGCGTGAATATTGGTCGGGCGAACTTCTAAGAACATCGTTTCAGCTTCGCTGTAAGCGACAGAAATCAAATGTTCTAGGATTTTTCGCCCAATACCTTGTTTTTGTTCTTTGGGTGAAATACATAAATTCAAAATATGTGCTTCACCTACTGCCATACTCATAATGCCGTAACCAAGTACCTCATCACCAATTTCACAGACCCAATTTTGATAACGCATATTGAGGCAATCTCGAAAAATGTCTTCACCCCAAGGGAATAGATAACTGGCTTTTTCAATAGCGACCACTTGCGTTAAGTCTGAGCGGTTCATTTTACGCAGGCGCATCAACTCTTTGCGTCCGATGGATTCAGGGAATACTTTGGCGTAAAACTCCACATCGGCATCATAAATAACAAAATCTTTTAATCGGTCTAATAGGTCGCGCATGGTTACATTGTCGGTTGGGGTGAATTTGAATAGTGTAATACATTGGATTTTAAAGCATCGATTTAGCAATTAAAGCTAAACCGGCTACAAACAGAAAAATGGCAAAAATACGGCTGTATTTGTCATTATCGATATTGCCATAGAGCGTTTCTTCAATAAATAAAAACGTTAGTATTCCCACCTGTACTAATGCTGCTTTTGTACTGTAGGCAATGGTAAATTGCGTTTGCATAACAAGAAGCGTGAGCAGTTGAAAAGCTGCAAATACAGCGTAACAGGCCGCTGCTGTCACGCGCGTCGTATCTTTGGGGTAGTTTTTGCTGTAAATCATCACAGTTAAAAGTGAGCCACCTAAATTACTGACGCCGTGAATGAATCCCGTCACGATAAGATACACGCGCTCAAATTTCACGATAGATTGCAGGGCGCGTTCCATTTTTGGCAGAAAACTTTTGATGGCAACCAATAGTAAAAATATGCCCATAACAAAGCCAACATTGATTTTCACGGACGTGATGAATGCCAAACAAAGCACAATAAAAGGCACGCAGTAGCGCAGTACATTTTTGAAAAAATCACGGTCAACATAATCAACGTGTTTCACCACTTGCAATAAACTAATGGCAATAGAAATAGGAAGCACAATACCGAGCGCATCAACAAAGCTGTACCCAAGCAGTAGCAGGGCAGGCGTGCCAAAAAGTAACATTCCCACGCCAAAAATAGATTGAATGGTGGCTGTAACGAGAATGGTGAGTAGTATATCTATGGGCATTGGGTTTCCAGTATGGTTGATTTAATTAAATTTAGTCTTGAGAAAGTGTCGCTAAATCTTTTAATAATTTCTCTTGAGCATCTTTTCGATTATCAAACCAATCGTTGCTCCAAATACGCACAATTTTCCATCCTTTATTCTCCAAAATATTTTGTCGCCAAATATCGTTCAATCGAGCAGGCCAACTGCTGTGATATTGTCGGCCATCACATTCAATTCCGCACAAATATGTAGCATCTTCAGCCCTATGCTTAATACCTAAATCAATCTTAAAACCACTTTCACCAATCTGGTAATCAACATGATAATTTTGTACTCTTAAGAAATCGGCAACATCTTCTTCAAAAAAAGAATCCGGTGCTGTATCTGTTGTTTGAGAAACTTTGCCGATCAAACTATGCAAAATAGTTTGTATCATTTCTTTGTTATTGTTACTCACAGCACGAGCATAACGCATATATTGCCAAAACCAATAATTTTCAGTTTCATTGCGTTGGTTTTCGTTTGAGATTGCATCAATATTGAGTGATGTATAAATAATCATGCCTAATTTAGCTCGAGTAATCGCCACATTTAAACGCTTTCGGCCCTTTTCTTTTCTCGAAATTGCGCCAAAGTTTCTCTTGATACCATCATAAGCCGTAGAAAAAATAATAAAATCCCGCTCATCGCCTTGAACATGCTCAACGCTGCGAACAAAAAATCCAATATCCTCACCGTCTTTTGTACGGTTTCTTTCTTGTTCAAGTCTAGCTAAAAAACAGCTATCTTTTTGTCCACGTTCAAAAAGTAAATCATCAATTTGATCTTTTTGTTTAACATTGAGAGTAATAACGCCAATTGAAAATGTATCTTGTTGCTCCCAAAGCTTTGCAATACGGTCAACAACAGCAATTGCTTCGATCAAATTCGCTCCTGATTTTGCTGTAGCATTTTCTATTACGTTCAATTCAATTGGCGACTTGATGATATTTGAACAAATTTGATTACTTACCGCTGTAATTAACTTCCCTTCGTAAAAGGCATGATTAGAAAAATCGATCAGCTCTTTAAATTCTGAACGATAATGTACAGAAAGCATGGCATGATTTGGATTACCTTTTTTCACGGCATACTCAGCCGCATCTAATAAACAATATTCACCATCAGCTGCAATCAATCGATTCTTATCTCCTCTATCATCATCTTCTGTTTCTAAATCTTCATCGTCTAAATTTTCAATATCACCTGAGATAGAAAAAAAATCAGAAGGTGGCATTTGTTGTGTGTCACCTGATAAAAAAGCTGTTTTTGCTCGATACAAAATTGGTAGCGCATCAGCCATAAACATTTGCGAAGCTTCATCAATAACAACCAAATCATAAAGATTCGGAGTTAACTCTAAAATTGCACTGACTCCTTCGGGATTTGTTAATAATACGGGTTGTAATTGATGAACAGATTCAAAACCAGCATTGTAAAGTTTTCGTAAAGTTGTTTTTGGAGCATTACTAGATTTTTTAAGACGTAACAAACCTTTATTTTGTAAGTCATTCCTAGCCTGTAAGCGTTGAGAATATTTAGCTAGAATATCCTCAATGTCTTGATTTCGTTTTTCATTTAATGCTTGTTGCAATTTCTTCTTTTTGTCTTCGAAAGCGAACCTTGAAACATCACCTTGTTCCATCAAATTATCAAGCCACGATTGAAAACGAAAACACTCAATGATTTTTCGCCAGTGTTCGATTTCTTGGGGTGAATTTTTAAACATAAAGTCTAATGCCACTTGTTCATTTAGCTTGGTTTTGATAAATAAAACTTGATTAATTGATCCAATCAATGCTTTCAATCGTGAATATTCGTTAATTGTTTTATTATTCCGAATATCAGTGAGCAACGCATTGGTATATTTTTTGGGAAACCATTTGTTTAATTTATTCGTATCTCGCACCAAATAGAGAAATTTTTCATACGCCTGCTCGTTGTTGGCAGAAAGAAAACTTACATAACTAGGTCTTGCCCAATCGTGTTCAGCTAACCACGCATTTTGCTGTGCATAAAAATCACTATCGCTATTTTCTAAAGATTGGGCTACTACGTTTAGTTGATTTATGATCCCACGTAATTCAGCAGAATTTTCGAATTGTTCAAGGTTTCTATAAGGATTTTCTAAATAATCGCAGCTGCTATATTGTTGCAAAAATTCGTCCTTTTCCTTTAGTAACACTTGCAATTCTTTTTGTGACTCAGGCAGCCATTCTGCTGACTGCATGGTTTTTTGATATAAAATATTTAATTTTCCATAGGCATCAATGCCATCTTCAGTCAATTGGTGTAATCGTGCTTTTAAATTGCCATAATTTGGGCGTTTTCCATTTTTATTTTCACTTAGTAATGTGTTGGTTACGTCTAAAATTGTTTCATATTCAGTTAATGCGTCGCTGGTTTTTTGCCGTTCATGGTTAAGCTCTAACCTATTTGGAAAATTACTATCAATATCTTTAATGCTTTTAATAATTCGCATTCTATCATTTTGAGGCTCTTCAATTAACTGAACCAAATCGCCTAATCCATTTGCTGTTAATCGTTTACGGATAACTTCTAAAGCAGCTTTTTTCTGACAAACGACTAAAACTTTTTTCTTATTTGCCACTGCATCAGCAATTAAATTTACGATAACTTGCGATTTTCCTGTGCCGGGAGGACCTTGTAAAACCATTAAATCAAATTTCCTAGTATTCCAAACAACAGATTCTTGGCTGTGGTCATAGTCAGTGACTAGCCATTTTTCGTGATCTTTGGGGTTTAACGCATTTTCTTGATCAGTAGATAAATCGATAGGCTTTAAAAAGTAATCTAAAACTCTACTACTTTCACCATTTTGTAATTGTTCCGCGAGTTTATCTAAATCATCTAGTAATGCTTGACCTTTAAAAGGAATGTAACCAATGACAGCACAAGGCAAAACCTGTGCTTTTGATAATGGAATTTTTAATGCGTCTTTATCTGGGATGGACTGAATTTTTTGAACATCAAATTCACTATTACAATTACGCCAAACTGACAATACTTGTTTTGTCTCATATTCGATGTTGTCAAATGTTAAATTCTCGCCATTATCCCAGTCTAAATGCACATTGTTTTCATAGTTCAACCATGTTTGAAAAATACGATTTAATTGCGGCTCTAATGGATTTCCGTCTTCATCTATCACGCACTCAAAAATAATTGAATCACTTGTGATTTTGCAGGATATTGCCCATAAAAATAAAGGTGAGAACTGATAACGGCTTGATTCAGCAACATGGATAAACGGAAATCCAAGATAAAAGCTCAATTGCCCCGTAGAATGAAAATAGTCGTCGGATTCATTCTTGATTTTTGTGCATTTAGCTAAGTTTTTCTTTAGTGCATTTTGAATTTTTATAGGTTTTGGAGATTCGGCTAGTAATGTTTTGAGAATTTCAATGGGCTGAATTTGTTTTTCTAGCTCTAAAATTTCGGGTTTAACCAGATTAGTTAAATCTTCTCTGTAAGCACTAGGCAAAAATTTTAACAATGGATTCCGTGATACTAATCGCGTGACATAATGCTGGCGATGATTTTTTAAAATGTCAGCAGCACTCATAAAATTATCTCGTCAAAATAATTGCGGCTAAAGCACCCAAACCAACGAGTTGAAATATACAAAATCCAATTAACCATTTCAAAAATAACAGTGTTTTTTTATTTTCTTGAGTCACGATAGTGGATATATTTTCTTGGAAAATTGGTTTTAATTCCTCGATTTTTCTTAATAAATCGTTTTTCGTGATTACATCCTTTTGCTCCTGCTCATTTAAAAATAAAAGAGTTTTTTTATTTTCCTGAGTAACGATAGTGGATATATTTTCTTGAAAAATTGGTTTTAATTTTTCAATTTGTCTTAATAAATCGTTTTTTGTGATTTCATTTTTTTGCTCTAGCTCCTTAATATTCTCAAGTAATAACCATAATAATGATGGAAATATATCGTGTTCGGACACATTGCCATCTTGGAAGTTTTTTATCGTAGGCAACAGTTTTTCTTGGATTTTTTTTGAAATAGTGTCTTTCATAATGGTAATTAGTTATAGATATATAGATAAAGGTTTAATTAAATTAGGTGAATTATACGGAGTTTTAGATTATTTCAAACGACCGCAAAGCAAACTGCAAATCCTGCCATGCTTTACGCTTCTCGATAGGTGTGCGTAGCAAATAGGCGGGATGGTAGATGGCAATTAACGGTTTTTCTTGAAAATGATGCACTTTTCCACGTAATTTCCCAATCGGATCGTGCGTTTCTAGCAAAGTTTGCGCAGAGATGCGACCAACGGCCACAATCATCTTTGGGTTAATCAACGCGATTTGTTCAAATAAATAATCACGACAAGCGTGAATTTCATCCGCGTGAGGATCACGATTATGCGGTGGTCGGCATTTTAAAATATTGGCAATAAATACTTCTTCACGCGTTAATTGCATTGCACGAAGCATTTCAGTTAATAATTTGCCCGCCTCGCCGACAAAGGGTTTTCCTTGCAAATCTTCTTCTTGTCCAGGTGCTTCACCAATAAAAAACCATTTCGCATTGGGATTACCTTCGCCAAATACCGTGTTTGTGCGTGTGGTACATAATGTGCAACGCTCACATTGTGCCACTTGAGAGCGTAATGTTTCCCATGAGTCTACCGCCAAACTATGAGGCTCAATGCGCGTAGAAGGTGATGGCATTTCAGCCAAAACAGGTGATGCCTCAACTGTACGCGATTGCCAAACTGTGATACCCAACGCAGTGAGGTAGTGTAAACGGGTGTTTTCAGAAAGTGCCATAGTTCATGAAATAGAAAAAGCTGTCAAAATAGTGACTTATTATAGCGAGTAATTGCCAAGTCGAATCGTTAAAAAATTTTACCTTTAGGTTCAATTCAAATTTACCTGTAATTCTGTTATGGTGAATAACCTAAATTGATAACCACAAAACTGTTTAATTTATATCATGAAAAATAAAAACATTATTCCCACAGACAAAGAACGCTTTATGCGTGAACAAGATTTTATTGTGTCTAAAACTGATTTAACTGGACGCATTATTTATGGTAATGAAATTTTTATCGAATTTTCAGGCTATGAAGAACACGAACTATTAGGCAGTCAACATAATATTGTCCGGCATCCCGATATGCCGCGCGTTGTATTTAAAATGCTTTGGGATTATTTAGCAGAAGATAAAGAGATTTTTGCTTTTGTCAAAAATATATCAAAAGACGGTAGTTTTTATTGGGTATTTACGCACGTTGCTCCCATTTTGAATACAAACAAACAAAAAATTGGTTACACCTCCGTACGTCGAATGCCAAATCCTAAAGCAATTCCTATTGTTGCCGATGTATACAAAACGATGTTGAATGCCGAAAGACAAGCTGGAGCAAAAAATGCGATGGCTGCTTCTGGCGATGTGTTAAATAAGCTATTACAGGAAAAAGGCGTCACTTATGATGAACTTATCAATGTTCTTCAAGCACTTTAGAATCAAAGAATCCATTGCCGTTGTTTTGATGGCACTGCTTTGGATTGGAGCATTAATTTACACTTGGATAATAAGTGTCAATTGGCTTATTCCTGCTTGTTTAACGGTAGGTGCTGTATTGTCTGTTTTCATGTGGAGAGTTTCGCGCAAACACGATAATGTTTTATTGACCCAGCTTCTCAACGCGAGTCAAGAATGGCGCAAAGGTATTGTTAATGTGCGTATCACACAAATTGGCGGCAAAAATAATCAACTACAGCAATTATCTTGGGCGCTCAATGATTTAATGGATCAAGTTGAAACGGCGCAAGTGGATATGTATTACTCAATGGCGTATGTGACGTACGGTGATTTTAGTCGTCGTAGCTATCCAGCTGGTTTACATGGTGGTTTTGCACAAGCCTCCATACGTCTTAACTCATTAACAAAAGTGTTATCTTCAACCACTAGCGGTATCAATGAATTGATGCGGGCGTTAAATGAGGGTGATTTTAATAAAACAGTGAATGTAAGTGTGCGAGGAGAGTACGAAAACGCTATTAAAAACGCTATTCAAGCGATGCGTACGATGCAAACGTTGATGGATAATATCGGTGAGGTGATGGGAAAAGTTGCCCAAGGTGACATTCGTGAACGTGTTGAAGCGGTTGCGCAAGGCGATTTTGCACAACTGAAACAAAATATCAATTTATCACTTGACGCACTCGAAGGAAGTTTGAACGATATTACACTTGTTTCCAGTGCGCTTGCGCAAGGCGATTTGACGCTTAATATTGAAAAAATCTATCCGGGTACGTTTGGCGAAGTACTTTCTGGTATGAATCGCACAGTTGAAAATTTGAAAGTGCTGGTCAGCGAAATTAAAGATTCAAGTGAAATTATTGAGCAAGCGGCAAAAGAAATTTCAATGGGGAATTTTGATTTATCCAATCGCACGGAGGCACAGGCGCATAGCCTAGAAGAAACAGCTGCGAATATGTCCCAATTCACCTGTACGATTGAGCAAAATAGTCAAAATGCAAATCGTGCAAACGAATTAGCGCATGCGTCATCAACGATTGTGCGTAATGGGGTAACAGCGGTTAATCAAGTGGTTCAAACGATGGAAGGCATCAATGATTCGTCAAGAAAAATTGTCGATATTATTTCAGTCATTGACGGAATTGCGTTTCAAACGAATATTTTGGCGTTGAATGCTGCAGTTGAAGCGGCGCGAGCAGGTGAACAAGGTCGTGGTTTTGCTGTGGTGGCTACTGAAGTACGCAATTTAGCGCAACGTGCCGCCGCCGCTGCGGGTGAAATTAAGCATTTGATTGGTGACTCGGTTGATAAAGTGCAAGAAGGAAGTTATCTCGTCGCAAAAGCAGGGAAAACGATGGAGGAAATTTTAAGCTCTATTCAGAGTGTGACCAATACCATTACCGAAATTACCGTGGCATCCAATGAGCAATCATTGGGGATTAATCAAGTGAATGAAGCTCTGCATAATATGGATGAAGTCACTCAGCAAAATGCAGCACTTGTTGAGCAAGCAACTTCTGCCGCGCAATCGCTTGAACAACAAACGCAAAACTTATCTGCAACTATTGCGAATTTTAAATTAACATCATAGCGTGCTTGTGCGATGAAAAAGTACGTACTGCAATTGCGGAAAAAGTATGATAATTAGGGTAATGTTTATTTATTAACGAAGTCTTGCGTCAATTTGATACGGTTTTTTGATAAAAAAATAACGCTTAAATAGCGTGTTTTTAAATTAACCCCTGCTTTGTATTACCATTATTTGCTGTGAGTGGTTATAATTAAGGGAAATGTTATTTTCAACCCAAATTCCCCTAATCGTTATTTTGATTACTCAACTAGCCATAAATATGCGTAAAAACTTTCATTCGTGGTGTTGGAGTTTCAAATCATCATGAAAAAAAATCAGCGCATACTTTCTCGATTACTATTTCTCTACATTTTAGTTAGCTGGCTTGGTATTGTCGGTGTCATTGCTAAATTGGTTTATAGCGAAATTCAGACCTCTAAATATCAATCGTATTATTTAAGTGAAATTAGTAAACAATTAAGTTTTAAACTTGAAAATAAACCTAGCGATGCCATTCGTTATCCAACGCATGGGCCTTATGATCAGCGTTTGGGTTATACGTTGCTATCGGATCAAATAGACCGTTTACAAAAAGCCGGTTTTGGGGTGAGCGCTCAGGCGAGTTTGTCGCCTATGATGTTGTCGTTAATGGATGAATATGGATTATTCCCGCTTTATCATGAAAAAAACCAAGCGGGTTTGCGTTTGGTTGATGAAAAAGAAAATCCCTTATTTACCGCTGTTTATCCAACTTATGGATATCCCAGCTTTGAGGATATTCCACCCGTTATTTTGCACACACTGCTTTTTATTGAAAATCGTGAATTGCTCGATGAAAAGTTCAAGAGTGTGAATCCTGCTGTTGAGTGGGAGCGTTTAGGCTTTGCTGTTTTGCAAATGATGGCAAAAAAATTAGGTGCCGATGTGAATGTACCAGGTGGGAGTACGCTTGCCACGCAGCTGGAAAAATATCGTCATTCGCCTAATGGCTACACAGAATCGATTGTTGAAAAAATACGTCAAATGGCTAGTGCGTCTATTCGTGCTTATCTTTTAGGTGCCGACACGCGTCAAATGCGTCGTCAGATTGCGCTTGCGTATTTGAATACCATGCCGCTTGCCGCGTCTGAAAAATCAGGTGAGGTACATGGTTTAGGTGATGGCTTGGTCTCTTGGTTTGGTGCAAACTTTAAAGAAACCAATCAATTGCTTGCCGAGCAGGCCGTTAAAACGCCAAACCCAACGCCAGAGCAAGCAAAAGCGTATCGTGAAGTGCTTAGTATTTTACTGTCACAGCGTCGTCCGACGTATTTACTTGGCGCAGGTTATGATGCGCTGCAAAATCTCACTGATAGTTATTTACGTTTACTTGCCACGCAAGGCGTTATCTCGCGTGAACTACGTGATGGGGCCTTGGCAATCAAGCTCGAACGCGTACCTAAAAGCAGTACACATTATTTATTTGTCACCGAGCAAAAAACACAAAATGTTCTTCGTGCGCGATTGGCGCAAAACTTGGGTATCAAAACAAATTACGATTTGGATCGTTTAGATTTAACCGTGAAAACAACGTTAAATTATGACGTTCAAAAACAAATCAACGCGGCATTGCGGAAATTAAGCGATCCTGCAAATGCAAGGGCAGCGGGTTTATTTGGTGAACGCATGCTCAATCCCGGTACGGATCTTAATCCGATTATTTATAGTTTGATGCTTTTTGAACGAAGCGATCAAGGCAATTTGCTGCGTATTCAAACGGATAATTACGACCAACCACTGGATATTAACGAAGGCATTCGCCTTGATTTAGGTTCTACGGCGAAATTGCGTACCTTAGTACATTATTTAGAGCTCGTTGCCGATATTTACCAAGTCTATCAAGGCGAATCACCGCAAGCATTAGCAAAAGTGGAATTGCATCCGCGCGATTATTTATCAGCATGGGTGATTGATCAGTTACGTGCAAGACCTAAAATGACGGTTGAGGATATTCTCAGTCAAGCACTTGAACGTCAGTATTCAGCCAGTCCCGCAGAGTATTTTTATACGGGTGGCGGTGTGCATCATTTTAACAACTTTACAGATGATGATGATTTTAAAGTCATGTCTGTGCGTGATGCATTGCGAAACTCCGTTAATTTAGTATTTATTCGAATGATGCGTGATTTAACGTACCATCATTTGTATAAACCCGAAGGGATTGCGCGTTGGCTTGAAAGTCCTGATGATAATAAGCGAAAAGAATATTTAACCCGTTTTGCAGACAGGGAAGGTTTAGTGTATTTGCGTCGTTTTTACGCTAAATACAAAGGGAAGAGTACTGACGACAATTTAGAAACGCTCACTCAAAAAGTGTTTGCCAAACCGTCGCGTTTAACAATGCTCTACGAATCTATTTATCCAGACCGTGACGTACAGTCGTTGACTACTTATTTGCAGGAGCATCTGCCTGCGTCTGTACTTGCCAATGAAAATATTGACACACTTTTTTATAAATATTCACCTGATAATTTTGATCTGCAAGATCAAGGGTATATTACAAAAGTACACCCTTTGGAGCTTTGGATGGTGCAGTATTTATCAAAGCATCCCAATGCAACGCGCGATGAAGTGATTGCCGCGAGTGTGGATGAGCGTCAAAATGTCTATCTTTGGTTGTTTAAAAACATGCACCACTACGCGCAGCAACGTCGCATTATGACGTTATTAGAGGATGATGCGTTTAAACAAATTCATGATGCGTGGGAGCGTCTAGGGTATCCTTTTGCTTCACTAACGCCTTCTTATGCAACAGCTATTGGAGCTTCGGGTGACCGACCAGCGGCATTAGCTGAATTAATTGGTATCATTAACAATGATGGAATGCGCTTACCTGCGGTGCGTTTTTCACATTTGCACTATGCCAAGGCAACGCCTTATGAAACAATCTTAGATAAAACCCCCGAAACTGGGCAGCAAGTGCTTTTACCTGAAGTGGCTCATGCTGCACGTAGTGCGCTT
>ERZ1034363.1328-NODE-1328-length-14325-cov-10.914374_pt1 | contig 14325 bp, 18 predicted proteins | sample MGYA00520616_ERZ1034363 | MGnify/ENA primary metagenome ERZ1034363 (study PRJEB33736, sample SAMEA104284506) | Azolla filiculoides | biome: Urban; feature: Water surface; material: Ditch water | place: Netherlands | collected 2015-10-28 | depth 0-0.1 m ...
TGATGAATGCGCTGCGTCTTAATGAAGGTTTTGGGATTGAGCTTTTCGAGCGCTATACCGGCTTACCCTGGCTGATCATCAGTCGACAGGTCGATGCCGCCATTAAAGACGGTTTTCTCGAATGGGTTGAACCTAACAAACATATACGGCCCACGCTGCAAGGCCGCCGCTTTCTTAACGTGCTCTTGCAACGCTTTCTATAAAGTCACTTGCGGCGGAATACCAGATCCCAGACGCCGTGCCCCAACTTGAGCCCACGCGCTTCGAACTTGGTCAGCGGTCGATAGGCCGGGCGCTCGGCGTAAGCGTCGGCGGTATTTTCCAATAACGGCTCGGCGCTCAGCACTTCCAGCATCTGCTCGGCGTAGTTTTCCCAATCGGTGGCGCAATGGATCGTACCGCCCGGCTTCAAACGGGAAACCAGCATGCGTACAAACTCTGGCTGAATCAGACGGCGCTTATGGTGGCGCGCCTTATGCCAGGGGTCGGGAAAAAACACGAGCACACCATCCAGCGAATCTGGCGCAATCATCTCGTTCACCACATCTACCGCATCATGTGTCATCAAGCGCAGATTGGTCAGACCGTCCTGTTCGATCAGCTTGAGCAGATTGCCCACGCCGGGCCGGTGTACTTCAATGCCCAGGTAATCATTCTGGGGATGGTTCTTGGCGATCTCGGCCGTTGCACCCCCCATACCAAAACCAATTTCCAGATAACGGGGTGCCTGACGCCCAAAGATCTGATGCCAGTCGGTCTGCCCCGGCACGTATTCGATCCCCCAGAGCGGCCAACCATTCTTGATGGCGGACGCTTGCCCTTCCGTAAGGCGGCCTTCACGGCGCACAAAACTACGAATCCGGCGAAAATGCTCAGGCAGGTCACTCAGAACGGATATGCTCTTTTCAGTCATGGGGTGTCTTCTGTAGCCGCTGCCGGTGGCGGCGTCGTGGCGGACTTACGTTTCAGATTGAGGTAATTCGGGTCGCGGACTTCAACCAGCGATTCCCGGTAACGTTGCTGCAAATCCATGTTGGGTAATGCCAGTGTGTCCGGCAAATTCGGGCATACCTCATCCAGCGTTGCGGATGATAAATCCAGCGTGGTTTTCAACTGCATGGCTTTTGCCACTCGGGCCTGTAAAGCATCCGTGGTTAGCGGAATCCGGTAGTGAAGGGCAAGCACATCCGTCATAGCGGTCAATGTTGGCTGATTGCGCTGTAACCATTCAGTGTAACTTGCTGCTGCGGCCGGGAAGCCGGCACAAGCCTGCCCGAGCAAGGTGGTGGCATTGCCCACGCCAAAAACGCGCTGTGTACTCACCAACTCGGGATTGTCGAAAGCATACGCATGAGAGCGCTGCGGTTGCTGCCCTTCCTGCGCCGCTACCGTGATCGACCAGCCCAAAAGGCTTAGCCACAGATAACGATGCATGGCTCGCATCGATTAGTTACGACCGATCAGGCCTGTCGTCGGCGAGCTCGGGTCAGCGCTATAGAACTTGCGTGGCATACGTCCGGCTACATAGGCAGCGCGTCCTGATTCCACGGCCAGCTTCATGGCCGTTGCCATCAGCACCGGGTCTTGCGCGTGCGCAATCGCTGTGTTCATCAGCACGCCCGAACAACCGAGCTCCATTGCAATCGTGGCATCCGATGCCGTACCCACGCCCGCATCAACAATCACCGGCACCTTGGCCTGATCCAGAATCAGGCGCAAATTCCACGGGTTGAGAATACCCATACCCGAGCCAATCAGTGACGCAAGCGGCATGATTGCCACGCAACCAATGTCTTCCAGCATCTTGGCCTGAATCGGATCATCCGAGCAATAAACCATGACCTCGAAACCCTCGTGCACCAGTACTTCGGCTGCTTTCAGGGTTTCCGGCATATTCGGAAATAAACTGGTCTGGTCACCCAGAACTTCCAGTTTGCACAACGGATGGCCATCGAGCAGCTCGCGCGCCAGGCGCAGCGTACGCACAGCATCATCCGCCGTGTAGCAACCTGCCGTATTGGGCAGAATGGTGTAACGATCCGGGGTGATGACATCGAGCAGATTCGGTGCGCTGGCATCCTGGCCGATATTCGTCCGACGGATGGCCACGGTCACAATTTCGGCACCCGAAGCTGCAATAGCTTTGCCCGTTTCTTCAAAATCTTTGTACTTGCCCGTGCCCACGAGCAAGCGGGAGCGGTAGGTTTTGCTGCCGATCGTAACGGCGTTCAGAGAATCCTGGGTATGCACTTTAACCTCCGCCAACGGCGACAACAATTTCGATTTGATCACCATCGGCCAGCGTCACAGCGCTATGCAAACTACGCGGCACGATCTCACCATTACGTTCGACGGCAACACGACGCCCGACCAGATCGAGCTGCACCAGCAGATCACTGACCAGCGCATTGTCTGCACACAGATGCTCGGTGCCATTGACGGTGATTTTCATAAGGCGATCCTAAGAGCCGCCAGAAGTACTGGCCAACCAAAAACCTGGAGCGGGCGAAGGGAATCGAACCCTCCTCATAAGCTTGGGAAGCTTAGGTAATGCCACTATACGACGCCCGCACTGACAAACAGGTCGCCATTGTAATCGATAAACATCGTGCACTCAGCCGAGCATCTTAGTCTGTAAGCAAGCAGCGCCTTCATTTTGCGTGTGCAATATGAACAATTTTTAACCCTAATATTTCAGTGCGAATTTATTGATTACATGCAAATGCAGATTAACCTACAAACGTAAATTAAAAATTCGGCTGAAATAATGATAAAAAATCTATTCAAACTGCGAGAGTGGGAGTCTGAAAACTTACCGCTCTGCCACAGCAGTATTGGACAATCAGTTTTTAGGTACATAGCACAATGCCACTTACAGGGATTTACACCATCCGTTAAAGAATTGGTTAACGACTTACCTTCTTTTTCCCGGGGCGGCATTCGCCTTCAACTAAAAAAACTAGAATTAGACGGTTGGATTAAGCAGACCAATGGAATGGCCGATGCCAGAAATCGTCACATAACAGCTACACCACAGCTTGAAACACTCCTTAAGCAATATCGCACCCAAATCCGCAAGCACTTACCCAAACAATAGCCCATAGTTTTAGCCAAAGCTTTGAATGACTGCTCCCGATACTTGATGAGATATCGAGCATGCAATCTTCCAATCCTATCGAAACGCTTGTGAATGCAAAACTGACGCCCTATTTGTGTGGGGCGTTCGGCTGGATACTGATGTGGCAAATACAAGTATCGCTGCAAGCACAGTTCGCCGACCTTGATTACGCCACCGGCGTGGCACTCATTTTTCTGCCTGCCGGCATTCGCACCTTGGCTGTTCTGGTTTTCGGGCTGCGTGGTGCCGTTGGTGTATTTGTCGGCTGCATTTATTCGACGATTGATTACCTGGGTCATTTACCGGCTTTAGACGCATCCTATGCACTAGCCATTTGTGCCATCTCGGCGTTCTCTGCCTATATGATGATGCAACTGGTTTGCTGGTGGCGAAAAATCGGCTCGGATCTGGATGAATTACGATTCAGTGACGTGCTGATTGTCGTTTTTAGCCAGGGTCTGCTCTCAGCCTCACTGCATCAATTGGTCTTTACCCGTCTCAACCTTGAAGGCGCTTATGTTAATCCTTCCGCCTGGGAGAGCTTCCGTCTCTGGGCAGCGATGGCCACCGGCGACATCGTTGGATCGATGCTACTCATGCTGAGCGGCATTGCGCTCGCCAATATGGCGCACTTAGTCTTCAGAGTAAGCCGGCAAGACTAGCACCACACTCAGCCCCTGTTGGGCGGGCCCATCAGCGAGCGTTAGTGTTGCATCGTGTAATTCAGCGATACGCAAAGCAATCGAAAGCCCCAGCCCAGAACCCGGCGCATCATTGCCGGCAAGCCGTGTGAAGCGTGACATTACCCGCTGACGTTCTTCTGCCGGTATACCCGGCCCCTGGTCTGACACAACTAACTTCACGCCGCTATCCACTTGCCGGATGGTAACCGTAACAGCCGTGCCTGCCGGTGAATAACGGATGGCGTTATCAACCAGATTGCGCACCAATACCGCCAACAAGGTAGGGTCCCCTTTTACGGGTGCCACATTACCTTCGTTCAGCATGCACTCCACATTCTTGGCCAGCGCCTGGGGTGTTAGATCGGCAATTACCCCTACGGCAATCTGACGCAAATCGCACAAGACAAAGCCGCCGATAAGACTTACGCTATCTAGGCGAGCCATCGTTAACAACTGGCCAAGCAAGTGCGTTGCCCGATCACTGGCCTGCACAACAAGTGACAGCGCATGATCCCGCTCAGTCTTGTCTATTGCGGCAATAGCCACCTGTGCATGCGTGCGAATCGCGGCCAGCGGTGTGCGAATTTCATGCGCAGCATCCGCCGTGAAACGCCGCTCCTGTTCGATCGATGTCGCTACACGTTCGAGTAAGCGGTTGGTCTGTTCGATAATGGGATGTAGCTCGCCAGGCACGTCCTCCAGATCAATCGGATCCAGTCGCTCCGGCGACCGCTGGCCAATGAATATGGCCAATCGGCGCAATGGCATAAACCGGTGACGCATCAGCAGCACCAGGCTCAAGGCCAGCAATAGCAAACCGATCGCGAACGGCGTGAGCAATTGTTTGGCGAGCTCGGCACCAATCGCGTGCCGTGCTTCGAGTGTTTCTGCCACCAGAATCAGGTGCCCATGACGGGTATCGCGCAGACTATAAACACGCCAGCTACGCCCATCTATCTTTCTATCGGAGAAACCACGAATCTGATCCGTTAGCGCATCTCTAGGCGCAGAGGTAGAGCGCGCCAGTAAGTGTCCCTTATCAGTCCAGATCTGAAATGCAACTTTGCGGGCGTAGCGGTGAGAAGGCAGTTCATCGGGAATTTCATCCGAACCATCACTACTGAGCACTGCGAGCAGGGCCGCGGTTTGCGCCAGGTGGGCATCAAATAGTTCATCGCCTTCGGAAACCGCGTTATGCCAAGCGCTAATGCTCAACGCCACCCAAATGAGCGCAACGAGACCGAGGGTCCCGGAAAGCAACTGAAGTTGCAAACTGCGAGAGCCCTGACGGGCTCGTCGCCACCAGAGCCTGAGCTTCATTTTGGCATGATGTAGCCAACACCACGTACGGTCTTAATCACCTCGGTGGCTGTTTTACGACGCAAGTGGTGCACATGGACTTCCAGCGCATTCGACTCGACTTCTTCACCCCACGGATAAATCTTCGACTCAAGCTGGGCACGTGTCAGCACACGGCCGGCATTGAGCATCAACTCGTGCAGCAGATCAAATTCGCGCGGTGATAACTCCACGTCTTTTTGTTCATAGTGTACGTCGCGCGATGCCGGGTCGAGCGTGAGTGCGCCCACTTGCATAATTGGCGCTGCTGCACCGGCCGCCCGACGGATCAGCGCCCGCAGACGCGCTGCCAACTCACCCAGATCGCAAGGCTTAACCATGTAATCGTCAGCACCCGAATCAAGTCCGGCAATAACGTCCTGAGCGGTATCGCGCGCAGTCAATACCAGCACCGGAAATTTCTGCTCATTTGCCCGCACACGCTTCAACACTTCCAGACCATCCATTTTGGGCAGTCCGAGATCCAGAACGACTGCGCTAAACGTGTCGTGCCGCAGTGTTTGCCAAGCGGATTCTCCATCTTTGACCCATTCCGGGTGAAAGCCTGCCTGACGCAGACCCGCCTGCAGACCTTCGCCCAGCATCGGATCATCTTCCACTATCAAAATACGCATTGTTTTATCCTTTGATGGATGCAGTATGCCGCAGACGGCGGCTCATGGCATCAGCCACGGCAATTGGCTGCTCAATAGTGCCCATAGGAAAGCAATCAGGCCTACAACCAGCAGAACCGCCGCAATCCATTGCGGATAACGGATGGCTTCTACAGCGGCGCCCCGCTTATATCCATTGACCATGGCACGCACCAGGTTCTCCCGATGCAATAGGCTCGAAATCAAAACGCCGGCGATATGAATACCGATAATCAGCAGCAAGACATTGACGATGCCTTCATGCAGCTCGCCGATCCAGTCGCCGTAATCGTTAAAACTTGCCCAGCCGGTTAGCACCGTCAACAACCCTAGGCCGAGTATGCCCACAATAGCCAGCGCACCGGCCGGGTTATGCCCTGTGTAGTGATCGGGTTTGCGGCTCAACAATGAGCGCAGATAGGTCAGCACCTGCGACGGCCCACGGACAAACTGGCTAAAGCGTGCATAGCGACTCCCCACCATACCCCAGAGCAGGCGGAACAGAAGCAATGCACCGAAGGTGTAACCGGCCACGACATGCCACAACTGCCAACGCTCCGACTCACTGGTCAGGTACGCCACCGTAAAGCACAGCACCAGCAGCCAGTGAAAAATTCGGGTCGGGATATCCCAGACCAGGATACGGGAGTCTGCTACAGGCACACCCGAATCGGTATGAATCATTTTAGCCATCCGGCAGGCACCTTCAGGCTTTGCTCATTAAAGTCGCCCTGTACGGCTTTCGTATGGCATTGGGCGCAATCACTGAAGCTCTTTCCCTTGGGGGACGTTGCACCATGTTCTTTAGTAAACCAGCGTGTCTTGGTTATGCGTGCCGTGGGATCAGTCGGCGCCAGCTTTTCTTTCCAACCGGCATTGTTAACCAGATAGGACAGGATCGTCTGGCTGGCCGGGGCATCCACACTCGCATCCGTGCCGTAATGATGCTTCAGACCGTTGATCTGGGTTTGCCAACCGGCCTGCGTCATGCGCTGCGGCGGATAGGGCACATGACAGCTCCCGCACTCTTCACTGTAGTAATTGGGGTAGGGGCCGTAGTTGTTGTCCCCGGCACTGGCCGTCGACGCGACACCAGCCGTTGTAAGAACGGCCAAGGCTGCAAATAATTGGCTCGAGATTTTCATGATGGTTTCTCTCAAGATTTAACGGATAGTAGATAGGTCAACAGATTACCCTTTTCTTCCGGGGTACATTCGCGCTTGAGCACATCATTGCAGTTACGCTTAAACCACTTGTTAACCTTGGCAGTATCGCTAAACCGCGCTGCATTGGCATTCGGTGAGAGTGGCTGGATCAGCTTACCCGTTACTGTGTGCTTCCCCTCGGCGGCTGGGTTATCCGTGTGACAGCTGGAGCAGCTCCAATCGCCGCCATGCTTGTTTTTATAAAATGCCTCGCCAGCCTTTGCCGAAAAGCCTTTGAAAGCCGGATTCTGGGCTTTGGCTTCCTGGGCATAGCCATCCAGAAAGTTTTGCGGTGTTTCCGCATAAGCCAAAGTCACCGTTGCGCCGACTAAAAACATAGCCAGCCCTAACAGCCCCTGTTTCATGAAATTCTGTGCGTGCATAATGTCCTCCATCAGGTCCTACCAAGCATTGTGCCGTACCCGTATTATGAAAACCTTAATTGTCCCTAACTTTGATAGGGACAAATGGAGATTCGAATGGCCATCTTTTTACGCACGCTCCTCAGCGCTCTTTTTGCCAGCCTTTTATGGCTAAGCCCATTGTCAGCAGCCGAGCCTTCGTTGCCCACCGTCAGCCAGGTGGATCTGGAGCGCTACGCCGGGCGCTGGTATGAAATTTCGCGACTGCCTATGTGGTTCGAACGTAATTGCACGGGCGATATCACGGCCACCTATGCGCTGCGTGAAGATCAGCGCATCGATGTCGTTAATCGTTGCGGCACTAAAGATGGATTTATCTCTGCTAAAGGCATTGCCGAGATACCTGATGCAACGCACCCCGGCCAGCTCAAAGTACGTTTCGCGCCTGATTGGCTGGCCTGGCTCCCAATCGTCTGGGGCGACTACTGGATTATGGATCTGGATCCGCAGTACCGCTGGGTCATGGTGGGTGCGCCGAACCGGTCTTATCTATGGATACTGTCGCGCACACCTGCTCTGGATGCCAGCACCGTCGATGCACTTAAGCAGAAAGCAGCGGCACTAGGATTTAAAGTCGATGAGATGATCAACGTCACAAACACGGCCCAATAATCTCGGCGGGTTAAAGGCTTTCCAGCGTCTCCAAACGGATTGTCGCCCATTCGCTGATCGCCGTTTGTTCCGCCTCCGGCATGCGGTCCAGATTCTTGTAGGCCATAGCCATGCGCGGGTTCTGCCGTAGCCAAGATGCATGCTGCATCAGGAAATTCCAGTACAAGGTTGTATAGGGGCAAGCCTTGGGTCCGGTTCTTATCTCCGGTTTATAAACACAATGCTTGCAGGCGTTGCTCATACGCTTGATATAAGCGCCGGAGGCGATATACGGCTTGCTGGTCATGCGCGGCCCCAGAGCAAAGAGCGCCATACCTAAGGTATTGGGCTCTTCCACCCAATCAACGGCATCGACGTAAACTGCTAGATACCAATCTGCCACTTGCCGTGGATCAAGACCGGCCAGCAAAGCAAAATTACCTGTCACCATCAACCGTTGTATGTGATGTGCATAGCCATGGGTCAAGGTCTGGCTAATCGCTTCCTTCAAACAAGCCGCTTGGGTTTTACCCGTCCAGTACCAATCAGGTAAAGCACGCTGTGCATCGAGAAAATTGGTGCTCGGCCACTGACTGGCATAGCGCCAGTACACACCCCGGACAAACTCACGCCAGCCTAAAATCTGCCGGATAAATCCTTCCACTGCCGCTAGCGGTGCTTTGCCAGAAGCCAGCGCTGCTTCGGCGCGCGAAATCACTACCCGCGGATCCAGCAGCTTAAGATTCAGCGCGGCAGAAATCAGCGAATGCCAGAGAAAGGCCTCGCCCTGCCACATCGCATCCTGCCAGCGACCAAACTCAGGCAGCCGATGCATTATGAAATCATCCAGCGCGTCCAATGCCTCTCGTGGCGTCACGGGCCAACCAAAAGACGCCAGGCTGCCCGGATGATCCGGCAAATAACGGGATACATCGGCACAGGCTTCCTGCGTTAGCGCATCGGGTAGAAAGCGTCTGGGTGTAGGAACCGGCGGTGGGCCAGCAGCGCCAAAGCCATTGCGGTTTTCAGCATCAAAATTCCACTGGCCGCCGACGGGTTGAGCATCCTGCATGAGGACACCCGTGCGTTTACGCATCCAGCGGTAAAAAAACTCCATGCGCAAACTGTCTCTACCCGCCTTGTCGCTAGCGGCTGCCCATTGATTAAAGTCATCCAGGGCGCATAGAAAATGTGGGTCCGGCGAAACTGCCAGAGGGATGCCCAGCTGCCTGGCACAGGCCTGCATTGCCTCAAGCACACGCACCGCGCCTGGTTCGAGCAGGCAGAGCGCCGAAATTTCGGGGTGTTGCGCCACAAACCGACACACGGCCTCTGCCAATGAGAGGCAATCGTGCGTCCCTATCCGCCAGTAATCAATGGCCTGCCCCATAGACGCTTGATGCGCAGCGAAGTGCCGCATCGCTGCAAAGAACAGTGCAGAACGCGCTTTATGACTCCAGACGTGCGTGGACTCTTCCGGCACCTCCGCCATCAAGACAAAATCGTTAGCGGTTGCTTGCGCCAGCAGAGGATGTGGGTCGGGGTGCAACTGATCCCCAAGCACCAGAAACAATCTCGGCTTCTGGTGGTTTGCCATGATCTATTTATTCAGCGACGCGTAATCGCCATCATGGAAGACCAGCGGCACGGGTGACGGATCCGCTGCGAAACGGCGCACCTTGCCCAGGTAAAGCCGATGGTCACCGCCGTCGAGCTGCTGGAAGTTATCCACTTCGAACCAGGCACAACAACCGGCAAGCAGCGGCACACCGCCCAAACCGGGCGCCCAGGCTACCGCATCAAAGGCATTATCCAGTGACGAGGCGAACAGATTAGACACCTCGGCCTGTGCCTGCGACAGAATATTGATCGCGTAGCCCTTGGTCGTTTCAAACGTGGGCACATGGCGCGAGCTCAACTGCAAACTCCACACCACTAACGCGGGATCGAGCGACACGGTATTAAAAGAGCTCACGGTCAGACCAATGGCCAGGCCGTCGGCGTCCAGCGCAGTAATAACGGCAACCCCTGTCGGAAAACGGCCGAGCGCCACGCGCAGATCACGTTGTACATCCCCCGTCGAGCCAGCTTGCTCGAAAGGAAAAGGTTCGGGATTTTCAGTCTCTGGAGACCGCGTGGTTCGGGTCATGCCGGTTTGATGTGCAATGCGTTAGGATGGGCGCAGATTATACCGCTCACCCTGACGTTGCCGACCAAATCTTCCATGCGCAAGACTGCTACCGCACAAACCGATCTTAATGCGATCACCGCCAATACGCCCGCGCTGACTAAATTCACAGCAGCCCTGGTGCGCTGGCAGAAAAAACATGGCCGGCATGACCTGCCCTGGCAGCAGACCACCGACCCGTATCGCATCTGGCTATCGGAAATCATGCTGCAGCAGACGCAGGTGCAAACGGTGATTCCCTATTACGCCCGCTTTCTTGAGCGCTTTCCGACGGTTAAAGCCCTGGCCAAAGGCGATATCAATGATGTTCTGACGCTCTGGGCCGGACTAGGCTACTACGCCCGCGCCCGTAACCTGCATGCGTGTGCCCAGGCAATCACCACAGCGTATCAAGGCAAGTTTCCCAACGATCCTGCGCTTTTGGCGGCGCTACCCGGTATCGGCCGCTCCACGGCTGCCGCCATCACCGCCTTTGCGTTTGGGCACCGCGCCGCCATTCTGGACGGCAACGTCAAACGGGTCTTTTGCCGGGTCTTCGGTATCGAAGGCGTGCCCACCACGTCGGCGGTTGATAAGCAGTTATGGTTGCTGGCCGAATCGCTTCTGCCGAAAAAGGACATCGAGGCCTATACACAAGGCCTGATGGATCTGGGCGCCACATGCTGTACGCGCACCAAGGCGCGCTGCGATACCTGTCCGATGGCCGGTTTCTGCCATGCGCAGCAAACAGATCGCGTCAGTGAACTACCCCACCGTAAAGCGAAAGCCAGCCTGCCTGTGCGCACCAGCAAAGTCTGGTTAATCCGTGATGCCGATCATGTGTGGTTAGAGCGCCGGCAGGCATGTGGCATCTGGGGCGGGCTGCTTAGTCTGCCCGATGCCGACAGCGTGCAATTGCCCGCAAGTGCAATCGCCCTGGCGAGCAAAACCGTTCGCCACAAATTCACACACTTCGAACTACAGGCCGAAGTAGCCCGTTACGTGATTAAAAGCACAACGGAACCTATCGCCTTAAACCGGCATCGGGAACTCGATGCCTATCCGCTGGCCGCCGCCGAAGACCTGGCGTTGCCAACGCCCTGGCGCAAACTTCTCGTTGCCGAGGCAGCAGAAGATTAAGGTTTAAACCGCGCCGCCCCAGCGTTTGCCCAGGGTGTGCGGTACGCGCAATTGATCCAGAATGCGTGCCACCACAAAATCCACCAGATCAGCCACGCTTTGCGGGTGCTCGTAAAAGCCCGGCGAGGGCGGCACAATCACTGCGCCGGCACGTGCCAGACGCAACATGTTTTCCAGATGAATCACCGAGAAAGGTGTTTCGCGCGGCACCAGAATCAGTGAGCGACGCTCCTTGATCACCACATCCGCCGCCCGCTCAATCAGGTTATCCGCCAGGCCGGCAGCAATGCTGGCCAGCGTGCCCATCGAGCAGGGACAAACCACCATGGCGTCCGGTGGATTAGAGCCGGATGCCACTGGCGAAAACCAGGCATCACGTCCGTAAACCAGTAATTTGCCCGGACGATTCGGAAACTGCTGCTGCAGCAATTGCAGCGCTTCATCCGGCGATGACGGCAGGCGTAAATTCAACTCCTGCTGCGCGACCACTTGTGCTGCTTGCGAATAGATCAGCTCGACAGTAACACCCGCCGACAGCAAGGCGTCCAGCAAACGCAACCCATAAGGCAGGCCGGACGCACCGGTCCAGGCCAGGCAAACGCGTTGCGGGGTCGCTGCGGGTCGGTTAATCAGTTCAGTCATGGCTGGCTATTGTGCGGCAGATTTTCATTGCTGGCTACGCCACCGGCATTCGGCTGCATCAGCCAGGCAACAATCAGCCCGTTGAGCGATCCAAAAAATAGCGCGGCGCCAAAAAACACGGGGGCCAACACCCATACGCCGGGGCTGGGCACCAGCCACGCCCGCACGATCAGTAACTGCGTCAGCATATGCGCCAGCGCCGCGACGATCGACAAAGTTACCGGGCCAAACCAGCGCGGCTGACATCGCACCAGCGGCTGTACGATAAAGAGCGCCAGCAGCGAGGCCAGAGCCCCGCCCAGCGACAACACAAAGCCCGGTGCCAGAAACTGGCCAACCAGCAGGCTAACAGCCAGCACACGCAGCAGCGTTACCCAGGCAGCCGTTGTCCAGTCATAGCGCAGCAATACCAGCAGCGTAATGATGTTGGCCAATCCAGGCTTAACCCCCGGCAACGGGCTGGGCACCGCCGATTCAACCAGCGCAATGGCAATAGCGGCGGCCGTCAGCCGCGCAATACGGTGATCATCAGGGGTCAGGATCAATCGGCGCAGCATATTAATAGGCCATCGACTCATAGGTCGGTTGACCACCCGTTAGGGTCAGACTGATGTGATTGGGGGCGCACAGCGCCATCTCGCCAGGCCGTGTCAGCCAACCCTGACGTACGCAATACTGACGGGGACCCGGATCACTCACCACCCGGGCACGACCCGATTCAATCCGGATCATCGTAGTGCCCATAGGGCCCGTTACGGAAACCGTGCGGTCTTCATTCAACGGATACGCCGCTACCAGCACACCATCACGACGCACTTGGGCCTGAGCCGCAGGACCAGACTGCCACAGCGATACCGAAAGCATTACCCAACCGGCAATACCGGCGAGCAATACCAAAGCATCACCGGGACGCAGCAGTTTTCTGATGGGATGCTTCGGGAACCAGTTCACGGTGGCGAACCAGAACGTCAGGCCGATTGGCAAACTGCGTGGCCAGCCACTCGGTCATCCAGACAGAGCGGTGCTGCCCACCGGTACAACCAATCGCCACGGTCAGATACGAGCGGTTGTCATGCCCGTACTTGGGCAACCAGTCGGCAACAAAACGGGCGATATCTGCACGCAGCTTGAGCGCATCTGGCTGCGCCTCGAGAAAAGCCGCGACCAGTGCATCTTTTCCGGTTAGCGGGCGCAGCAGCGCATCGTAGTGCGGATTAGGCAGACAACGCACATCAAACATGATGTCCGCATCACGCGGCACGCCGTGTTTAAAACCGAAGGATTCAAACACTAAGGTGAGACCATCCTGGCTATCCACCTTGAGAAAATCACGAATCCAGGCGCGCAGCACGGCTGGCTTCAGGTGGCTGGTATCCAGACGATGACCCATTTCGGCCACCGGTTCGAGCAAGGCACGCTCATGGCGCAAAGCCTCACCCAGTGTCATTGTTTCGCTGGTTAGCGGGTGGGCGCGTCGCGTCTCGGAAAACCGTTGCAGTAATGTTTCATCACTGGCGTCCAGAAAGAGCACGCTCACCTGCGCGTCACGGCGCAAATCTTCGAGCGCCTTCGGCAACGCCTCTAGCGAGGGGCCGCTACGCACGTCCACGGCAACACCAACACGCGTGTAGCCATCCCGGCGCAAATGCCCCACCAGAACGGGCAGCATATCGGCTGGCAGATTGTCGACGCAGTAATACCCGGCATCCTCCAGCACGGCGAGGGCGATCGATTTACCAGAGCCGGAGAGGCCACTAATGACGACAAGTTCCATATGGGTTCAGTATAGCTGGGGAATGCGCCATAATGGTGACACGACGTTCAACGTAGAGGCGCTGCCTCAGGTGCACCATGAAACTGCTCGACCTGCCTTTTCTGGCGGAAGTAACCGCTATTCGCCGCGACATTCACGCCCACCCGGAGTTGGCTTTTGAAGAAAGCCGCACGGCGGATGTGGTCGCCAAAGCCCTAGAAAGCTACGGCATCGAAGTACACCGCGGTCTGGCCGGCACCGGTGTCGTTGGCGTTATCAAAGCAGGTACTGGTAAACGCATGATCGGCCTACGGGCCGACATGGATGCACTGCCCATGCCTGAGCTCAACGAATTCCCTCACCGATCACGCCATGCCGGCAAAATGCACGCCTGCGGCCATGATGGTCATACCGCCATGTTGCTGGGTGCTGCCCGGTATCTATCGGAGCACCGCGATTTCGATGGCACGGTTGTATTTATTTTCCAGCCCGCCGAAGAAGGTGAGGGTGGCGCGCGCGTCATGATCGAACAGGGACTGTTCAAACAGTTTCCGGTGGATGCGGTTTTTGGTTTACACAATTGGCCGGGGCTACCCGTCGGCCAGATGGCCAT
>ERZ1034363.1329-NODE-1329-length-14319-cov-2.903665_pt1 | contig 14319 bp, 15 predicted proteins | sample MGYA00520616_ERZ1034363 | MGnify/ENA primary metagenome ERZ1034363 (study PRJEB33736, sample SAMEA104284506) | Azolla filiculoides | biome: Urban; feature: Water surface; material: Ditch water | place: Netherlands | collected 2015-10-28 | depth 0-0.1 m ...
CAGTGACCGCACGCCAGGCATATCAAGTTCTTTAGCGATTGCCAACTTGATGCAGTGGTCACAGGTAGAAGCCCGCATTAGGTCGCGAGTGTTGAAAGCCCAAAGGCTTTCGCCGATTTTATACATGTGTCCTTTTTACAGCGTGGCTAAGACAGCGTCTAAATCTGCCTTGGTTGGTGGCTCGGCTCCGGCACGCTCGCAAGTAATTGAAGCGGCGATACCGGCTGTCCAAACAAATTCACGAAGCACCTCATCACTCAAATTCTGCAAACGATCAAACGGGTCAGTGCCCAGCGCATCAACATCTGAAAGTTGACCCAATAGGTTGGCGCAAAAAGTATCGCCGGCACCAACGGTGTCAACCACATTAATTTTGCGAGAGGCAACGTCTAGCCGCACCTTGCTGCCGTCGGCTGCTAGGCGATACACCGATACCCCTTCGCTTCCGCGAGTAATGAAAACGTGACGAGCGCTATCGCCGATCCACTTCCAGACAACCTTGTCAACATCGGCGCCTTCATCCATGTCGTATAACCAGTGAATGTCTTCATCTGAGGCCTTAATTAAGTGTGAGATGTCGTTGATTCGCTCAACGCGCAGGCGCTCGTGATTGCGCTCAAAACCAAGCGCTGGCCGCATGTTTATGTCGTGGCTAATAGTCACAGAATTTTGTTTGTAGTGCTCACGCGCCCAGTCTTCGATAACTAGATTTCCAGGGCCCATTGCCATGGTGAGACAACCAAACTGAATGGCGGTGGCGTGCATGTTTTCAAGGTCGGCATCGCTTGGTAGCTCTTGGGGGGTCCAGCCCCAGTCAGCCGTGCCGTTTACATAAAAAGAATATGAAGGTACGCCGCTGGAATCAATTGAAACCGTGACCATGGTGGTTTGTTCTTTTGCGTCAACGCTGTAGTCAAGACCAACCTGATTAGCAATAAGTTTTTCGCGAATAATTTTGCCAAAACCATCACCCGATAACCGCGCCAGAAATTGCTGCGGAGTACCGCGGCGGGCCAGAGCAATTGAAACGTTGGCATTTGCGCCACCAACAATGGCGTTGAAAGAACCAGCCTGGTAGCGGTTTTCAATTAGGTCAATCAGGGCTTCGCCAATAACAAGGATCATGCCAAAAGTTTAGGGGGATAGGCTGGAACTATGAACAGAATTCCTTTGGCCAATAGGGCCGTAGCACTGCCACTAATAGGTCTTCTAGTTGCCTGGTTGGCTTTTATGGGTGCGGCCCTAGCTAACCTCTATGTGCCTCAACCTATTTATAACAATGTTGGGGTTGCCACGTTTCCAGAAGAGATCGTTCAGATTGCCCCATACCTATTTCTTTTGGGCATTGCGGCCGTTTCTGTTGCTTCTTTAATTGGCAAGCGCTGGGCCCAGCGTTCAAGAGTTGAGCTTGGCGAGGGTCACAAACTAAGCCGCGCAGCTTTGCGCTTTGCAAACCTTGGAGTTGTGCTTGGACTTGCGGCCGGGGCCATATTTGCGATTGGCAACTTTCTAGGAGCGTTCAATACTTACTCGGGTAGGGCAGAAAACCCGGTACTTAGATTGCTAAGCGTTTATGTGCCAATTTTGCTTGCCACCGGCTTAGTTGTTTATGTTTTGCTTGCGGCCTTTGTTTTTAATCACGAATCAGAAAAAAACACCGACGGCACAAAGGTCAAAATGACCGATGCGCAAAAGGCGCTTGGATTGGGTTACGCGATTCCAATTTTGGCTACTGCCGTTGCCATCATTTTTGGGCTTGCGGTTTATGACGTAACCAGAACTAACCTGCAGGTTTGGATCTGGGTGATTATCATCGCGATTGTTGCTACCGGTGTGGTGTTCGGAACCCGATTCGCCAATAGGGCACGCGCAGCCAAGCCGGCTCCAGCAAAGCCTAGAACCGCGCTAACAGCAGGTGCATCAAACTTGAACTTTGTTTTGTCAATTATTTTTGGCTCAGCCGTGACCATCATGGCCTTTAGTTTTGGCACACAAGCAATCAGCAAACTACAAACCTGGAGCAACCCACCAATTGATTGCGTTGGTGTTGAATGTAATTCCATTCCAAGCATCACCGCACCTAGTTTGCAGTGGCTGTTAGAAGAGATGGCTCCAGCCAAGGTGCTACTACTTCTTGCCGTAGTTGGAATCTACGTCACCATCACAGAGCGAAACAAAGAAACCGCTCCAACCAAGAAAGCCAAGTAGTTGAAGTTTTTTGCATCGGGCCTGCTTTTTGATAACGACGGCGTATTAGTAGATTCACACAATGCGGCAAACGTTGCTTGGTCTAAGTGGGCAACCGAATTTGCGCCAAACTTTAAGTGGGACGTTCCAGAAAACGCTGGCGTGCGAGCTGAAGATAAAGTTCGCGAGCATGTGAGCGCCGAACAATTTGAAGTTGCAAATAATCGCATCAACGAACTAGAGCAACTAAGTGCTGGTGAAACCGTAGCCCTGCCCGGGGCGGTGGATCTGTTGCATTCACTTAAGCCGGGTACCTGGACTGTATGCACCTCGGCCAATGCCAACCTGGGCCGGGCAAGGTTGGCCGCCGCCGGGCTTCCGGTTCCAGACCAGTTGGTAACCGGCGATGATGTGGCCAACGGCAAACCCCACCCAGACCCTTACCTATTGGGTGCCGAGCGCCTAGGTTTTGACCCTGCCGACTGCGTGGTATTTGAAGATGCCATCGCCGGGGTAGAGGCTGGCATTGAAGCCGGAGTGGGCTTGGTTATTGGGGTTACCGCAGCAGCACTTGAGTCTGCGGCAGACATTGTTATCAAAGACCTAACAGGTATTACATTTGACGGAGAGACCTTGTTTATTCCAGACAAGGCCCGACTTCGTTAAGAGGGAATATGTCTGAAGTTACTTTCTATGGCGCCGACTGGTGCAGCGACTGCCGCCGATCAAAGTCTTTGCTAAACACCCTTGGTGTTGAGTACGACATGAAAGACGTTGAGCAGAGCGCCGAGCTTGCCGCCGAGGCAGAAGCAGTTGCGGGCCGCAAGAATATTCCAGTTGTGCTTTTTAAAGATGGCGAATTCATGGTTGAGCCAAGCGATGCAGATTTGCACGCGGCACTTACAAAGCGCGGTTTGATCTAAAAAATGTATAGCCGCCACGTAGTTGTAGTAGAAGACGAAGCCCTACTTCGTGACCTCATTGCCAAGACTCTAGAGTCAAGCGGCTTTGAGGTGACTACCGCTGCAAACGCTGCCGATGCCGCCCGTGCCTTCAAAGCGCACGATCCAGATGCCGTAGTGCTAGACGTAGAGCTTGGCCCTGGGCCTACCGGTTTTGACTTTGCCGAATCACTGCAAAAAACCGCACCCGATGTTGGCATTGTGTTTCTTACCAACTTGCCAGATGCAAGATTTGCTGGAAAAGAAACCAAAGAACTACCAAGCAAGATTGCTTACCTGCGTAAATCACAGCTGATTGATTCAAACGAGTTAGTTGATGCTCTAGAGGCAGTGCTGCACGACTCCGTTGTTTCTGGTCAGCGCCATGACCTACAAAGCTCAAGGCCGCTTGCCTCGCTTTCAAAGAAACAAATTTTGGTTCTGCAACTTCTTGCCATGGGGTACACCAACTCTCAGATTGCCGATAAGCGCGGCACTACGGTTCGTGCCGTTGAAGGAATTGTTAGCCGCATTTTTCAGGCTCTAGACATTGATGTTCAGGCCGAGGGTAACGCACGTGTAGAAGCCGCGGCAACCTATTTGCGCGCTTCAGGTAAATCACTTTCCGACGTCTAATGTCTGAAAAATTTTCCACACCAAAAACTAGTCTTCGCGAGGCCATCAACAATGCCTCCGGGCCGGTTGCGCTTAGTAATCGTGTGTTGCTGCAGTTTGCGCCAATATCTTTTCTCTTGGTTCTAGTTAGTAACCCTTCAAGACTTAGCGGTTCTTATGTTGAGTGGATACTTCTAGCCACGGTTGGCCTTATTGCCACGCTGGCGGTGCTACTTGTCTCTAGATCAACGGTGCTGCCTAGCTTGCCCCCAAACCCCTTATGTCTTCTATTGCCTACACAGTTGCCGGTGCTGCCCGCGGAACCGCCGTTTATCTAACCGGTGCTGCGTTGGGCATCATGCCTCCGGGTGAATTTATTTTCCGCCTGATAGGTGGCCCGCTATTTGTTTACGGTGCAATTTCTATGTTGGCAATCTTTAATGCCTCAAGAATTCGTCACGAGAAAACTTTGGCTGAGCTTGAAATAGAAAAAGCTGAGCTCGATGAATTACGCGGCGGAATTCGCGAGCGCATTCGATTGCAGCGTGCCGATCTTCTGAAAAGAGTTCAAGGTGTTTTGGCGCCGGTTGTGGATGAAGTAAAAACACAATTACAAAGCTCACCAAGTGATCTTTCTTTGCGTCTTCGTGATGTTGTTGAAACAGTGGTTAGACCGCTAAGTCACGATATTGGCAAAGGTTCAAAAGTTGACGAAGAAGTTAGCTCTATTTCTAATCGCGCTGCATTTGCAGCTGCCAAGAGCAGGTTTCCTTCAACTCTTTCTGCCGGCTCAATGATTGTTCCTGAGTTATTGTTTTTTGCAACTGCTTCAATTGCTATCACTGCAACTGCCATTAATTTTCCAGGTGCAGTTTTACAAGGAAGCGTGCTTAGCCTGCTAGCGGTTTTTGTTGGTTACAAATTTTTTCAAAAAGCTTTAGCTAAAGTTTGGGTTCCATTTGTTTTTGCTCTATTGATTTCAATTCTTGCTTCGGTGGCAGTTTCGTTCTTCACTGGGATAGTCCTTGCCCTATTTGGCTATGAGCTAGAAAATTACCTATTTTGGCAGTTTGTGCTTTCGCAGGTAGTTCTAACGCTAATTACCTTTTATATGCAGTTTCTTCGCACCCAGCGCCAAGATGCCGAAGTTGAAATGACCAGAGTGGTTTCTGATCTTGCCATTTTGAACTCTCAACTGCGCCAAGAAGTTTGGCTTAATCGCCGCCGCATTGCTTCAATCTTGCATGGCTCTGTTCAGGCGGCTCTTTATGCTTCGGCAATTCGACTGGCAAAAATTGAATCACCAACCGCTGCCGATATTGAGGCAGTGCAGAACGATATTTCTTTGGCAATCAGCAAGCTTGAAACGGTTGATGGCGCCGAAACCCTAAGTGATGTGCTTGAGCAAATTCATGCTGTGTGGCAAGGCGCAGTTGAGGTGCAATTGCCTCAACTAAGCCCTGAACTAAAGGCCAAGATTGAGGCCAACACTGTGGCCTCTGCCTGTGCCGCCGAGATCGTGCGCGAGGCAGTAAGCAACGCGGTAAAACATGGCAAGGCCGAGCACGTGGTAATAGAACTTGAGCAAACTGGCCCGCACCTGCTTGGCATCACCGTTTCGAACGATGGGCAGCCGCTACCTGCCGAGGTTGAGGCAGGTTACGGCTCTTCAATCATGGATGAGGTTGCTTTTACCTGGCAGCTGGAAAACCGCGGTGGGTTCACCGTTTTGGGCGCCGCAATAGCCATCTAACTTAGCGATTTAGTGCCAGGGCTTTAGGTATCGGTGTGAAATTGGGTCTAGCCAAAACCAGTCTGCCAAGTTAGGCTTATAGCGTTACAGAAATGTGACAGTAGTCGTTTGCAGTACATCACTTGTTTCAAGTGGCCACAGAAGCGCCACCGCTGAAGATGTACCAGTCTTTTCCTCTAAATAAGATCTGCCGTTATGCAGAGTTTTTCTTGTGTGTGGGTTTAGCAGCTGTTCGACTAGCCCACCGGTTCAAAGCGGCTACTCCCCGCCGAACCACACAATTGAATGAGGAAAAATTATGCCAACTTTTGGCAAATCAAACGCGCGCCCGGGAAAAGGCGCTTCAGCAGACCGTAACGGCAAGACCCCAACAGGTCGCGGCCGCGCAGGTTCAACATCAAACTTTAAGCCACGTGAAGACGGTCGCGGAGGTCGCTCAGACTTTCGCGCTGCAGGTGCAGATGCACCACGCAAGCCACGTGCAAAGGGTGCATTCTTCGAAGAGCGCGCTCCAAAGACTTATGGTGACTCACCGCGCTCCGAGCGCACTTACGGTAACCGTGATGGCGCAGCTCGTTCAGAGCGCCCATCTTATGGTGACCGCGATTCACGCCCTTCATTTGGTCGTGGCCGCGATGACCGCGATGCACGCCCGGCACGCCGCGACGATGAGCGTCAACCACGCACATTTGGTAACCGCGAAGATCGCCCAGCACGCGCAGGTTTTGGTGGTGGCTTCGGCGACCGCAACCGTGCAGAGCGCCCTTCATACGGCAAGTCAGACTCATCGCGTTTTGAAGACCGCACTGCAAAGCGTGGTTGGTCGGAAGACCGCGGTCGTGATTCAGGTCGCGATTCTTCTCGCGAAGAGCGCAACCCAAACCGCCCAGACCGCGCAGCACGCGATGACTCACGCGAGTCATCATTCCGTGGCGCACGCGACTCAAACCCAAACAAGAAGGCTTTCTTCGAGGACAAGGTTCTTGAGCGTCTAGATGCTGTTGAAGCTTCAGAGGCAATCACCTCAAACACTTTTGACGAGATGGGTCTTCACCCTCGAATCATTGCTTCACTTACCGGCATGGGTGCAGAGACTCCGTTCCCTATTCAGGCAAGCACAATTCCTGCGGCTATTTCTGGTCGTGACGTTCTTGGTCGCGGTAAGACTGGTTCAGGTAAGACCATTGCGTTTACCGTTCCGCTAGTAATGAAGCTTGTTGCTGCCGGTTCAGTTCCGCGCAAGCCAGGTAAGCCACGTGCGCTTATTCTTGCGCCTACTCGCGAGCTTGCAGATCAGATTGACCGCACAGTAAATGGCATTGCCAAGGCTGTTGGTTTCTACACAACTTGTATCTACGGTGGTGTTCCTCAGCGCAAGCAAGAGAACGCAATGAGCCGCGGTGTTGACATTGTTGTGGCAACCCCTGGCCGTCTAGAAGACCTTATGTCTCAGCGCATCATCGACTTGAGTGAAGTTGAAACTCTTGTTGTTGACGAAGCTGACCACATGTGTGACCTTGGCTTCATCGAAGGTGTGCGTCGCATCATGCGCGCAGCCGGCGACAGCCAGAAGCTTTTGTTCTCTGCAACTCTTGACCGCGAAGTAGATGCATTGGTTAAGGAATTCCTTCCTGACCCTTACGTTTACGAAGTGCCAAACGAAGAGAACGACACTGCAAACATCATTCACCGAGTCATGACCGTTGACCCAGAAGACCGTTCACAGGTTCTTCTTCGTCTAGTTCAGGGCCACGGAAAATCAATCATCTTTACACGTACCAAGATGACCGCCGAGCGTCTAAGCGAAAGCTTGACTGCAGCCGGTGTTCCTGCGGCACGTCTTCACGGTGACCTAAACCAGAACCAGCGAAACCGTAACCTTGAGCGTTTCACCAAGGGCGGCTGCCGCGTGCTAGTTGCAACTGACGTTGCGGCTCGTGGTATTCACGTTGATGACGTGGCATTCGTTATTCAGGTTGATCCACCTGAGGAATACAAGACTTACCTACACCGTTCAGGTCGTACCGGCCGTGCGAATGCAGAAGGAACAGTTATTACTTTGATTCCTCGCAGCCGTCGCCGTCGTATGGAAGACCTACTTCGTCGTGCAGAGCGCGATGGAATCTTCTCTGAAGTACGCCCAGCTAGCGAATTGCTAGTTGAGCTAGCTGGCCCAATTGCTCCGATTCCAGCTCCAGAGTCTCTTGACTTTGGTGACTCACGTGGTGGTTCATCACGCGAGGGTGGTCGCGGTGGCGCTGGTCGCTCTGGCGGCGGACGCGGTGGTTCAGGTGGCGGCCGTGGTAACTACGGTGGCTCTGGCAAGGGTCGCTGGGCAGACAAGCCAAAGGGTGAGGGTCGTCCTCGCGCCAAGAAGTACGCCAACTAGTCTCTAGTTAGTTTTAGAAAACCCCGTCGGTCAACACCGATGGGGTTTTCGCTTACTTGGCAACCCAAATCAGGGGTTGCGGCCAGCCCCCGGCCTGGCTTAGACTGGGGGAAGCCAAAGACCGTCGGTTTTGCACTAGTTCGCTAGGGCAACGAAGGATACGAAAGTGTCAACCCACGCAGGTGTATTTAGAAGTCACAGCTATCGGTGTTATCACTGAGACCTTTTACTGCTCTATGCGTCTGCATGGAGCATTTTTTATTTCCCGGGGCTACCGACATAAACAAATCAAGGAGCGCCATGGCGAACAAGGTCGAGAAGGTAGCTGAGCTAACTGGTCTATTCCAGAACTCAAACGCCGTCTTTCTAACCGAGTACCGCGGTCTCACCGTTGCACAGCTCAAAGAGCTTCGTCGCAACATCAGTGCAGACGCAACCTACGCCGTAGCAAAGAACACTCTTATTGAGATCGCTGCAAAGAACGCTGGAGTAACCGCATTTGACGGCCAGTTGTTCGGACCAACCGCTCTCGCTTTCGCAACCGGTGACGCTGTTACCGTTGCAAAAGCTTTGCGTGACTTTGCCAAGGCAAATCCTCTTCTAGTTGTAAAGAGCGGTGTCTTCGATGGCGTTGCTGTTACAGCTGCAGAGGTGCAGAAGCTTGCAGATCTTGAGTCTCGTGAAGTTCTACTGTCAAAGGCAGCTGGACTATTCAAGGCCCCAATGTCTCGAGCAGCTGCTGTTACTCAGGCTCCGCTATCACAGGCAGTACGCGTCATCGACGCACTACGCGCCAAGCTAGCCGCCTAACCCACAAGCTTTATCAACACTTAAAAAACAAGGAGAAACATCATGGCAAAGTTGACAACTGAGCAGCTAATCGATGCATTCAAGGAACTATCACTAATCGAGCTTTCAGAGTTCGTAAAGACTTTCGAAGAAGTATTCGAAGTTACTGCTGCTGCACCTGTTGCAGTTGCTGCTGCTGCTGCACCTGCTGGTGAGGCTGCTGCTGAGAAGGACTCATTCGATGTAGTTCTAGAATCAGCTGGCGACCAGAAGATTGCAGTTATCAAGGAAGTACGCGCATTGACCAACCTAGGTCTAGGCGAAGCAAAGGCTCTAGTTGACGGTGCACCTGCAACCGTTCTAGAGGGCGCAAACAAGGACGCTGCTGAGAAGGCAAAGGCTGCCCTAGAGGGCGCTGGCGCAAAGGTTACCCTTAAGTAATCTTGCTTCCACAAAGCAACTTGGCTTTATAGCTACTAAAACTCCCTCGGGCTTACGCCCGGGGGAGTTTTTCTTTAGGCTGGACAGGTGAACAAGAAAAAGCGCGCGGCCAGCATTTACGATGTGGCCAAGTTGGCGGGGGTTAGTCACCAGACCGTTTCGCGCGCTATAAATAACGCTGACAACATTCGTGAAGAAACCCGCAATCGCGTGCTTGATGCAATGGCTGAGCTAAAGTACCAACCAAATCGCGCAGCAAGATCGTTGGCTACGTCTCGTTCCAAACTTATTGGCGTGCTTACATCTGATGCTGGTATTTTCTCGGCCGAGAATCTTCGCTTGGCAATTGACACGGAAACAAGAGCCGAAGGTTATTTTGCAGTTGCCGTTCGCGTAGATGGCGAATCAGAAGCCTCAATTGAAAATGCGGTGAACCAGCTAAAAGAGCTTGGCATTGAGGCAATTATTGTGGTGGCACCGCAGAGCAAAGTTGTAGATGTTGCCAAGCGGGTAGACCCAAGGCTACCAATGGTGACCATTGACTTTATTGACAGACCCGATGTCTTCTCTGTTTCTATAGATAACTACTCGGGGGCTAGGGTTGCCACCCGCCACCTGATTGAAAACGGCCACAAGAAAATCTTGCACATTGCCGGGCCGGCGAATCAGTATGAATCTATTGAGCGCTCTAGGGGATACAACGACGAGATGGTGGCCGCCGGCCTTAAGCCGTTAAAAATAATTCAAGGAGACTGGACTTCACAGACCGGCTTCAACCTTGGCAATGACCTAACCAGTAAGAAGAGAGATTTCACCGCAATCTTTGCCTGCAATGACAACACCGCGCTTGGTTTGTTGCACGCGTTCACCGCTAAGGGTTTGCGGGTGCCGCTAGATGTATCGATGGTTGGATTTGATGACGCACCAGAAAGCGAATTCTTTACACCGCCGCTAACCACCATGCACCAAGATTTTGGGGTGGTTGGTCGCCGGGCAGTAGCGCTGCTGTTTGAAGAAATTGCCGGGGTGCCAAACATTCGCAGGGAGCAAGTTTTGCCAACCCTTACCGTGCGCAAATCTGTTGCCAAATTGGCTGACTAAAGGGTCTGCCAAACCCCTACAGGCAAATTGCGCATCTGTTCTACGAACTGTAGAATAGAACCATGATTAAGAAAGCTCTTGTGGCGCTAAGCGCCCTAACCCTTATTTCAACCACCTTGACTGGCTGTGCAACCGCATCTGTTGATGGCCACGATGAACTGCACTTTAGCGATGGCTGGGTGCGAGTATCTGAATACAGCGATCACGTAGACGGCATGACTGGTGCATTCGCAACCATTGAGAACCACACTGATCACGATGTGACTCTAGTTGGCGGATCAGCCGAAATCGCCAACATGGTTGAGGTGCACGAGGTTGTAATGCTTGATGGTGAGATGAAGATGCAAGCCAAAGAAGGCGGAATTTTAATTAAGGCCGGCGAAAGCGTAACCCTTGAGCCTGGTGGCTTGCACGTGATGCTGATGGGTCTGAAAGAAGCAATTCTTGAAGGTGACGATGTAACCCTGACGCTTGACTTTGAAGGCTACGAAGACCAGACCTTCACTTGGCCAGCTAAGGCGTCGCTATCTGGCGACGAGAAGTACGAACCAAAGAAGTAAAATTGCCTCAATGACAAAATTCACGCGACGAGGGTTTCTGGCCGGTGCATCAGCATCTGCCGGGGCCCTCGTTGGTGCATCTGCGGGTGCGTTAATTGGCGGCAACCAAGCCGCCTCGGCCGCTGAGATTGCTGCCCAAACAGCAGTGCTAAAGCGCAGTGAAAAGTTTCACGGAACCCATCAAAACGGCATTGAGTTAGAGCTTCAAACATTCACAAATTTTGTATCTCTAGATTTACGCGATGAAACAGATCGCAGCGCAATGAAGCGCTGGATGAAAATACTTACCAATGATATTGAACGCCTAGCTGTTGGCGAACCAATACTTGCCGATGCTCAACCACAGCTAGCCCTTGGCCCGGCCCGCCTAACGGTGACCGTAGGTTTTGGAGCGCCGCTGTTTAGCAAGTTAGGCATAGAAGACCAAAGGCCCGAATCGCTGCAAGAGCTACCAAGTTTCAAAGTAGATGCGCTTCGCGAAGAATTCAGTGGCGGCGATGTGCTGCTGCATGTATCAGCCGATGACCCAATTGTGCTCTCGCACGCCGTGCGAACTTTGGTTTCAGACAGCATGGCTTTTGCCACAGTGCGCTGGACGCAGCAGGGGTTCTCTAATGCCCAAGGTGTGGTGCCAAGTGGCGTGCGCCAAAGAAACCTAATGGGCCAGGTTGATGGCACCGATAACCCGCAATTTGGCACCGAAGACTTTAATAACCTGGTTTGGATTAACGAAGGCCCACAGTGGATTCGCGGCGGAACCATTTTGGTATTGCGCCGCATAGCGATGCAGTTAAACACCTGGGACAAACTTGGCCGCACCGATAAAGAGCAGGTGATTGGCCGCCACCTAGATAGCGGCGCACCCCTTGGTTCAAAAAACGAAACTGACCCGCTAGATCTAAGCGCGGTTGACGAGCGTGGCCTAAAGGTGATTCCAAATTTTGCTCACGTGCGCAGGGCATCACCAACGAATCCAAAAGAGCGATTCTTTAGGCGCCCATTCAACTATGAAGTTGGTACCGCAGCCGATGGCACTCCCGATGTTGGCCTACTTTGGACCGCCTATCAAAAGAACGTAAATGAGCAGTACCTGCCTGTGCAAAAACGCCTTGACGAATTTGATCTGCTATCAAAGTGGACAAGCCCAATTGGGTCATCGGTGTGGGGTATTGCGCGCGGTGTAAAGAAAGGTAACGTGCTGGCCGAAGACCTATTCTAGGTTTATGGCAAACACCAACTTGGCTCGCGTGCTGATTTTGCACGGTTGGACTAACCGCCGCCCAGAGGGTGGCTGGCACCGCATTCTTGCCTCAGAGCTTCGACAACTTGGCCACCAAGTTTTGTATCCGCAGTTTCCAAGCACCGATAACCCAACCCTTGAAGACTGGCAAGAACTGCTGTTGAGCGAGTTGGAACTTTTGGAAGAAGCAGGCGAAGGTGAAACCATTGTGGTTGCACACAGCCTGGGTTGCATCAACTTTATTCACGCAGCGGTAGAAGGCAAGATCACCAAGCCAATTGACCGGGTGCTTTTTGTGGCACCGGCAGACCCGGCGCTGCTAAGTGAGATTAAAGGTCTAAACGTAAAGCTTGAAAAAGCTGCTACTAAGCAGGCTCTTCAAGCCGTGGCTGCAAAGCTAACCATTGTGGGCAGCGATGCCGATCAATGGGCCCCAAACGGCATTCAAGAAACCTTTGGCGATGCCCTTGGTGTTCAGGCAGTGGTGGTGCCCGGTGCCAAGCACTTTAGCAAAGCCGATGGCTGGGGCCACTGGCAGGGCGTAATTGACTGGGTGCAAGACCCAACTGCCGATATTGCCTTTCGCTAGGTAGGCTAATGATGTGCTCCCGATTTGCCCCAGGGACAAACTTCTAATTTAGGAATTAACGATGCGTATATTGCTCGTTGGTGCTGGTGGTGTTGGTGATGCAATTGCCAAAATCGCTGCTACCCGTAACTTTTATGAACTATTCGTGGTCTCTGACTACGACCTCACCCGCGCAGAGCGCACAATTGAATGGATAGAGAACCGTCACGGCCGCGATGTTGCAGCTAAGTTCTTAGCCGCAAAGATTGATGCGTCTAATGCGTCAAACGTTACCGAGATGTGCCGTTCACACAACATTGACTTTGTGATCAATGCTGTTGAGCCAAAATTCTTGCCTACCGTTTTCTCTGGTGCATTTACCGCCGGAGTTAACTACCTAGACATGGCAATGAGTTTGTCGGAGCCACACGAGGCAGACCCGTTCCACTTGCCAGGCATCAAACTTGGTGATGCGCAGTACGCATTGCACGATCAGTGGCAACGCGCCGGAAAACTGGCGCTGGTTGGCATGGGCGTTGAGCCCGGTCTTTCAAACGTGTTTGCTCGCTATGCGCAAGATTACCTATTCAGCGAGATTGATGAACTAAGCATTAAAGACGGTGGAAACCTGGCCGTATTTGATGAACACGGAAACGAAGTGTTTGCTCCTTCTTTCTCAATTTGGACAACCATTGAAGAGTGTCTAAACCCACCAACAATTTACGAGCGTGCCAAGGGTTGGTACACCACTGCGCCATTTAGCGAACCAGAGATTTTTGAGTTCCCACAGGGAATTGGTGCGGTTGAATGTGTGAACGTAGAGCACGAAGAGATATCGATGTTGCCAAGAAATATCAAGGCAAACAGGGTCACCTTTAAGTACGGGCTTGGAAACGAATTTATTTCAGTTCTAAAGACTCTGCACAAACTAGGTCTTGATTCAAGCAAGCCACAGCGCGTGCGTTCTGCGCAGGGCCCGGTAGATGTATCGCCGCGCGATATGGTTGCTGCTGTGCTGCCAGACCCAGCAAACATTGGCCCACGCATGACAGGCAAGACCTGTGCGGGGCTATTGGTTACCGGTAAAGACAAAGACGGCAAAGACCGCGCAACCTATCTTTACCACGTAGCCGATAATGCTGAAACTATGGCTGACATAGAGGCACAGTGTGTGGTTGCTCAAACAGCTTTCAACCCTTTGATTGCGCTTGAGCTGATTGCTGATGGTGTCTGGAAGGGTGCCGGAGTTATGGGCCCAGAGGAATTCGATGCCAAGCCGTTCCTAGATCTAATGAGTTCATCGGTTGGTTACAACATCAAGTGGGAGGCGCAGGAACGCCTGCCGGCTAGCCCACTGCGTCACCCATAAGGTGTGAACTAAAAACTTAGTTCGGCACCCCAGCTTGCAGAGTGGACCTGATTTGGCTCAAGCCAGATCAGGTCTTCTTTGCTATTAAAGGCATTAGCCGGGGCGGTTTGCGGCTCAATGGCAATTGCGTGACGCGGGGTTTGGTCGTCATTATTCACGTAATAGTTTGGCGTGAATATGAAGGTGTAGGTCATCTCGGCTGATTGCCAAACATCTAGCAGTTCACCCTTTGGTGAGCGAAGATAATGGTGGCCGCGGCCATCGGCATCGCGCTGCCGCTGTTCGTCGTCACCATGGCCAGCCAGAACCTGCCCGGCGTGGCGGCGCAGCGCGCGGCGGGCTACGACACGCCGGTGTCGCCCGTCA
>ERZ1034363.1334-NODE-1334-length-14297-cov-2.968917_pt1 | contig 14297 bp, 15 predicted proteins | sample MGYA00520616_ERZ1034363 | MGnify/ENA primary metagenome ERZ1034363 (study PRJEB33736, sample SAMEA104284506) | Azolla filiculoides | biome: Urban; feature: Water surface; material: Ditch water | place: Netherlands | collected 2015-10-28 | depth 0-0.1 m ...
CCACGAACGGTGCTCCCGCAGGAAACCGCGCAGAGCGTCGTAAGAAGAAGTAGTTCCCTTCGGGATGCTTCTCGCCGAGTGAAGCAATCTAGAATCACACTATGGAGAACGACTGGCTGTTACTTGCGTGGCTGTCACCGCTCATCCTGGTGATGATTGTTTTTGATCTCAAAGCACGAAACTACGGCAAGAAAGTCCTTCATCTACCCAAGAAGGAATATGTGAGCTTATTGTGGCTCGCCATTCTTGATCCGGTTTTTGAAGTCTTGTTTATTGGTGTTGTTCTCTGGGAAGACCTTTCCCGAGATGCCTGGCATTGGGTTGCAGGTGGAGTCGGGGTCGTTTTCGGATACTTCTTTGCCCGTTATCGCACGCGAATTATGTGGGTAAGACCTCTGCGGGAAAAGAAGGCCGTGATCCTTCGAAACAGTGGTGCGGAATACATTGCCTTGGTTTTCTTGGTCATCGTGAAAACCGTGTCTGAAAACAGCAGCTTTTCCAATTACTTTGCCAGTCTCTTGATTACCGTTGGTTTGCTTACCATCGTGAGCGAATCAGCCTTCAGAGTCGGCATCCTGTTCAAGCGCTACAACAAAGAGCTACCACACGTCACTGCCTAGAGCACGTGGATAGCAGTTGCCCGCCAGCGGCCGTCAAGGCCCTCGAGGCGAATAGCTATTGAGCGCGTGCGTGCTTTGCCATGCACAATCACGACCGACTCAACAACGCCATCAACAGGGTGGGTAATTATCGTGCGACCTAAGCCAAAGCTCGGCAGCACAGTTGCCTGCTTCTTCACGGCACGAGCTCGTCGTGAGATGTGAACACGCTGAAGAAGGTTTCGATACACGTCATCAGTGACCCAGCGGGAAATCTGATCCAGATCGCGGCAACCTGCAAGTATCTCCATCACACTGCGGGCTAGGTTCTCCACCATGGGCTGGGGGTCTGGCAAAGCAGAGGTCGCAGTGGGTTGCTGGTCAAAGAAGTCATCGTTGACAAAACCAGTGCGCTTGGTGGGGAATGCAGGTGCGGTATTCATGTGAACACTGTGACATGAGAAATAGACCGAAAGTCTATTTCTCAGGAAACATGTGGATAACTCCAGAACATTCTCAGGTTCGGCTCTTACCTTCGCTGACTATGGACTTCGACACTCTGTTTCAAGATTTAGAGAATCAGCTCGAGCGAGAGCTAGATGCTGAGCTCATCAACCGCTTAGAAGATGAAGAGCGTGACAGGCGCGCGAAGCTGACGCTTCGTGACCGCCTGCGTGCACTGCATCAGACAAACCCTGCAACGGTCATGACTGCAATCGCCAAAGACGGCCGAACGTTGACCTTCCAGCTCAAGAACGTGGGCAAAGACTGGGCAGCTATCGAGGTTCATGAACCAGCAGACATTGGCGGGCCCCTCATTCTGGGATTACATGCGCTCACAAGCGTGAACATTCCGCTGGAGAGCGTGAAGGAGAGTTTGGGCACACCAGTGGGAGAAGTCTCTGATCATGATCTCAAGGCACTATCAAGCAATGCTCGTCTAGCGGAGAAAGTGAATCTGGCATTCGTGCTGCGCGATGTGAGCAGAAGGCGGAAACACGTCATGATTCACACCGTTCTGGGACAGTTCCACGGCACCATCGACCAGGTGGGTGCAGATCACCTCGACATCACAACGTCGTCGGGAAGACAGATGATTGCACTTCGAGAAGTTCTGTTTGTTCAGATGCAGTAATCACCGAAGGTGAAGTAGTCATGAAAATGCTCCTGAGATGTGAAATCTCAGGAGCATTATGTGTGGTTTAGAAGTCAGTGATGTTGTTCGCGGAGGCCAATGAGGGGTTGTTCCACATTGCGCTTCGGCGAGACTCTTCATACTGCTGGTCAATGAAGAGCTCGAGAATCTCGTGTTCGATGCGCCACGGACCTCGCTTTCCCACCTGGAAGCCTTGAAGCTCACCAGAGTCGATGAGTTCATGCACGTCAGCCGCAGAAACCTTGAGGAGTTCTGCTGCTTCAGCAACGGTCAGGAAACGGTCCTTATTCACATCAGTAGAGTCAAAATCATTCATATCCACACAATAGGAAACCTTCAGGGGTTAAATCCTTGAGTAAAGCAATCTGTGGATAACTTCAGCAGATTCTTTTGCGCATTAGAGAAGATGCTTCTCATGACTCACACCACAACACGTCCCTCCGCGCGACGACTCGACCTTCGCCTCATCATTGGTCTCGCCATTGTCCTTATTACTGCTCTTGCAGGATTTGCTCTCGTCTCAGCGGCAGATAACACCACCTCTGTTTATGCAGCTGCAAAATCTCTGGCTCCAGGCCATGTCCTGCAGACGTCAGATCTTGTTCTCACCGACGTGAAGCTGGGGAAGTCATCTTCGGCATATCTGGCTGCAAGTGGACTGACTTCTGGTGCTGTTGTCACTAAAGCGGTAGGCGCAGGGGAACTGGTTCCTGTCAGCGCAGTGGGAACGGCCAAGCAGGTCGCCACCACGAACGTGGTGGTCCAGCTTGACGTTCCTCTCTCCTCAGACGCCGTTGAGGGCTCCACCGTGGATGTGTGGGCCTCCATGGCTGCAGGTCAGGGAGTATTCGGCCCACCTGCAGTGATTATTTCCGGTGCACAGATTGCCCACATCACTGAGGCCACAGGTCTTGCAGCTTCGAACGGCGGCGTTCGTGTGGAGATTGTTGTTCCCCAGTCCAAGGTTGCGGCACTCCTGGAATCTCAGGCAAATGGTGATGCCATCTCACTCGTTCCCAGCAGGGGCAAGGCCTAATGTCCAAGCTCATTGCTGTCTGGGGTCCAACCGGAGCTCCAGGTCGCACCACCGTGGCAATCAACCTGGCGGCAGAACTTGCTGAGCAGGGTCAACGAGTACTTCTCATTGATGCAGATAGCTATGGCGGAGCAATAGCTCCGCTCCTTGGCCTCGTCGATGAAGCAGCTGGCTTCGCAGCTGCTTGTCGTCTTGCTGAGTCGGGAGCCTTGACTGAGGACGAACTCATTCGTTTAAGCCATGCCATCCCCGCAGGTGCTGGAGAGCTGGATGTGCTCTCTGGAATAGTTCGCTCTGACCGCTGGCCAGAGCTCTCTGCTGAGCGAGTCAAGAAAGTCCTTGCTCTCGCGATGGAAAACTGGGATGCGGTCGTGGTGGATGTGGGATTCAACCTGGAGACCGATGAAGAGATCACAAGTGATCTCTTTGCCCCCAGGCGCAACGCATCAACCCTCACTGTTCTCAAACAAGCTGATTGCATTATTGAAGTGGCAGGAGCAGATGCTTTGGGGATAGCCCGGTTCATTCGAGCACATGATGTCTTGGTAGAAAACTTCCCAGATTCACTCCGGGTGATTGTGTTGAACAAAGTGCGCTCAGGGCTCGATGCTAGAGGCACAGCACAAGCGGCAGCTACGCTGAGTCGCTTTGCTGGCCTGCACGAGGTCTACGAGCTGCCAGCAGACGATAAAGCAATCACTGCGTCGTTTGCCTCTGGAAAACCGCTCAGCACTTCAGCAAAGAACAGCAAGCTACGCAAGCAATTCGTGAGCCTGGCCGCGATTTTCCAGCCAGTAAGCGCAATTACTGCTGCGAAGCAGAACCGATTCGTTCGTTCAAGAAAGCAAGCGTCTCCGTCAGAGCAGTCTGAGCTGCATCAAGATTCAGCTTGAACTGATACTCATGGGGGAGTGCTGGTGTGTAGTCAGCTGGCCAGAACAGCTCAGTGACATTCACTCCCAGTGTTTGCAGCTTTGCTGCAAAGGGCTTGGAGTTCTCCGCTGTGAGTGGGTCAGCGTTTCCGCCGGAGATATACGTCACAGGGAAGTCAGCTGTCACGTGGTTAATGGTCGACATCTGGGCAATTGCCGGTGAGCTCGCAATGTCCTTATCTCCGGTGTATGCCCAGAGTGACATGTCATCTCCCCAGCCGAGTATGCCCTTCTCTCCAATGAGGGAAGTTACTTCGTATACGCCGCAGTTGAGCACAACTCCCTGAAGCTGTTCAGGTGAGAGAACAGGGGTGAAGTCCATTTCCTTGGCAAAGTCAGGGTTGGTAATCAACGCAGCTAGCTGGCTTGAAAGCTGTGCTCCAGCGGAGTCACCTGCCAGAACAATCTTGCTGGGGTCAATGTGGAACTTCTCTGCGTTATCCAACAAGAACTGGTGAGCTTGGTTGAGTTCAAAGACGGCAGTGGGGTACTGAGCTTCAGGACCGTAGGTGTAATTCAGACCTACCACGGTGTAACCCTTGGATGCCAAGATCTCGAAGTAGCTGCGGTCGTTGGCCTTATTGCCAGATATCCATGCACCACCGTGAGTCCAGATCACTGTTCCCAGTTGAGTGGTGGTTCCTGTGGGATAGAACACATCCAGCTGTGTGAAGTCACTGGCCTTGACGTGAGGCTGTGTGGAGTCTGTGGCGTACTGAACGTCCAAGACAGAGTCCACGCCGCTGGTGGGGGCGTAGGGCGCCATGATGGCGGCAGTCTTCTTTGCGCCATCTTGGAAGACCTGGCGAATAATCAAGGCACTAGGCCAGGGGCTCACGGTAAACACGAGAACAGTCACCACCACTAATCCGGCTATGACAGCCAGTGTCCGCCACAACCACTTCTTACGCATGACTCTAGGCTAGAGGTATGTCGACCCTCAGCAACATCATGGAATCCCAAGGCATTGGCTCAGCAGCCGATATTGAATGGCTCCACATGCTTATTGGGGACTGGCAGCTCATCGCAGACCTCGCCTTTGCTGACATCGTGCTCTGGGCACCCACCCAAGATGGCTCGTTCGTTGCTGTTTCTCACGCTCGCCCTTCCAGCTCTGCCACCTTGTTCTACCGCGACTTTGTCGGACAGAAGATCAAGGCAGAATGGCGGGCACAAGTAGGCGAAGCCTATGAAACCGCAACCATCATCGAGTCCTCTTCACCTGCCTGGTATGAAGAGACCCCCACACGTGTTCGTGCTGTTCCCGTCATCCGTCGCGTAAGACAGGGTTCCACTGACTCAGCACCCAGCAGCCCCATTGCCGTCATCTCTCTCCACACCAACTTGTCAGAGAGCCGCTCACCTAGCCGCCAGGAAATGACCTTCAACTCCTGCGCCAATGACTTGTTTGACATGATCGCCTCAGGTGACTTCCCTGATCTCGATGCCGCGCCTTCACCACGTCGTGGAGCACCGCGTGCAACTGATGGTTTGATTCGTCTGGACGTGGACGGTGTTGTCACCTTTGCCAGTCCCAACGCGTTGTCTGCCTTCAACCGCATCGGCTTCGCCGATGAGCTGGAAGGTGAATCTCTAGCTGAAGTAACCACCCGGGTTCTCACCGGCAAGATTAACGTTGACGAATCTCTCCCAGTTGTGGTCACAGGCCGTGCACCCTGGCGTGCAGACATTGACGCCCGTGGCGTGACGGTATCGCTGCGCACAATCCCTATTCGCCACCTCGGTGAGCGAACCGGTGCGATTGTGCTCTGCCGCGACGTGACAGAGCTTCGTCACCAGGAGATGGAGCTCATCACCAAGGACGCCACCATCCGTGAGATTCACCACCGTGTGAAGAACAACCTCCAGACAGTAGCTTCCTTACTGCGTATTCAGGCCCGCAGAACACAGTCAGATGAAGCACGTGAAGCTCTCACGCAGGCCATGCGCCGTGTTGCCTCCATTGCGGTAGTTCACGACACCCTGTCTGAAGGTCTGACTCAAAACGTTGACTTCGACGAGGTATTCAACCGTGTACTCATGCTGAGCGCAGAGGTTGCGGCAATTCATGGCACCACGGTGCACCCACGTTTGACCGGAAGCTTTGGCGTGCTCCCTAGCGGTTATGCCACTCCTTTGGCTTTGGCGCTGACTGAACTTGTTACCAACGCGGTAGAACACGGCCTTGCAGGCCGTGAGGGAACCGTGGTCATTGAAGCTAACCGTTCCGAAGAACTTCTCACCGTCCACATCGTGGACAACGGAACCGGACTGCCAGAGGGTGCCATCGGAGATGGATTGGGAACACAAATTGTGAAGACCCTCATTCAGGGTGAACTGAGCGGATCCATTGAATGGAATGCCGCCGCAGACGGCGGCACCGATGTGTTCATTGAGATCCCGCTGCGCTTCGCAAATGTGCCGGAGTAGCCTTCACAGCTAACACTGAGCGTTCTCGCTAGAATAAAAGGGAAATGGACGACCCCCCGCCTGCCCGAACCAGTGACAAATCTTCGTCACTGATGATTCTTGAGCGTGGTGAATCTCATGCTCGCTGAGTGGTTAGCCTTTGCGGCTGGTTTAGTCCTTACGGTTGGTACCGGTTTCTTCGTTGCAGCTGAGTTTGCTTTGGTGAACTTGGACCGTCCTGAGCTTGAGGCTCAACGCGACCGCGGCGTTCGAGGCCTAGGTCTCACCATCAAGGCTCTGACGATTACGTCGACCCACCTCTCCAGCGCTCAGCTTGGCATCACTCTCACCACACTGCTGACCGGTTTCTTGATGGAACCAGCGCTCTCTGCACTGCTTTTCCAGCCGCTCTCTGGGCTTGGGTGGAATGACGCTGTCATTCACACCGTTGCCGGTGTGAGCGCAGTCGTCATTGCAACCGTGCTCTCCATGATTGTGGGAGAACTTGTTCCAAAGAACTTCGCATTGGCGTTGCCGCAAGCAACAGCAAAGGTGGTTATTCCTTTCCAAACCCTCTTCACCACAGTGTTCAGGCCGTTAATTGCTGTACTCAATGGTTTGTCTAACCGAGTACTCCGCGGATTTGGCCTGGAGCCTAAAGAAGAGCTCTCGGGGGCTCGTTCAGCAGAGGAACTCTCCTCCCTCTTGCGGCGCTCCGCAAGCGAGGGCGCCCTTGAGAGTGACACTGCAACACTGCTGGGAAAGACCTTGGCATTTAGTGAACTCTCTGCCAGTGACGTGATGACGCCACGATTACGTATCGAAGCGTTAGAGCCGGGTGACTCAGCACGTGCCGTGCTGGAACTTGCACGAAAGACAGGCTTCTCTCGTTTCCCTGTTACCGAAGATGGTCTCGACGACGTCGTAGGTATCGTGCACGTCAAGAACGCGATCTCAGTGCCGAGGGAACGTCGTAACGACGTTCCTGTCTCGGCACTGATGATTGAGCCTTTACGCGTCCCCGACACCATGTCCCTGGATGCATTGCTTGCTGAACTTCGTGGCAAGGGCCTTCAGATGGCCATTGTTGTGGACGAATACGGTGGCACGGCAGGTATTGCCACTCTGGAAGACCTCGTAGAAGAACTTGTCGGTGAAGTTGCTGACGAACACGACCGCACACGTGCGGGCGTTGTCAGCTCTGCTGATTACCTGACCTTCCCTGGATCACTGCGCCCAGATGAACTCGAGGAACGTGCTGGCATTACCGTCCCTGAAGATGACAATTACGAAACCGTTGCCGGTTTCGTAATGAGTCAGCTGGGCCGTATTCCTGAGCAGGGTGACGTTGTCACCGTGCCAGAGGGTGAATTCAAGGTTGTTCGAATGGACGGCCGCAGAATTGATCGCCTTCGTTTCACTCCATTAGTTCTATCCGAAGTAGGTGAGAACAATGAGTGATTGGTCTGGATTGATCTGGCTGGTCATCCTGCTTGCGGTGAACGCCTTCTTCGTTGCCGCTGAGTTTGCCGTTATTTCTGCACGCCGTTCGCAAATAGAACCGCTTGCGGAGAAGGGGAGCGCTTCTGCAAAGACAGCGCTGTATGCCATAGAGCACGTGAGCTTGATGTTGGCCACGAGCCAACTGGGTATCACGGTTGCTTCTTTGCTGATCTTGAATGTCTCAGAACCGTCCATTCACCACCTCGTTGAGTTGGGCTTGGCAGGAACAGGATTAGCAGCAGGCTGGATCAGCGGCATTAGCTTTGCTGTTGCCTTGATCCTGGTCACGTTCCTGCACGTCATCTTTGGCGAGATGGTGCCCAAGAACGCGTCCTTCTCAGTTCCTGAGAAAGCAATTCTTCTCTTGGCCCCACCACTGGTGTTTGTTGCACGCGTAGTGAAGCCTGTTATCTGGGCCATGAATGGTGTGGCGAATGCCACACTGCGTTTATTCAAGGTTGAGCCTCGTGAAGAAGCCAACAGTGTCTTCTCTCTCAATGAAGTAGCCACCATTGTTTCTCACTCAACCCGTGAGGGAATGATCGAAGACTCCTCTGGAACCCTTTCTGCAGCCTTTGAGTTCACCACAAAAAAGGCTGGGGATATCAAGGTTCCCCTGGAGAACTTGGTCACTCTCCCTGAAGCAGCGAGTGTGAGTGATCTCGAAACTGCAGTGGCTAAGTATGGTTTCTCCCGCTTCGTCATTAGTGACTCAGACAATGAACCCATTGGATATGTTCACCTCAAAGATGTCCTCACCTTCGATGACGACATCTCTGAGGCCGGAACACACACTGGCCCCATCAAGGCCAAGCGCATTCGCCAGCTGGCAACCTTGACGGAATCAACAGATCTCGAAGACGCGTTGGCAGAGCTGCAACGCAGCGGTATTCACTTGGCGCGCGTCGTTGACCTAAATGGCAACACAACTGGGGTTCTGTTCCTCGAGGACATCATTGAGGAACTCGTCGGAGAAGTTCAGGACGCTACCAGGCGTTGGTAGTCGGGGGACAGCAATGACACAAGAAATTCACGAATGGGGGGCTGCGGATGCAGCGCGCCACATTCGTATTCCTGGGCCCCAAGACAATAAGTACACCCATGGTGTTCTAGGAGTTGTCACTGGCTCTGAGAAGTATCCAGGCGCTGCAGTGCTGGGCGTTGAAGCAGCACACCGAACGGGCATCGGAATGGTCCGGTTCCTGGGGGAGAAGTCATCGGCTGAGCTCGTCATGGCACGCCGGCCTGAAACGGTGACCGTTTCTGGGGCCGTCGATGCCTGGTTGGTTGGTTCTGGCATGGAATCCACGCCAGACCTCAACCCAGATCTGCCTGCACTTGCCCATGCAATCCTCGGATTACAGCCTGTGGTTCTAGATGCTGGCGGATTAGGTTTTCTTGGCCATGTCACGGCGCCAGCAATCATTACTCCTCATGAGGGGGAGTTAGAACGACTTGTTCCTCAAGATGGCCTTTCAAGAGAGAAATGGGCCTCTTCAGCTGCAGATCAACTAGGTGTCGTTGTCGTGCTCAAAGGCCATGAAACCCTCGTTCTATCGCCAGAGGAACCTAGTGGTGGAAGATTCCTCGTGAAAGTGACGTCTCCCACTTCTTGGCTCGCAACGGCGGGCACAGGGGATGTTCTTGCCGGAATCATTGCGGCAATTGTTGCCACTCATTCGGTGAAGAGAGTTCCTTCATTTCAAGAATTAGCTGAATTGGCTGCAACGGGTGTCTTTCTGCATGGCAAAGCAGCAGAACATGCCGCTGAAGGCGGGCCATTCCCCGCTCTGGATGTTGCAGAGTCAGTCAGTCTCGTGGTTTCAGCTCTCAGCGGCGAGGCCGACCATTAATCATGATGACACGAGACTTTTGGCACCACCCTGTATTGATGTGGTTCGCATTTGGATTGATCAGTCTGTGGCTGGGATGGCAAGGTTTTGTCGCTGAAGCTGTGCCTTATGGAGATGTCAGCTTTGTTTATGAATTTTGGGCAGGTCAAGCAGCTGGCGGAGCTGGAATTGTCGGCATAGATTCACAATGGGTTTATCCAGCTGTCGCACTCGTCCCAATTTTGCTCCCGCTCTTTGCCGGGCCGGGGCTTTACCCAATTGGCTGGATCGTTCTGGTGACTCTTCTCAATGCGGGGGCATTTGCCTACCTGCTGTATTCAGCACAGGGCACCCAGAGAAACACGCTTCAGCGAACTGCCGCCTGGTGGTGGTTGGTATTCATGCTGTTACTCGGTCCGATTGCTGTGGCACGACTGGACAGCATTGTCACCCCGTTGGCGATAGTGGGCTTGCTCATGGCTGTGCAGCGACCGGCAATAGCCGGGGCGCTGCTTGCCATAGCGACGTGGATCAAGGTGTGGCCCGCTGCCTTGATAGCTGCGGTTCTTGTTGCCGTGCACAAACGCAAGACCGTGTTGATTTCAGTACTTGTCACCTCAGCAGTTGTGATTGCCATTGCTGTGATTCTGGGCGGCGCTGCAAACATTTTCAGCTTCTTGGGACAGCAAACAACAAGAGGGCTCCAGATCGAGGCTCCTCTGGCAACCCCTTTCCTCTGGCTTGCTGCTTTTCACGAGCAAGGTTATGCCGTTTACTACGACACTGTCATTCTGACCTTCCAGGTCATGGGAGAAGGAACAGGGGTTGCAGCAGACCTGTCTTCTCTCCTGCTGGGCTTAGGTTTTATTGGCACATTGATGTGGGGCCTTTGGCTTCACCGTAGGGGTTCTGACCCCAGTCATGTGTTGCCAGCAGTTGCGCTCTCACTGACCGTCGTCTTGATTGTGTTCAATAAAGTGGGCTCGCCTCAATACATTGGCTGGCTGGCTGCGCCGATTATTGCTGGGCTGGTGTTGGAGCAAAGACGATTCTTCGCGCCTGCAGTTATTGCACTTGTTCTGGGCGCTTTAACTCAAGCGTTCTATCCCTACCTCTACAACGGATTGCTGAATGTTCAACCATTGGAGCTGAGCATTCTCACGCTGCGCAACATAGGTGAACTTGTATTGCTAGCGGTGTCTGCGACAGTTCTCTATGAAGCCAAAAGGCGAGAAATCTGAGAACCAACGAACTCAGATTCAATTAAGAACGCATCGTGACCAAAGTCAGATTCCAATAGGGCTGGTTCGTCACCGTTGATGTTCCCAGGAATATGAGCAGCAAGTCGCTTCTGTCCTTCCAAGGGGAAGAAGCGGTCGCTATCAATACCGATAATCAGTGTGGGAATCGTGATCGATTCCAACACTGATTCAATGCTTTCGCGGTTGCGGCCCAGATCGTGAGAATTCATAGATTCCACGAGAGTGACATAGCTGTTGGCATCAAAACGACGAGTGAACTTATTGCCATGGAAGTCGAGATAGCTGGCCACAGCAAAGCGGCCGCCCTTACCTAGCGGGCTAATGTCGCTTTGTGAAGATCGGTCAAAACGCTCGTTGAGCTCAGAAGGGGTGCGGAAGTTCTGGAAAGAAATACGGCGCGCTAATGCGAGGCCACGGTAGGGACCCTCGCCATCACGTGCTTCGTAATAGTGACCTGCACGGAATGCAGGATCAAGCATGATGGCTTCGATCTGAACGGTGTTCAGAGCGATTTCATCGGCGCTGGTGGCAGGAGGTGCTGCAAGAACAGCCAGTCGTTCCACCCGATCAGGGAACATTGCTCCCCACTCAAGGGCATGCATTCCGCCCATGGAGCCACCAATAACTGCAGCCCATTTCTCAATGCCAATGACGTCAGAGAACTGAGCTTGAGCACGTGCTTGGTCACGAATGGTTGTGTAAGGGAAACGTGAACCCCACTCGTAGCCATCTGGAGCCAGTGAAGCAGGCCCTGTAGATCCCTGGCATCCGCCAAGAACATTGGGAGCCACCACAAACCACTTGTCTGTGTCGATGGCAAGGCCAGAACCCACAACTTCGTTCCACCAGCCCGCTGTGGTGTGGCCACCACCGGCTGGTCCAACCACATGGCTGTCACCAGTCAGTGCGTGCAGGACAAGAACAGCGTTGTCTTTGGCTTCGTTGAGAGTGCCCCATGTTTCGTAAGCAATACGCACGTGGGGGAGTGATCCACCACATTCAAAGTCAAAGGGGCCTAAGTTTGCGAACTGACGGTTGCCAGGAGCATCACCATCGCGCCAGGCACCTGTAACCGGAGGCTTTCCGGCAACAGAACGAACCTGCTCATCAGTAATAAAGCCTGAGGGCAGGTTGTCGGCCGAATCTTGCCAATCCATAGTGGATTAAGCCTACTTGCCTGTGAACTCCGGCTTTGACCTCGTGGCGAATGCGGCAACTCCTGTTTGGAAGTCTTTGCTGGAAAGAAGTGCTGCCAGTTCCTTCGGAAGCTGGCTGAGCGCTTCTTTTTCAACAGCGGAACGAGCTATGCGAGAGTTTCGCAAAGTTGCTTGAACAGCAAGTGGTGCCTGTTCTGCAATGAGGGAAGCTAGCTCAAGCGCTCGTTCCACTTGGGTTCCAGCTGGAACAACCTCATTGATCAGTCCAATACGGTGTGCTTCTGCTGAGGTGAAGGTTTCTCCGGTGAGGAGATATCGGGATGCATGTGCCCAGCCCACGCGCTGGGCGAAGCGAGTGGTTGCACCGCCAAAAGGCATGATTCCTCGAGTCACCTCGAGCTGTCCAAAGACAGTTGTGTCATCTGCCACTGCCATTTCAGAAGCAAGGATCAATTCCACGCCCAAAGTCAGGCAGGTTCCTTGGACTGCCACAATGACGGGTTTAGATATGGGGGCTGTTGTGATTCCCCAGGGGTCTATGCCACCTTCGGGAGTCAGTTCCAGCCCAGATTGGCTTGCTGTTCCTAGAACGTCGCCCAAATCCAGCCCAGCCGTGAAGTGGTCACCAACGGCAGATACGACGACAACGCGGACGTTGTCGTCGCGGTCTGCCTCGGCATATGCCAGGGAAAACTCAGAGAGCATCTGCCTATTGGCAGCATTCATCTTCTCTGCCCGATTGAGTTGCAGGTGTCGAATGTGACCAATAGTGGAAACAAGAACGAGGGGCTCAGCCATGGAGTAGACGCTACTCCAAGGCCAAGCCCCTCGACTAGTTATGTGTGCGTGTGGAGCTAGATTGCTGCAGCTGCAGCAAGACCCTTCTCGAGGTCTGCCTTGATGTCTTCGATGTTCTCGAGACCAACAGAGAGGCGAACCAATCCAGGAGTTACACCACTGGTCAGCTGCTGCTCGGGGGTGAGCTGCGAGTGAGTCGTGGATGCAGGGTGGATAACGAGTGAACGAACGTCACCGATGTTTGCGAGGTGACTGAACAGATCGAGGTTGTCTACGAATGCCTTGCCAGCCTCAACGCCGCCCTTGAGCTCGAAGGACAGCACAGCACCAACACCCTTAGGCGCATAGCGGTTTGCTGCGGTGTACCAAGGGCTCGAAGGTAACGCTGCGTAGTTGACGGAAGCAACCTGCGGGTGTGCTTCCAGCCACTGTGCAACAGCGGTTGCGTTCTCCACGTGACGCTCAATACGCAGGCTCAAGGTTTCGATGCCCTGGATGATCTGCCATGCGCTCGCAGGAGCGATGGAAGAACCGAGGTCACGAAGAAGCTGAACACGTGCCTTGATGATGTACGCAATGGCGTCACCAAGAACGGTGGTGTAACTCGCACCGTGGTAGGAGGGGTCTGGTTCAGTTAGCCCTGGGAACTTTTCTACGTTCTTGGACCATTCGAACTTGCCACCGTCCACGATGACACCACCGATAACGGTTCCGTGGCCACCAAGGAACTTAGTTGCCGAGTGGATCACGATGTCAGCACCGTGCTCGAGAGGGCGAATCAAGTAAGGAGTTGCAATGGTGTTGTCCACGATGAGGGGAACGCCTGCCTCGTGAGCAACCTTGGAAACGAGCGCAATGTCCAAGATGTTGATGCGAGGGTTACCAATGGTCTCACCAAAGAAAAGCTTGGTGTTGGGGCGTACAGCTGCGCGCCATTCGTCAGCATCATCCTGGTTCTCGACGAAGGTTACTTCGATGCCGAGCTTGGCCAGGGTGTACTTGAACAGGTTGTAGGTACCGCCATAGATGGAGCTCGAAGACACAATGTGGTCACCAGCTTCAGCGATGTTCAGAACTGCGAAGGTTTCTGCTGCCTGGCCGGAGGAAACTAGAAGGGCTGCAGTTCCACCCTCAAGAGCAGCTACACGCTGCTCCACAACGTCCTGGGTGGGGTTCTGGATGCGGGTGTAGATGTTTCCAAACTCAGCAAGACCAAAAAGCTTCGCGGCGTGCTCGCTTGAATTAAAGGTGTAAGCGGTGGTCTGGTAAATAGGAGTCGCGCGTGAATTGGTGGTTGGGTCTGACTGAGCGCCTGCGTGAATCTGTGCAGTCTCAAAGCCCCACTTTGCTGGATCTGTGCTCATGATGTTCCCTTACTTGATTGGAGTCGTTTCCATAACAGTAGGAGTAATGCTCAATCTGCGGAAGTCGCGGTGAAACACTACGTAATGTTCGCCCTACGCTAGAGGAATGTTCTTCGAGCAGATGCACCCAACCTGGCAGGCCGTCTTAGCCGAGGCCAAGCCCGACCTTGAGGCAATCGAGCAAAAGCTAGCCGCCCACGCTGGTGAGTTCGTGCCTCCGTTGCCGCTGGTGATGCGTGCATTCGAAAC
>ERZ1034363.1337-NODE-1337-length-14281-cov-2.611659_pt1 | contig 14281 bp, 12 predicted proteins | sample MGYA00520616_ERZ1034363 | MGnify/ENA primary metagenome ERZ1034363 (study PRJEB33736, sample SAMEA104284506) | Azolla filiculoides | biome: Urban; feature: Water surface; material: Ditch water | place: Netherlands | collected 2015-10-28 | depth 0-0.1 m ...
ACCGTGGGAATGGACGTCACGGTGTAGTTGTCGCATCGGCTTGAAAAGCTATTTCAGTGTTGGTTATCAGTTGTTTTTTGCTGTGAGACTCAGCGGAGTGACTCCAAGGCGCGCACTGCAATCCCAATTTTTTGAAGGATTGCAGTGGTCCGTATTCGGCAATAATTTTTTTACAGAATATATTGCAATTAGAAAGATAAAAAATAAGTGAAAAAGAATGTTGCCGAAAGACAGATTGGTCAACCCGTAAAGAATAGCCGTTAATATTGCAGTATTGGCGCTTAATTTGATGGCGATGCCTTTATCTGATGCGCATTTGTTAATCGACTTTTGAATAAAAAATAAAGCAGCAATAAAAATACTTGTTCCCAAAATACCTGTTTCGCTTAGTGATTGCAAGAAAAGATTGTGAAAGTGATTATATTGCTGCCAGCACCTGTGCCAAACCATGGGTTTTTTGTAAATCCTTGCCAAGCCAAGCCATACAACTCCCAACGTGTATCGATGCTGCCACCAACATAGCCATCTGAATAAAATTGCCGAGTCTGTTGCCAAACGAGTAGCCATTTATCACGCGTGAAATAAATTAATGCAAGTGTGAGTCCCAACAGCACACTAGTAGCTTTGAAAATGAAAATTCGATTGTTGGTATGATCGGAATGATATTTTTGATTAGCCTGAATCCAAAATCCGAAAAGTATGATCAGTGCCGTAACTAGTATGGCTGAACGCTTGCCCCCTGCCAATAGAATGATTAGCCCAAGTAATGCCAATAGAAGATAAATTGGTTTACGACTTTGCATATATGCAAAAACTACATTGCTCAATACATAAGTAAGCAATATTGCTAGGATTAGTGAGTTTTTGGCAGCACCTTGAAAGTCGAACCCATTTAGTGGAAATACATGCTGCCACCAAGAGTACATTGCCCATAATGAGCCTGGTACGATAGCGACAGACAACGCATTGCGAAAGAATAATTTGTGACTGCTTTCGACTTGATTGAACAAAATCACCAAGGGTACATACAGTAGTAAGTGAAAATGTAGCTTTGTATTGTGCCATGTGAGTGCGGGTGCAACGCTCCAAAGTAAAGAAGCGGCCTTAATGCAAACAATCGATAGCAGGGCATAAACAATGGTTTTTTGTTCATGGAGCCAAATAGGTTGCACAGGGCGCCAACCAGATAAAAATGATAGCAGCATGAACAATAAAACTATTAACAACCATACCTCCGCCCCAACGGGTACCCACATGGTCAGCGCTGGTAGTAAAATAATAGACCAAGTAGATAGCAGGCTAATAGTTCTGTTGAGACTGGTCTTTTTCATCCTGCTCAGCTCCAAAACTGGGTTTTTTGTCGAGTGTGTACTTGACGCATACGGCCAAAGGCTGTGGGTAAAGAGCTCATTCTGTTGAATATTTCCAATAGAATCTGACCGGTAATATAGTCGGGTGCAATATCTTTCATTCTCCAAACCATGTTGCGTAGAGTATCATCAGTTCCGATGGAGTAGCATGACATGCCTTCAAGTAAAGGTATGGCTTCTTTTTGTACTTTGGCTACCACTTGTGGATCGTACTGGGACACGGTGTGATGTGTCATTATGTTTTCGGTTTCGTATGCTTTGACAGTGTTTACCAGTGTGATAGTTGCTAAAGCCAGAGCGCGTTGTGTGCTGTCTTGACTATGATCGGCGAAGGTGTCGCTGGCCGACATTAGCCAGCGAATGTTGAGGTTTTTAAGCAACCAGTCACCATGCTGTTCCCAAAGGGATTCGAAGCGTATAAAGGTTTTTTTAAGTTCGAATTCGCGACGTATTAGGACAATGAGCATGGCATGGTGAAACGCCAACTCGGAATGTCCTGAAAATTCTTGCCGCAAGTTAGCGTAGTGTTCTTGTAGATCTTTTGTGCTGCCACGAGAGAGTACAGGCTCGCCCTCTTCGATGATACGGGTTTTGAGAATTTCCAAATTTTCTTCGTTTGTTTTCTCGGGAAGTACTTTTTTTGCTCTAAAACGTCGTTGCCAACGACTATATGAAAATAATTTATGCAGGATATTCGGGCGTTTTTTCATTGGATGATAGACCTGTAAAGGTGTCCGTATTAATAGGCACATGCTGGCGCGTAGCATGCATAAAGTGAGTAAGGGATTGTTTTGCCAGTCTGAGTTGTCCCATGATGCGCCGAGCTTTGTAGTACAAGGACTGCCGGCCAACTGCTTTGTAATTTGCTCTGGAGTCGTTAGCCTGAATATATGAATGTGTTTTCAACGGACAAAAAATACTGTAACGCTCTGCCATGTCTGATTGAATGGCCAAAGCAGGCGTAGCCTGCCACGAAGACAAGCCGACGTGGTTGCTAATTAATGCATCAGCTAATGCAGCACCGTGCGTACAGGCATGATTGACTAGTTTTTTTGCACCGCTTGGCCAGAGAATGTATGCAGCGGCACCAGTACGGTCTTGATAAAGGCGGGAAAAGCCAAGTTGAACTCCAACCTGACGAATGGATCCGATGAGTTTTTTACGTTGACGTACTTCAAGGCTGAGGTGCTCAAGCCCATCGAATTTTTGAATTTGACACAAAAAATTGGGCACATCCGACGAAAGCAACGCATCATCCTCCAAAATGAGTGCGGGTTCATTGCCATCAGCTATTTTTTGCCAAATTTTGTAATGGCTAAAGAAGCAAGCCACTTCAGTTGGCATCAAGGGGCGCTCCCAGCAGTTTAGAAGGATGCTGGATTTAATTTCACTCAAATCTGCAGTGCTAACGGCGTCCACAACGCAGTATTTAATGCCCAACCGACTGAGTTGTTCTTGTTGGAACGCGCGTCTTTCACTGGCATTTGAAAGGCTGATGATGTGTGCTTTCAAAATAATTCTCGGTCCGCTAGCAGACATTTTTGATTGAGTTAGTTTACCGTCCGAAAAGCCCATTCAATGTCTGCACATCTTCTGCCTTCAACACCCCAGCCGCCTGACGCAGCTTCAACTGGCCCAGCAGCACGTCATACCGGGCTTTGGCCAAATCGCGTTTGGTTTGGAAGAGTTGGCTTTGGCTGTTGAGCACATCGATGTTGATGCGCACGCCCACCTGGTAGCCCAACTTGTTGGCGTCCAAGGCGCTTTGGCTGGAGGCTTCGGCGGCTTCCAGAGCTTTGACCTGTCCTAAACCCGATTGCACGCCAAAAAAAGCGGTGCGTGTGGCTTGGCTGACCGTGCGTTGCGCCGCGTCGAGGTCGTTGCGGGCTTTTTCTTCCAGCGAGACGGTTTCCTGGATGCGGTTTTGGGTGGCATAACCCGCATACAAGGGCAGGTTAAATGCCAAGCCGATGGTGCCGGTGTTGTTGTTGACCCTGGACGGGGATGCGTCACCGCGGAACCGCGTGCCGCCATACGAGGCGGTCAAGTCCAATGTCGGCATGTGTCCGGCTTTGGCTTTTTCGGTTTCGAGTTGGGCCACTTCCAAACCGATGCGGGCTTGCTCAATGGCCGGGCTTTGCGCGGTGGCTTGCTGGACCCATGTTTCTGCATCTGCGCCAGCAGTCGTAATGAGGGCTGCACCCGCTTTGAGGGCCAGGGGCTGTGCGTTGTTTGTTCCCACCGATTGGTCGAGTGCCAGTTTTTTGACCCGCAAATCGTTTTCGGCTGCAATTTCTTGAGCCGTCACCAAGTCAAAGCGTGCTTGCGCTTCACGGGTGTCGGTGATGGTGGATGTGCCCACTTCAAAGTTGCGCTTGGCTGCAGCCAATTGCTCGGAAACGGCAGACTTTTGGGCTTTCACAAAAGCCAGGCTTTCCTGCGCGGTGAGAACATCAAAATAAGCTTGACTGACGCGCACGATGAGGTCTTGTTCTGCAGCTTTCAGCTGCGCCTGGGCGACGTCAACCTGCTTAAGACCTTGCCGGTAGCCGGCCAGGTTGGCGGGACGGAACAGCGGTTGGCTGGCACTGAGCGTGGTGGTGCGTGTGCCATACCGTGCATCTGCATTGGTGCTGGTTTTGTTGTCGAAATCAGACTCACTCACCGTCGCCCCGAGTCCAGCGGTCGGACGCAACAAGGCTTTGGCCTGTTCGGCTTTGGCCAAGTTGGCTTGGTATTGAGCCTGTGCAGCTTTGAATGAAGCGTCATAACCCTTGGCAGCTTCGTAAAGTTGGACCAGACTTTGGGCGTGGGCGGTGCCTGTCAAAACAGCCGCCAGGGAAAGAGTCAAGGGCAGGAGACGCAGTTTCATCGGGTTACTTTCAGAATTCAGTGTGACCAGCCGATTCAATAAACCGGAATGGTGGGGTCGACTTGCACGGACCAGGCATGGATGCCGCCAGATACGTTGGCGACCTGGAAGCCATGTTGGGCCAAAAAAGCCGCCACTTGCATGCTGCGGCCACCGTGGTGGCACAGGCAGGCGATGGGGCGGGATTTGTCCAGCTCATCCAGTCGGGCGGGTATGGTTTGCATGGGCATGTGCACGAGATCCAGCGCATCGATCTTGGCGCTGGCCGTTTGCACTTCCCAGCCTTCACGCACATCCAGCAGGATGGGCCGTTGTGTCTGGCCTTTGGCCCAATCGGCGAGCTGTGCGGGGGTGATCTGTTCCATGGCGTGCTGCGCGGTCAGAACTGGAAGCGCGAGGGCTCGGTGAACCCGCTCAGGCGTGCGGCATTGCAGTCCCAAGGCTCGGTGGTGGTCCAGCTGCTGTCGCTGGTGCGGGTGATCAGCGTCGCGCGCATCATGGGCTCGTCACCCACGATGGCAGCCAGGCGGCCCCCCACAGCGAGTTGCTGCAACAAGGCGGCAGGCACTTCGGCCACGGAGCCATTGAGCAAAATCACGTCAAACGGGCCATCGGCAGCAGCGCCTTGGCTGCCCTCGGCGTTGCGCACAGTCACGTTGCTCACACCTGTTTTTTGCAGGTTGGCTTGCGCTTGGGCTGCCAAATTGGCGTCGATTTCCAGGCTCAGCACGTGCGCGGCTTGGTTTGCCAGCAAGGCGGCCATGAAGCCCGAACCGGTGCCAATGTCCAGCACTTTGTCGGTTTTTTTCACCGCCAGATCTTGCAGCAAACGAGCCTGAACCCGGGGTGCCAGCATGACCTGGTTGGGCGCAGAGCCCAAAGGGATTTCCATGTCGACAAAGGCCAGGGCTTTGTGCGCCAATGGCACAAAGTCTTCGCGGCGCACGACCGAGAGCAGGGCCAGCACTTGCGGGTCCAGCACTTCCCAGGGGCGGATTTGCTGTTCAATCATGTTGAATCGGGCTTGATTCAGATCCATGGGTTACTCCTGAAGGGGTTATCGCTAAATGAGGGTGATTTTAAGGGGCGGGAGCGTCATGTCCCTGACGGCTGGGGGCAAGGCCTGCTTTGCGGCGAATCCATTGCGCCAGGTCATCCATGTAGCAATACACCACGGGCACGACCACCAGCGTCAGCAAAGACGAGGTGATGACCCCGCCGATCACGGCCTGGCCCATGGGGGCGCGTTGCTCCGAGCCTTCGGTCATGGCAAAAGCCAAGGGCACCATGCCGAAAATCATGGCCAAAGTGGTCATCAAAATGGGGCGCAAACGCACTTCAGCGGCCAAAAGCAGGGCATCGTGGCGGCTCAGGCCCGGTTTGATGGAGCCATCGGGTTGCTCTTGGGGCTCACGCGAGCGGATGGCGAAGTCGACCAACAAAATGGCATTTTTGGTGACCAAGCCCATCAGCATGATGACGCCAATGATGGAGAACATCGACAAGCTAGAGCCAAACATCAGCAAAGCCAGCACCACGCCAATGAGGGTGAGAGGCAAGGCCGTCATCAAGGCCATGGGCTGCAAGAAGCTTTTGAATTGGCTGGCCAGAATCATGTAGATGAACACGATGGCTAAGACCAAGGCCGAGATGGCGTAGCCAAACGACTCGGCCATGTTCTTGGTGGAGCCGCCAAATTGGTAGCGGTAGCCGGGCGGCAGTTGCATGCCGTCCATGATTTTGCGAATGTCCCCCGACACCTCACCAGCGGAGCGGTTGTACACGTTGGCGTTGATGGCCACTTCGCGCATCAGGTCGCGGCGGTTGATTTGGTTGGGGCCTGTGCCTTCTTCCACACGTGCCACTTGGTTGAGGCGGGCCACACGGGGGCTGCCGTCGGCATTGGTGCCGATGGTGAAGGGCAGGCGCTCTAGGTCTTGCATGGCGTTGCGGGCGTTGGGGGCCAAGCGCACGTTCACGTCGTAGGTTTGGTCATCGGCGGCGCGCCAGTTGGTGACGGTGGAGCCTGCCACCAAGATGCGCAACTGATTGGCAACGCTGCCCAGTGACAGGCCAAGGTCGTTGGCTGCTTCGCGTTGCACTTTGACTTCAATCGTGGGCTTGTTGGGTTTGACGCTGGAGTCCAAATCGACCAAGCCGGGCACGTTGCGGATTTTGTCCATCACTTGGGTGGTCAGGCGTTCGAGCTCGCGCAGGTCGCTGCCTTGCAACGAGAACTCCACTTGTTTGTTGCCACCCACGGCATCAAGCAAGCCCGCGTGCGTGACGGTGATGCCCGGCACTTGACGCAAGCGCTCGCGCAGGATGGCCGACATTTGGTCGACGTTGCGCTTGCGGTCTTTGCGGTCGACCAAGCGCACATAGATGCTCGCGTAAATCTTGCCGTTGGCAGTACCCGTGTTGATGGACGACAGTGTGTAGCGCACCTCTGGGAATTCGCGAATGATGGTTTCGACTTGTTTGGCTTTGGTCTCGGTCACTTCGAGTGAAGAGCCCACAGGTGTGTAAAAGCTGACGCTGGTTTCTGAGAAGTCGGCCTTGGGCACAAACTCAGAACCCAGCAAGGGCACCATGAAAATGCTCACCACAAATGTGCCGATAGCCAGACCAACGGTTGCACGTTTGTGAATGAGAGACCATTTCAAAATGCGTTGGTACAGCGCAATGAGCTTGTCGGTGGTGGTTTCAAACCACGCGGTCACAGGGCCGATGGTGCGGTCGTAAAAGTTGTTGCTGTGTCCGTGTTTGCCATGCGCATGGATGGTGGGGTCGTGCCAGATGGACGACAACATGGGGTCGAGCGTGAAGCTCACAAACATGGAGATGAGCACCGCAGCCACGATGGTGATGCCAAACTCGTGGAAGAACTTGCCGATGATGCCGCCCATGAAACCAATGGGCAAAAACACCGCCACGATGGACAGCGTGGTGGCCAGCACGGCCAAGCCAATTTCTTGTGTGCCGTCCATCGCGGCTTGGTAGGGTGTTTTGCCCATTTGTACATGGCGCACGATGTTTTCGCGCACCACGATGGCGTCGTCAATCAACAAGCCCACGCACAGCGACAAAGCCATGAGCGTGATCATGTTGATGGTGAAGCCAAAGATGTACATGAACAAAAACGTGCCGATGATGGCAATCGGCAGCGTGAGACCCGTGATAACGGTGGAGCGCCACGAGTTCAAAAACAAGAACACGATCAGCACCGTCAACAGCGCACCTTCAATCAGGGTTTGACGCACGTTGGCCACACCCACACGGATGGGGCGTGAGCCGTCTTGCACTTGCTCTAGGCGCAGGCCTGGGGGCAGCTGCGCTTTCATTTCGGCCACGGTTTTGTTGAGGCCGTCAATCACGTCAATCGTGTTTTCGTCTTGTGCTTTTTGCACCGTCATCAACAGCGTGCGTTGGCCGTTGTACAGCGCCAAGCTCTCTACCTCTTGCGCACCGTCATTCACGGTGGCCACTTGGTTCAGTCGAATCGGCGTGGTGTTTTTGCGTGCCACGATGATTTGGCCAAAGTCTTCGGGGCGCAGCATGCGGCCTTGAATTTGAATCACGCGGTCTTGCTGCAACGAGCGCAGGCTGCCCACGGGCAAGTCTTGGGTTTCGGTTTTGACCGCGTTCACCACTTGGTCGGCACTGATACCCAGCGACTCCATGGCTTGCGGGTTTAAGTACAAATTGATTTCGCGTTTGGTGCCCCCCACCAACGACACCGAGCCCACGCCGCGAACGTTCTCAAGGCGCTTCTTCAAGACTTGGTCGGACCAGTTGGTCAGCTCTACCGCCGAGAGTGGCTTGCCGCCTTGTGGCGTTTCGGGCACCACAGCCAGCGACCAAATGGCGCGGCTGGATGGGTCAAAGCGCAACACCTTGGGCTCTTTGACTTCGGTGCGCAGGGTGGGGCGCAGGGCCGCTACTTTTTCGCGCACATCGTCTGCGCCTTTGCGGCCATCGATGTGGAGTTGAAATTCAATCACCACCACCGACATGCCTTCGTAGCTGCGCGAGGTGAGGGCGCTGATACCCGCGATGGCGTTGACGCCTTCTTCAATCTTCTTGCTGACTTCGCTCTCCACAATCTCAGGCGAGGCGCCCGGATATTCGGTGGTGATCACCACCACGGGAAAGTCGATGTTGGGGAACTGGTCAATCTTGAGGCGTTGGTACGAGAACAAACCCAGCACCACAAAGGCGAGCATCACCATGGTGGCGAAGACTGGGTTTTTTAAACTGACTTTGGTGAACCACATGCTGTGTCAGTCGCTTCAGTTGGCGTTGCTGGCGCTGGCGATGGGCGCACTTGCAGCTGAAGCATTGGCGGCAGGGGTGTTTGCAGCTGCGGTGTACTTCACAGCCATGCCTTCACGCAAGGCACCCACATGGCTTTTGAGCACAGTGCTGCCTTCGGGCAAACCGGTCACGCCCACCATGGTTTCAGATTCGGGCTGGGCCAAGTCCATGCCGCGCACGCCAAGCGTGACGGTCTTGTGCATCACTTGCAGTTGGTCGCCCACTTGCTCCACCACTTGCACATAAGGTTGTGCGCGGTCGGTGCGCACGGCAGACAAGGGCACAGCCATCACTTGGCTTTTGCCCATGCCCAAAATACCTTTGGCAAACAAGCCGTGGCGCAAGCCTTCGGCTTTGTCGAGCGTCAAATAAATCAGCACGCTGCGGCTACCGGTTTGGGCGCTGGGGCTGATGCGCTTGACCTTGGCCCCGATGGTGTCTTTGCGGTCTTCCACTTGCAGGGCAGCCAATTGGCCCACGCGCACGTCCATCGATTCGCTGGGGCTCAATGGCACTTCCACTTCGAGTTGGCTTAGGTCGACCAGTTCCATCACCTTGGCATCAATGCCCACACGCTCGCCCACTTGGGCGGCGCGGCCAGACACGATGCCTGCAAAAGGTGCGCGCAAAGTGGCGTCGTCCAAGGCCTTGCGAGCCACATCGGCCCCCGCCATGGCCGCTTTGTGACTGGCCACTGCGCCTTGATATGAAGCCACTGAGTTGTCCATGGCGGCTTTAGAGATGAAGCCTTGATCGACCAATGCTTTGTTGCTGTCCCAAGCGCGTTGGGCAATTTCCATTTGCGACTTGGCTGCACTGGCGGTTTCAGCTGCTTGCTGCCAACGGCGTTGGTATTCGGTGGGGTCGATGCGGGCGAGCACATCGCCTGCTTTGACCGCATCACCTTCACGCGCCACCACTTCTTTGAGTTCACCGGCTACACGCGCTTTGATGACCGCATAGTTCACCGCTTTGACAGTGCCGGAGATGGCCAAGCCTTGGGTGATATCGCGCAACTCGGCTTTGAGCACATCGGAGCTGGCCAATTCAATTTGTGTCACTGCAACAGCAGTGGTAGCGGCTGCCGCTTGTTGAGCGCGTTTGTTGCTCATGGCACGCCAAATGCCAGCCACGAGTGCGAGCACGATGACGCCAATGACGATCCAGCGGGTAGGGATTTTTTTCATAAGGTGTTCTTTGCACGGATGCCGTTGATGAGCAAATCAACGTGCATGTGAATAAATTCTTGGGGGTCAACAATGTTGGCGGACGCGGCGCAAGCGCCCATCGAGTGTTTCCACATCATCAAAAAAATCATGGGGGAGATGATGCTGAACACACTTTTGCTGGTGTCCATGTCACCAAATTCGCCGCTGTCCACACCGCGTTGCAAGATGCTTTGTAGCAAGTGTGTGCCGGGCTCCACCACTTCGCGCTGGTAGAAGGCTGCGATCTCGGGAAAGTTTTGTGCCTCGCTGAACACGAGTTTGACAATGCCGCTGGCAGGCGTGTTGCCCACGTTGTTCCACCACAAGTCCATGGCGTAGTGCAGCATGTCAGCGCTGCTGCCCGAAAAGGCTTTGAATTCTTCGTTCCACGCGGGAAACAAATTGGCGATGTTTTCGGTGATGACCGCTTTGAACAAATCTTCTTTGCTCTGAAAGTACAAAAACAGGGTGCCTTTAGACACGCCAGCACGCGCTGCCACTTCATCGGCACGCGTCGCAGCAAAACCTTTTTCAACAAACAAGTCGCGGGCAGCCGTGACCAATTCGCCAGGACGTGCTTCTTTGCGGCGCTCGCGCTTGGGCGCTTGTTCGGCGTGTTGAATGAGGGTAGCGGAGGTCATAAATTGTTAATGACTGACGGGTTAGTAATGTACCAGCTTAATTCTTTTGATGCACTTAAGTCAGCAAAAGCCCCAGCCATTCACGGATGACCCAGCCGCTGTCGCGCAGGCTTTTGCCACTGGGTAGCCACTGCAGAACGGGTGAGGCATCACTGCGGACATAGCCCATCGGTGCAGGGGTGACTTGCAGACCTGCCGCTTCAAACTGACGCACGCTGCGTGGCATGTGCCATGCATGCGTCACCAAGGCAATGTGGGTGATGTGGTCGCCTTTTAGAAGGGCTGCTGTGAGCAAAGCGTTTTCACGCGTGTCGCGCGATTGGTTTTCTTGCCAGCGCAGCGCAGGTAAGCCAAGCCGTGTCAAAGCGATGTTGGCCACTTCAGCCTCAGAGGTTTTGCCGCTGTCGCCTGCCCAGCCGATGCCTCCTGTGTAGGCCAAGGGCAACTGCGTGCTGCGCGACAGGTGCACGCCATACAACAGGCGCGACATGGCATCGGGTGACAAGGTAGGGCCACCGTACTCGACAGCTTCGTTTTCAACGCCTCCACCGAGTACCACGATGGCTTGTACTTGTGCCCGTTTGACATCGTTGGCATTGACGGGGCTGACTTGTGGCAACAAATGCAAGGACAACCAAATGGCCACAGTTTGGCAGCTCAGCAGCCACAGCAGCAGCGTGGTCATGCCAGCCAGTGCAATAGGCACACGCCCCTGCACACGTGCGCCGCAGCGCCATGCCCACACCAACAGGGCGAAAAGAGCCAGTAATGCACTGCAGGCTGGTAAGACCAGTGTGGTGAGGATGGGTTTGAGTGCGAGCAGTGTGTCCATGAGATTTCAGTTTGCCTACAAGCGTTGCGGGTATCTGTGCTTTGGCGTACACAATCATAGAATCAAGCCTTATGACAACACACACCGCGCTCACCCAAGCTTCCAAGGTCATCACCTTGGGTGGTGGCTGCTTTTGGTGTACCGAAGCCGTGTTTGTGCGTGTGAAGGGCGTTTTGGATGTGGAGTCGGGCTACTGCAACGGCCACACGATCAATCCCACTTATTCGCAAGTGTGCAAGGGCGACACCGGTCACAACGAGGTGGTGCGTTTGACCTACGACCCAAGCGTGATCAGCCTGCGTGAGTTGTTAGAAATTTTCTTTGTCATTCATGACCCAACGACCTTGAACCGTCAAGGTAACGATGCAGGTACGCAATACCGAAGCGGTATTTATTGGAGTGACGAAGCTGACCGAGTGGTGGCGCAGCAGGTGTTGGACGAGGTGAATGCCGCACTCTCTGGGCGCGTGGTGACAGATCTGCAAGCCTTGGCCAACTACTCGGCCGCCGAGGACTACCACCAAGATTATTTTGAGCAACACCCTAACCAAGGCTATTGCGCCTTTGTGGTGGCACCCAAGGTGCAAAAGTTTGTGCAGACCTTTGCCGACAAGGTGCGTCATGACTAATGCACTGCGCTTCTTGCCGATGTCGCTGAGTTTGCGCGGCATACAGCGTGCAATGTTGGTTTTGCTGACGGCATTGATCATGGTGCAAACGGTGGGCGTGTTGCATCGTGTGGCACATGCGCAGCAAAGTGCGGGTGTGTACTCGCATGCGGCGCCTGCTGTGGTGCAAGACGATGTCATTCTGCTGGCTGCCATTTGGGGCGAACACAGCAATTCGGCGGAGTGCCAACTGTTTGACCAAACCTGCCCAGACTTGCTGCACGTCCCTGTCTGGGCACTGCCCGCTGTATCGGTAGTGCCCACTTGGCTGGCTTCTGTACTGCGCGAGCGCTTTGCGCTGTTCGAGCGCTTTTATGCGGCCCGAGGGCCACCTGCGACTTTGCTTTAAACATCCAATTGGCACTCCTCACTCACTGAGGCGTGTTGAGTTTCATTGCAAAACACATGGGGCCATGAACATGCCCCGCAGGAATATCACATGACACACGTTTTTCAGCGCAGCGCCGTGGCCGCCGCTGCTTACTCATTGTTCTCTCTCTCGATTGGCAGCGCATGGGCGCAAACCGCGCATACCGATGAGGTCCATCGCTTGGAAGAAGTCACCATCACAGCTCGCAACTTAGACGGTGGAGGGGTGTTGGTGCCTGCGCAGCAGCTCTCGGGCGCAGCGCTTACCCAACGCCAGGGCAGCACCTTGGGCGAAACGCTAGACAACTTGCCCGGCATTGCCAACAGCTCATTCGGCCCCAATGTGGGTCGCCCCATCATTCGTGGCATGGAAGGCGACCGCATTCGCATCTTGCAAAACAGTGGTGCCAACATGGACGTGTCGGGCCTGAGCAACGACCATGCTGTGCCGATCGATCCGCTTACCACCGAGCGCATTGAAGTGCTGCGCGGCCCCGCTACTTTGCTGTATGGCGGCAGTGCCATCGGCGGTGTGGTGAATGTGATCGATAACCGCATTGCGCGTGAACGCACCTTTGATGCCAAGGGTGGCGTGATGGGCAAGGCCGAAGTGCGAGCTGGTGGTGCGGCCGATGAGCGAAGCACCGGCGCGCTGGTGGAGGCGGGCAATGACAAATTTGTGTTGCACGTCGATGCGTTTGACCGCAGCACCAAAAACTTGCGTGTGCCCAAAGACATGAATTGCGGAGAAGGTCTTGCCGCAACACCCAACGGTCGTCGCGTGTGTAACTCAGCCAGCGACAGCAAAGGCGGCGCGGTGGGCGGCACATTGTTGTTTGACCGTGGTTATTTGGGTTTGTCGACCAGCGAATACCGAAGCACGTATGGCACGGTGGCTGAGTCAGTGCCTTTGGTAACTATTGGCATGTTGCGACGCCATCATGTAATGGAAGGCTTGCTACGCGATGTGGGTGCATTTGAAAATATCAAGTTTCAATTGGGCAACACCAACTACCGGCACACCGAGTTTGCTGATGGAAATCCAGAGTCCACATTTAAAAACAAAGGCCATGATTTCCGTCTTGAGGGGCGTCAGCGCGCCATGCGTTTGAGCAATGGCATGCAGCTCGATGGCACAGTCGGCGTCCAACACGAGCGCAACAATCTACAGGCCAAAGCGGATGATGGGATAGCCAATACGCTTTTGCCACCCACGCGCTCACGCAGCACAGGTTTGTTCACTTACCAAGCTTTGAAAACATCTTGGGGGCAGCTGAGTGCGGGTGCGCGTGCGGAAGATGTGGTGGTGACTTCATCTGAGGCAATTGGCCCTAATGATGAAAATCCAGCTCAAACCAAAAAATTTAAGCCCTTGAATTTTGCGATAGGCGCGATGCGTAACTTGCGCGAAGGCGAGACGCAAAACGGGTGGCAGCTCACCACCAACCTCAGTGCCAGCCAACGTGCGCCCAAAGACTATGAGCTTTTTGCGCATGGCGAACATGCGGCAACGGGTACTTATGAGATTGGCCAATCAAGTCTCAAGTTAGAAAAAGGCACGCAGTTGGATGTGGGCGGCGAATGGAAACAAGGTCCGCATAAATTTGGCATCACGGGGTTTGCTTCGCAGTTCTCGAATTACATATCGCTGCAATCTATGGGTACAGATAGCAATGAACCTGACGTGCCAGACTATCGATTCGAAGGCGTCCGAGCACGCTTTTACGGCATCGAGTCCACCGCCAAGCTACGCATGGTCGGCGGCCAATCGGCCTTGCTCTCGCCCAACGCAGCGCACGGCGCGATGGACCTCGAACTTCGTGCCGATGTGGTGCGAGCCAAAGACCTGACGCACAACAGCTACTTGCCACGCATTGCGCCGATGCGCGTGGGGGCGGATGCCGTGTGGTCACGCAATGCGTGGGGTGCACGTTTTGGCTTCATGCATGCAGCGGCTCAAAACCGTGTGCCAGATGGCAACATCACCACCGCAGGCCACACGCG
>ERZ1034363.1339-NODE-1339-length-14261-cov-8.237944_pt1 | contig 14261 bp, 14 predicted proteins | sample MGYA00520616_ERZ1034363 | MGnify/ENA primary metagenome ERZ1034363 (study PRJEB33736, sample SAMEA104284506) | Azolla filiculoides | biome: Urban; feature: Water surface; material: Ditch water | place: Netherlands | collected 2015-10-28 | depth 0-0.1 m ...
AAGCTAAGAACTAAAAAAACAAAAACGCGGGTCTCGGTATTTCTTATTCTTTGCACCAGGCAGGCTCTCTAATAGATATGCTGCGGTGCAACATAATCAATTATAGAGCCTACAAACACCCTGTCAAGAATTTTTTGTGCAGGACAGCAAAGCTGTTCCAAAAATGACACACCGCTTAAGAAGCTCAGCATTAGGTGGATTCAAACGAATGAATGCGGCATCATCCAGAAATGGCACTCGATACCATCAAATCTTTTCTGACTGCGCGTCCTTCGGTCAAAGACCGTTTAATCTCTGGGAAAGCGCTGCGCAAAAAAACACCTCGGTCTGCGCTTGGTGAATTTAAAGTCCGGCCTAACAGGCAAGATGCTGTCCGGATTATGGCCGCACAGGCCAAATCCAGAATTTCAGATCTTGTTCCGATACGGCATGCACGCATGGCAGAGAATCCGTTTGCCTTTTACCGTGGCGGCGCAGCGTTGATGGCACAGGATCTGTCGGTCCTTCCATCCGCACCGATCATGGTCCAACTCTGCGGTGACATGCACGTCAGCAACTTCGGCTTCTTTTCGACCACCGAAAGGCAGCTGGTTTTCGGCATCAATGATTTTGACGAAACCCTCCCTGGTCATTTCGACTGGGATCTAAAGCGTCTTGCAGCCAGCGCCATGATTGCAGCCGAGTACCTTGGGCAGGACCAGGTTTACGGTGAAAACCTCATTCACCTAATGGCGCGGTCGTACTGCTTGAACATGATTCAATACGCCAACATGTCGTATGCAGAACTTGCCCGCACCTACATTGACCAGACTACCCTGGCCGCAAGAGCCAAACAGATTGATGCGCTTTCCCAAGAATTTGTCGCCAAACAGATTGAGAAAGCACGTAAGAATACAAATCAGGGCGTCCTCGACAAACTGACACATAAAACACCGAATGGCCGAAAGATTATCGATAGCCCTCCATTGATCACTCACAGAGATACTACGGTTTATGGAAATAGCGTGATTGAGACGATCGATGAGGGATTAAAGACTTATGCCCGATCCCTTGCATCCGATAGGCGCCATGTATTGATGCGCTACCGTATGGTTGACTGGGCTAGAAAAGTTGTTGGAGTCGGCAGTGTCGGTACAGCCTGCTGGGTTCTTTACCTTGAAGGCATAGACGACAAGGATCCCCTCTTTCTGCAATCGAAAGAAGCTCAACGCTCAGTTTTAGCCCCCTATTTCTCTGACAGAGGATTTCGTACACAAGGAGAACGGATCGTACAAGGACAAAGGTTAATTCAAGGCGCACCGGACCTATTTCTAGGCTACGGCGCTACAAGAGAAAAAGAATTATATGTACGCCAGTTAAGAGACATGAAAGGTGGCGTTGCCATCGGTGAAGGTGGAATTGGTGTCGATGAATTTCCGGATTACGCACGACTCTTTGGCTGGGCACTGGCCAACGCTCACGCACGCTCTGGCGACCCGGCACTTCTGGCCGGTTATTGCGGTAAAGGCGATCAGCTCGGAGAAGCACTCGTACAATTCTCTGCCGCTTACAACCAGCAGAACGCTGCGGATTATGATCAATTCTGTAAAGCCATCAAGCAAGGCAAACTTCCTTGCGCTACCGATAATTACTAAATTATGACGACCTTACTGAATAGTCCCTGGCTAATCCTCATCCTAGCCGGTATCTGCGAAATCGGCTGGCCATTGGGCTACAAGTTTGCTCAGGCCAATGAAGGTGTCCGGCAAATCGCCTGGTTCGGCTTTTCCGGCGTATCGATTGTATTAAGTGCCTGGCTTTTATGGCTGGCCCAGAAGGAAATCCCGATCGGTACGGCCTACGCTGTCTGGACTGGCATTGGTGCCGCAGGTACCTTTCTACTGGGTGTCATGCTTTTTGGAGAGCAGTCGTCATTAGTACGCTGGATGGGCGCCGCCATGATTATCGGCGGCGTCATCGTCCTCAAGGCCGGTCAATAATCTACTTATCCAAGGCACCTATCGCACGCAGGTAGCCGTAGATCTGACGTGCCATCAATTGACGCTCACTCGCCGGACGCTCTGGTGCCAACGGCGGCATCGCTGTCAGTGGGTTTTTACCTGAAGGATCAAGCACCCAGGTCGCAAAACGGGCAAAGGACTGATTCGCCGTCCACTGCCCCAGATCGATCGGCATTTTGCGCCCACCCACGCCGTTGACCTGATGGCACGACAAACAATACTTTTCGGTCAATACTGCACCATCACGGTAACGCTCGGGCAGCATCGCTGGGAATAGCTTGGCTTTACTGGGTGCACTGACCAAACCGATTTTCTCAACCTGGTACGGCCAATAAGTCGCACCGTCTGCTTGCAGATTCGAATGCAGCACATTGTCCCAAACGAGATACCAGGGCCCCAGGGGGACTCGATTATTGAGCGGAGGCGTTTCCAAACTGAAATCATCACCATCCGCACGTGCATATACCAGGTAAGCTGGATAGCGTAGTAACTGCGCGGCAGGAATCATCGACAAGTAACCGTCTTTGGCTTCAAACCCTATCAATGCTTCTCCGCTACGCCATTGCGTGCCCAGCAGTGCGTCGAGCAGTGGAACTGCCGGGAAGCCTTTATAGGTGACTTCTACGGGCTTCAATGCCGTAGAACGGTGGGGCTCTATAACCGTCACCGGTGCCTCATGCAATCCAAACAGGACGGCATTTGGGGCTGGCAAGGACACCGATGTTTCGGCCGCCAGGGCCAGGCAGCTTAGGCCCGCCAGCAAAACAGCAAAGTAAGCTATCAAAGTGCGTCGCATACGCTTCATTCCGGGGTATATATGCCTGCGATTATACTGTCCGCATGAATGACACGCTCTTCGAACTGCCCAGTCCTTTTGAAATTGAACTTGGCACCGTCAAACTTCTGGAACCACCAGATTCTGATGCCGCAAAGCTCACCGACCAGCTCCTAAAAGGCAAGTACAGTAAGCCATTCCTCATTGAACACGAGGGGCTAATTACCCTCTATTTCACCTTGAGCCTGGTACAGAGCACCATGCAGATCGCCAGACCGGATCGCCTTGATCTGGCTTACACACGCAAGATGATGGCCTTTCTGCCCTTCTACCCACGCCCCAAAGCCATGCTTCTCCTCGGCATGGGCGGTGGTTCACTCGCCAAGTTCTGCTACCGGCATCTGCCTAGAGCCGATATTACTGTGGTAGAAATCGACCCTGATGTCATTGCCTTTCGCGACACCTTCAAGGTGCCGCAGGACAGCGATCGATTCCGTATTCTCTGTGATGATGCCGCGGCTTATATCCGCACACACAATGCCCGCACCGACATCATCATGGTCGATGCATTTGATGGGCTGGGCATCGCCCCGGAATTATCGAATCCAGACTTCTATGCCGAAGCACACCGGGTGCTATCGGCTAATGGCATCCTGGTTATGAACCTTGCGGGTGATAAAGCCGGCTTTGAAGATCCATTAGCACAGCTGGCTCATGTATTCGATGACCGGGTGCTTTCACTCAAGGTCAGAGACGGCGGCAACCAGATTGCTTTTGCCTTCAAGAATCCTGATTTTCATCCGCAGTGGGATCGTTTGAAACCCGTGGCCATAGAGCTTGAGAAAAAGCTCGGGCTTGAATTTGGACGCTACTTACAGAACCTGGAAAAAAACGAACGCCGTTCGTTCAGTCTGCCACGCAAGTCTCGCGGCCGTTGATCGTTGCTTCCTTGCCTTTGACCCAGAACACATAGGACTCATCCGAGTTCACGTAGCGGGCGCCGCTAGCACTCATACCCTGCTTCAGGTAGCGCGTGGTGTTACCCATCTCCAGGGTGGCTGTCTGTTGTGCATTATCGAAAACAACATAGACACGACCCGCATCCGGACAGGTATATCTCACCGCGAAGGGTTTGCGAGGCTTGGCTGCGTCAGACCGGTATTGCGCCGGAATATCACTTACCTTGGCACGTGAGATCTCCACCTGGCCTGTTGAAGGTGTTACCCCCTCCTGCGCCTGAACAATGCCGGATGCGAACAGCAGCGGTAAGAACCATTTTGATTTAGAGATCATGCTAAAAATTCCGTCATCAGGGTGAAGTCAATAGCCCGCCGGCCACTTGCGGCCACGGATGCAGGACATTGTCACATGGACTAGATCGCGAAACGACGCCTGCCGCATTCTGCGCCAGCAACGAAATACCGCCAGTCACAATAGCAAGTCCAACGCCAGTAGCCTGTTTGACCACGCCGGCCTTGTTAATACCCATGCTCGGGTTAGAGAGTGTTCCGGTAATCTGTACAAGGCCAGCTGGATTAACGCCTGTTGTTAGACCGGACTTTTCTTTAGGTTGAATATTAATCAGCATCGTTTCAGGGCCCAGATTCACCTGACCATCCAGGGTGAGATCCAGGCGATCTGTCTGCATACCAACACTCTGGTTAATCTGGACAAGGCCGTTCTTTACGGGCAAATAAGCCACCATGCATTGCAACTGCGTGGTGTCGCTGCTCTTACGTAGCGGATTAATCACATTTGCAACACTCAACAAAAAATCACCGCCGAGGTTTACAAGTGAGTTACTGACAGTCGCTTGTCCAACAGAAACCTGCAATGCACCGTTGGCGCTGGCAGCTAACGCACTGGGCGACCTACCTCGACTACTGATATTGAAAGCTGCTTGGGTAGGACCCCCGCTAAACAGGTTACCTTTGCCCAACTGAGTCATTACATGACCAAAATTGAAACCTGTTGCATAACCACGAACCCTCACCTCGGGTTTAGCGGAATGAACGGCATTAATACGACTGTCCCCTGATACCTGCCCTGAACCGATCTTGAAAGAAAGCGGCTTCAATATCAAAGCATCATCGGATGTTGCAGTAATCGATGCGTTAAACGATTCCAACTTAATGCCATCTGGCAGCGTGAGCGTACCTAAATCAGCCTGCACTGCACCTTGCCATACGGGCAGCGCATCGAAAGGCAACGGTTCAGCTGAAAACACACGGTTGGAAGACCCCGACTTATCGGCAACAGCAGATTTCGTACCCTGAGATAGGGTTGCAGTGATCGCTTGCAAATCAAGAGCCGCGGCATTCACTTTCAGGTCAACCACGGGATTGCTTTTAGGGGAGAATTTGATGTATCCCTTCACCTGAGCCGTTTGCTTATTAATCCCTAGGTTTAGATCCAGAGCAAAATCAGTCGGTTTCTCTCCCCAGTTGTCTATAAGTGGCACCCATAAATCCGTACTACCTTTAAGCGTCAGCGGAAGGTTATTCCAATTCATCACCGCCTGAAGCTGAATCTGATTACCCACCCGTCTATTGTCAAAATCTTTGACCAACAGCGTATCGACAACAGCACCGCCGGAATTCTTAAAGATCAGAGACGCTTGGTTCAAATGCATTCCAGAGAGGTCAAATCCGAAGCTTGACGATGCTTGATCATTACTTTCGGTATTTCCCGATGTTGAATCAAAGATCCAGTTGCCTGCAACTTTAGTTGTGGCCGGGGCTGCCTGCAAAACCAGTTGTACCTGATCTAGCGTAATGTTTTCAATTTCGATTCGCTTGCTAAACAGTGGTGCCCATTGCAAATCGAATGACACCTGCTTTGCTGTGATCATATTGGCATCAGAGGCCCATGAAGGATTACTCAGCGATACTTGCTCGGCCACCACCGCCAGATGCGGAAAGAGCTTGATCGACACCGGCCCCCTAATTGCCAGATCACGCCCAGTATTTGCTTTAACCTGTTGGCTTACCACCTTGAGTATGCGGGTTGTATCAATCGTCGAAAGCGCATAAACCGCTACCAAAAGTAGTCCACCAACAAGTAATGCCAGGACTAGACCGATTCTCTGCTTAACATTTAAGTTCATCTGCAAAGCTTACCTGCTCTAAGAAGATAGCGTGCAACACACGCTCATATATGCAAAAAATATAAGCAACACCAAGTCACTGTCATTGAACTGTAAGCTTTGATCTGTACAGTACAAAACTCATCCACGGGAGAGGATGTATATGCCGGTAAAGCTGTATCCCGGACGAGGAGAGTCAGATCCTATCCCTATAAGAAGCGGATCTGACGGGAGCCCCGGCCTGAAGGCCGGGGTTTTCTTTGGCAATAAGAATTTTCATCCTGCCCTATGCGATATTGAATATTTTTCATGACAAGATTGCTCAATCCGTCATATATTCACTATCAATGAAACAAATCAGCTGGGTTCAGGCCTATTCAACAACCCAAGCACCTCAAACATAGCTGAGAGAGCATTACATGCAAGCACTTCTGTCCTTTTCACGTGCCATAGACAAAATAAACGAGAAAGTCGGTAAGGCAGCAGCCTGGCTGATTCTTTTGGCCGTACTCGTTAGCACCATCAATGCCCTTATCCGCTACGGCTTCAGCATGAGCTCCAATGCCTGGCTGGAACTTCAGTGGTACTTATTTGCCGGCACCTTCCTGCTTTGCGCACCCTGGACCCTCAAATGCAATGAACATATCCGGATTGACGTTGTAACGGGCCGTTACTCACCTCGTGTACACGCCTGGATTGATATTGTGGGTGGCTTGGTCTTCCTGATTCCAATGTGTCTCGTTGTTCTATGGGCGGCTATTCCATTTGCGCTGGACTCGATAGCGACTGGCGAAATGTCCTCCAATTCGGGCGGCCTGATCGTCTGGCCAGCCAAGCTGCTGATTCCTGTTGCCTTCTTCCTGCTTCTTCTGCAGGGCGTCTCGGAAATCATCAAACGCTTTGCCTTCCTTAATGGACTAATAGACGGTAAAGAGTTTGAAAAGGGTGGCGGCCATGGAGATATTCCAGAAGCTGTTGATATCGCAGAATCTCCCGCTGTCACTAAATAAGGAACCTACATCATGCCTTTAGAATTTCTGGTTCCGATCATCGGTGACTACATGGCGCCGATCATGTTTATCGGCCTCATCGTTTTTCTGCTCTCCGGGTACCCGGTCGCTTTCTCCCTTGCTGCCAACGGTTTGCTATTCGGCTTGCTGGGCATTGGTATGGGATTGTTCACCACTGATTTCATGCAGGCCCTACCCAACCGTATCTTCGGCATCATGTCTAATGACACGCTGCTGGCGATTCCGTTCTTTACATTTATGGGGCTGATTCTTGAACGCTCCGGTATGGCTGAAGATCTACTCGACACAATTGGGCAGCTGTTTGGACCAATTCGGGGTGGCTTGGCCTTTGCTGTTATTTTCGTCGGCGCACTTCTTGCGGCGACTACAGGTGTGGTTGCTGCATCAGTCATTTCAATGGGCCTAATCTCCCTGCCGATCATGCTGCGCTATGGCTATGACCGAAAGCTCGCATCCGGCGTTATTGCTGCATCAGGTACCCTAGCGCAAATCATCCCTCCCTCGCTTGTTCTGATCATCATGGCCGACCAACTCGGTCGCTCAGTCGGTGATATGTATGCGGGCGCACTGGTTCCCGGTCTGGTACTGACAGGTCTCTATGTCGGTTACGTGGCATGCGTTGCCTTTTTCAAACCAGCTGCTGCACCGGCGCTACCGCTAAGCGCACGTACCGTTACCGGTACCAAGCTGCTTGTCCGTTCACTGGTCGTTCTGGTTCCGCCGCTGTTCCTGATTTTCCTGGTTCTGGGCACCATCTTCCTTGGCATCGCCACACCAACTGAAGGCGGCGCCATGGGTGCGGCCGGCGCCATGCTGTTGGCCCTTTCCAAGCGAAAACTTACCTTCAGCCTGACCCGTCAAGCCGTCGATTCCACTGCAAAACTATCGGCCTTTGTGCTCTTCATCCTGGTGGGCGCTACCGTCTTCGGCCTGGTCTTCCGTGGGGTTAACGGCGACCTCTGGGTAGAACATCTACTAACGTCCCTACCTGGCGGCCAGCTTGGCTTCCTGATTGTGGTCAACATCCTGTTCTTCTTCCTGGCCTTCTTCCTGGATTTCTTTGAACTGGCTTTCATTCTGGTACCACTGGTTGGCCCGGTAGCAGACAAAATGGGGATCGACCTCATCTGGTTTGGCGTGCTGCTCGGTGTCAACATGCAGACATCATTCATGCACCCTCCCTTCGGGTTTGCACTCTTCTATCTGCGCTCAGTTGCGCCCGGAAAGAAATATATCGACAAGATCACCGGCAAAACGATGGATCCGATCACGACCAAGCAGATCTACTGGGGTGCTATTCCCTTTGTGCTCATCCAGATCATCATGGTGGCCCTGATTATTGCCTTCCCGGATATTGTTTCTGTTGAAAAGAAAGAAGCATTCGATGACACCCAGGCAGAAATTGTCATCGATGCAGATCAGGATGCACCACAAGCTGCTGCTGGCGATAACGCCATCAGCCAGTTCAAGAACTCAACCGACGAGCCCGGTGAGAAAAAGTAGTATCGGCTCAATCAAGCAGAACAACCCCATAGGAGACAACCATGGATCGCCGTAAATTTCTGACGAATATCGGTATTGGCGCCGCAGCAGGTACTGCTTCGCTGATTACCGCAGCCCCCGCAATTGCAGCAACACCAAAGATCAAATGGCGCCTGGCGTCGAGTTTTCCTAAAACGCTCGACACCGTTTACGGTGGTGGCGAAGACTTCTGTAGGCGTGTGGGTGAACTGACTGAAGGCAACTTCGAAATCCGTTCCTTCGCGGGTGGTGAAATCGTACCTGCCCTACAAGTACTCGATGCAGTTAAAGACGGCACCGTTGAGTGCTGCCATACTGCCCCTTACTACTTCTTCGGTAAGAACGAAGCGTTTGCGTTTGACTGCTCGGTACCTTTCGGTATGACAGCACGCGCCCAGAATGCCTGGATGTACTACGGCGGCGGCCTGCAGCTCATGCGTGACCTGTACGCCAACTACAATATTGTTAACCTGGCCGCTGGTAACTCGGGTTGCCAGATGGGTGGCTGGTACCGCAAGCAGATCAAAACGGTAGCCGACCTCAAGGGTCTGAAAATGCGCGTCGGCGGCTTCGCTGGCCGTTGTATGGAAAAACTCGGCGTTGTGCCTCAACAGATTGCTGCCGGTGACATTTACCCGTCGCTAGAAAAGGGCACCATCGACGCGGCCGAATGGATTGGCCCATATGATGATGAAAAGCTGGGTCTGAACAAGGTAGCGCCAAACTACTACTTCCCAGCCTGGTGGGAGCCTTCAACCCAGTTCTCGATCCTGATCAACAAGAAGGAATGGGACAAACTGCCGAAGAACTATCAACAGGTTCTGGAAACAGCAGCGGCCGAAACAAACGTCCGCATGTTGGCTGAGTATGATGCCAAGAACCCGGCTGCTCTGAGCCGCCTGATCAAGTCAGGTGCCAAGGTCAATGCCTTCTCGAACGAAATCATGGAAGCCGCATTCAAGGCAACCAATGAAGTGCTGGAAGAAACGGCTGCTAAGAATCCAGATTTCAAGAAGATCTATGAACCATGGCGTCAATTCCGCAACCTGGAATTCCAGTGGTTCGGCGTTGCAGAACAGTCTTACGCCAAGTTTGCATTTGCCAAGAAGCTCGGCAAGTAAACAAGCTTTCAGCGTATGATCGAAGGGCCGCTTTAGCGGCCCTTCTTTATGTACGAAATACTATGACAGAACTACTTTCTGATCCCCTATCCTTGCTGATTGTTGCCGCCGGTGCCTTTATGGCTGGCGGTATGAACGCGCTTGCAGGCGGCGGGACTTTCTTCTCGTTTCCAGCACTCCTAGCTGCTGGCATTCCACCCGTTATGGCCAATGCGAGCAACACCGTTGCGCTCTGGCCAGCCAGCCTATCCAGCGCCTGGGTCTATCGCAAAGAACTTGAGAAACATAAATCCTGGGTAATTGCGCTGACCATCATTGCCGCCATCGGTGGCGTTGTCGGTGGGCTATTGCTATTGGCTGTTTCCAATGCGGCATTTATGCAAATGGTACCCTGGCTGCTGCTTCTGGCCACTGCACTCTTTGCCTTCAGCAAACAGATCAGCGGGCTGGTCGTACGCTTTAAATCACGAATGGGCATTGCCCATACCGATGACAAACCACACAGTCCCGGCGGCCTGGCTTTCCAGTTTCTGGTCACAATCTATGGCGGTTTCTTTGGCGCGGGCCAGGGCATTCTTACCCTAGCCGCCCTCTCCATCCAGGGCGTAGAAAATATCCAGGAACTCAATGCCCTAAAGAACTGGATTTCAGGTGTTACCTACACCGTATCAGCCATCACCTTTATTGTTGCCGGCGCCATTAACTGGCCTTACACCATTCTCATGGTGATCACTGCCACCTTGGGCGGATTTGCCGGGGCGCATATTGCCAAGTATCTACCAGGCATCTGGCTCAAGCGTCTGGTGATTGCAGTTGGCACCCTGCTGACAATAATCTATTTCTTCAAGACCTAAAACCAGCGAACTACGAGCGATTCATCCGATCTCTGAAACGGCGCTTAGCGGGTTGCATGGCAACATGGTTTCGTGTCCAGCCGCCCTGCGTCCGGGGCGTCAGAAAACGTAGCCTCGAGGCACACCAGGTAAACAATCGGTAGAGCGTCGGGTAACGATAAGTTGCTGCCCAGCCATGCCAGAGCGCCATCGCCAAAGATGAATAAGCAGAGCCCGCGCCACGCACGGCCTCACCCGCAGTGGCCGGATTCTTATACGCCTCTGTACGTAAACGGATCAGCAAATCCGGAATCGGTATCCGTACCGGACAAACTTCGGCACAGGCACCGCACAGAGTCGAGGCGGTGGCTAAGGCATAAGTCGAATCCAGTCCCAGTAAATGTGGTGAAATAATTTTGCCAATTGGCCCCGGATACGTCGTGCCATAGGCATGGCCGCCAATACGGGTATAAACCGGACAGTGGTTCATACAGGCACCACAACGAATACACTGAAGCGTTGAACGTAACTGTGGGTCGGCGTAAGCCTGCGTTCTGCCGTTATCCAACAAGATCAGATGCACTTCGTCCGGTCCATCCAACTCACCCGGCTTACGGGGTGAAGAAATCATGTTCACGTAAGTCGTAATTGCCTGCCCTGTTGCGGACCGTGTTAGCAAGCTGAGCAATGGCGGCACATGAGTGAGCTTTTCGACAACTTTTTCAATCCCGGTAATAGCCACATGAACACGCGGCACCGTGGTGCTCATGCGCCCATTGCCTTCATTTTCTACCAGGCATAAGGTACCCGTCTCCGCCACCATCACGTTCACACCCGAAACACCAATATCGGCCGTTGCAAATTTATCGCGTAGTACCTTACGGCCGATCTGGATGAGTTCATCCACAGAGTCTGTGTAATCCACACCCGGAATCCGTTCAGCAAACAGTTCTGCAATCTCCACCTTGGTTTTATGAATGGCCGGCATGATGATGTGCGAAGGCTTTTCATCAGCCAGCTGAACGATGTATTCGCCCATATCTGATTCAAGCGCTTCAATACCAGCCGCTTGTAAGGCGTGATTGAGCTCAACCTCTTCACTCACCATCGACTTGCCCTTGATGACCGCACGGGCACCCTGGGCTTGAGCAATCTCGATAAAAATGCGGTTCGCATCTTCAGGTGTATCAGCCCAATGAACCTGAATACCGTTGGCCGTTAGCTTGGCTTCTAGTGTTTCAAGCAGATCTGGCAATTTAGATAGACTGTATTGGCGTATAGCTTCGCCCAGATCGCGCAATCGCTGTAATGCCTCATCATCTGGGAATTGCGCCAGACGTTTGTTCTGCAGAAAATCCATTGCCCCGCGAAAGCTCTTCTGCAATGCCGGATTCTCGACAACAGCCTGTGCTCGCTGACGGAATTCATCTGATGGTACAAAATGAAGTGGCTGGTTCATTTATCGATCCTCCACCAGCACAACCACCAGTTGTTTAGGACCATGCGCACCATAGGCCAGCGTCTGCTGGATATCGGCTGTTTTGGATGGGCTAGAAATCAAAACGACATTCGTTGGCAAACCCGTAGACCACTTTTCCCGAATCATCATATCCATAAGGCTTTCCACGACGCAGCTGGCATGCAGAATAGCAATATGAACAGGCGGCACGAGTGACAGCATTCTCGGTGACTCATCCCCACTCCATAGCACCAATGTACCTGTCTCGGCGATGCCGCCATGGGTTAACGTCAAGCCCGCATCAACCGTATTAAAAAGTGCCTCTTGATCAACATGGCATTGAGTGACCGGTAGAATTTTCGTTTGGTGACCCATGTGTTCGAACAATGCGGCATCAGGAAGGAGTTCAGGCGCCACGGCAAGCAACTGCACCTGTTTTTCGCTACAAATTTTGTTGAGACATAATCCCAGGTCCGCTGCTGAACTACGATGCACCTCAGCCATCGCATTTTTCATATTGAGCATCAACCGCTCAACGCGGGTTGGCTGGTCTTCCATCGTTTCTTTGTAAAACACTACGGCATCAGGGCATGGCAATGGGACTGCCTGTGCTGCGCGTAATTTATCGAGAATACGCTGACGAATGTTTTGCTGGCTCATCAGAGCTTCTCCTCTGCGGCGGTCTTCCCACCGGTACGTTCCAGTAAAAAAGTTGCCAGGTGCTTACCGTTCAATGGCCTGCCAATCTTGGCGGCATGGCCGGTGATATTGAGCATGCAGCCACAATCGCCTGTAATCAACGCATCAGTTTCACAGGCTGCAATCGATGCCACTTTATCCCGCACAATGCCGCCGGAAATCTCGGGGTGACGCACGCTAAACATGCCACCAAAACCACAGCATTCAGATTCGTGCTCCTGAACTTTGAGCGACACGCCCTCCAGCCCCTGGAGCAAACTGCGCGTTGCTGACAGTGCACCCGTCTCACGTCTTGCTGAGCAAGAGGTGTGCAAAGCAACGCTGCAGCTTTGACCGCAATCGGGTCGATTGAAATTCAAGGAACGAACGAGAAACTCACTTAACTCCCAGACCCGTCCAGCCACTGCTTCAGCCTTTGCTGCATCAGCAGTGCCTTTAAACATCGTCGGGTAATGATGCCGCATCATCCCCGCACAAGAACCCGAGGGCAGCACAATCGGCCAGGGCTCTGGAAAAAGATCTAGCTGCTGACGTGCTACAGCAAGGGCTTCTTCGGGTTGACCACTGGTATAAGCTGGCTGCCCACAACAAGTTTGATCTTCCGGGAAATGAACACGGACGCCTTCTCGTTCCAGCAAAGCGACCGCATCCAAGCCAGCCTCGGGAACAAAGAGATCAACCAGACAGGTACAAAAGAAATAAACATCCTGCGGTTTTTGGTTGCTTGCGTTAGCCATGACGTTGTCAACTCCATATTTTTTCATTACGGTCCAACCGATCACGCAGCAGTCTTAGACCGTTGAGCATCAGGTAATAGCGCTCATTGGCATTGGTCGGCACCCACATTCCCTTAACTTGTTCTTCCAGACTGTCGAACGCGGCTTCCAATGCCAGCAGATCCGATTCTGAGTGTCCTTGATCGAGCATAGCTTCAATGCGACGCATTTCAATATAGCGGTCATTCATCGCCGCATTGAAATGGAAGTTCCGATAACGAGGCACCATTTTCATTAATGGATAGGCGATGGCAAAAAGTGCTGCTACCAGTAGCCAGGCTCTATCAAGAAAGCTGGCAATCCAGAATGGGAAGGTGCGTTCCAGAATAGAGGTGCTGGATCTTAAATACTTAATCGCCACATCACTCTTTTCTGTATCGTTATCCAGAAACGCGGGGAAACCTCCAGGACGTTTGAAATACACATCCGTATTTCGGTAAAAATACGCACCCGCCATCATGAAAAGGTACTGAATCGCCGGATGCATGTCTTTATCGACAATAATCCGCGTATTGGTTGCCACCAAATCAATATCATTGGCCGGTCGCACTGGATTAAGCGACACGGCACCGCGAGGAAAAACCACCGGATCCGTATATCCGAGTTTGCTAGAAATGGCTTGAGCAGACTTAAAACTCATAATCCGCAAAGTAGGATCTTCAAGCAACGTCCATAGCTGCTTTGACGCCATGTCAGCCAGGATAAACAATCCATCAATCCTGCCCGCACGTAGAGCATCAGCACTGTCTATCGTTGTCATTACGTGCTGATTACCAGGGTTATCGATATGGATCTTATGTTCATTGAGCAAATCAAGCACCATGTATTTGGTGCCACTGCCCTCAGCACCCACCGACACCCGCTTCTGCGCCAGAAACTCTGGCAGATCATCGGCATCTAGATGTGCACCGCGATAGAAGAACCAGAGCGGTTCAAACTCGATACTACCCAGTGACATCAC
>ERZ1034363.1340-NODE-1340-length-14257-cov-3.126305_pt1 | contig 14257 bp, 22 predicted proteins | sample MGYA00520616_ERZ1034363 | MGnify/ENA primary metagenome ERZ1034363 (study PRJEB33736, sample SAMEA104284506) | Azolla filiculoides | biome: Urban; feature: Water surface; material: Ditch water | place: Netherlands | collected 2015-10-28 | depth 0-0.1 m ...
AGATCAACAGCATATTTGATTTAGTACAAATATCACCACAAGCCATGCGCCAGCAGTTTGGTGTTGTGATCGAGCGCATTTGTTATGAGTTGCGCGGCGTATCTTGCTTACAGCTAGAAGAAGTAGCCCCAGCTAAACAACAAATTATTTCTTCAAGAAGTTTTGGCAAGCCAGTCACTTCAATGGAAGGGTTGGCTGAGTCTGTTGCTACGCATGCTGCACGAGGTGCTGAGAAACTCAGAAGCCAAAAATCAGTAACGGGCGCGCTCACGATCTTTGTGCAAACCAATCCACATAAGCCGTTCGAGCCACAACACCACCAAAGCATCACCGTCGTTTTGAGTGATCCTAGTGATAACACCTTAACGCTCACTAGCGCCGCATTAAAAGGTTTAAAGCAAATCTACAAAGCCGGCTTTAAGTATAAGAAAGCAGGGGTGATCCTTAATCTCTTGGCTGATAAACCCACGATGCAGCAATCGCTATTTGATGACATGGAAGTAAAAGGCAAGTCTGCTGGACTCATGAAGGCCATGGATTCAATTAATAGTCGCTTTGGTAATGCTGCCATCAAAACTGCCGCATCGGGAACTAAACAAGATTGGCAAATGAGATCTGGTAACAGGTCACCCAACTACACCACGCAGTGGGACGAGTTGCCGGTAGCACGATAAAAAATAATTAACCAACCAACTAAGTAACAAAGAAAAAGTAAACAAGGAGAAATCAAATGGAACTATTAAATAACTTTAACGGCGCTTCACTTGCAATCATCATGATTTTGTCTTACTGCGCAGTACTGAAAAGCACCAAGCGCAATGATCGTAGCAATACCCAAGTATTTGGCCGCAAGTATCAGTAAGTAATCAGAAGTAAACAGCAGAACAAGCAGCAGCTGCCTGGAAGGGGAATAAGGAAATCACGGATTCCTTATTCCCTAGTAAAGGCGCTTATTTGGTGTTCAGCGCTTTACGTAGGTATTCAGAGACGTTGTCTTGACGCAGCATCCACTGCTTATAGTCTGATGGCACATCGCTAATCAATTCGCCTTTATGTTTACCAAAAGGCATGATTGTCGGAATACGTGCCTTCTCAGACATTTCCCATAAAGCATCAAGAGAGGTCGGTTTGAGCTTCTCAATAATCTGCCCCAAAATCTTGGAGCAAATCCAGACATCCGCTAAAGCGCTATGAGCTTCACGCAGTTGCTCTCTAGCAGTAGCACGTTCAAAGTGATAAAGCAGGGCGCTTTGTGTATGACTATCTAAGTCAGGCCAAAGGCTACGAGCAAGTGCGAGTGTGCAAATACGTTTGACTTCAGGACTGCCAATCGCTTCCCAGTCAAAATCCACACTATGACCAATGATGTACTTGGTACCGGCTGGCAATCTAAATGAGTTACTCGAAGGGCAGTTCACCAACTCCTCATCCATGATGTGGTGAGTCGCTAAGGCGCCCAAGCTAATGGGTTTGCCAGGGTTATAACGTTGCACCCAGGGATTGCCAACCGCAAGCGGATTAATGGAGGTGACATCTAAAGAGGCAGCTTCAATAATGACGGCATCTTTTTTATCGGTTGCTTCAACATCAAAAATAATCGCTTGGGGCATAAAAGTCTTTAAAAGGGGAGGCTAGGGGATAGCGGATGCACTCCATAATGAGTGCACAAAAGGGGGTGCCTACTCAGCTATTTTTAGTCGATGAGTCGTCTGAATTGGTAGGCGCTTCTTGGGCTAAACCCTTGGTTTTATCGTGCTCAGCTAGCTTTTGCATTATGCTTTGAGCCATTGGAGACAATTCTTGGGTGGGTTCAGGTTTCTTCTTTGCCTTCTTTTTCATTAGCAAACTTTGCAATACTGCTTGAAATAGCATTGGTAACCCTCCCTTATGGTTGTCTTAGCAAGTTGAAATTTGAATATACAGTAAATGAAAGCGGCACGATAGTCGCTTAGATTTAGAGAGATCAGGGAGAGCGTGTTGGGCAAGAATATCCAAAGTCTATTTCGAGGCATGCGCGTTTCGGACTTTTTCTTCCTTTGGGTTTTGTTTGCCAACTTGCTTTTAGTAGCCTACCTAGGCATTGGCAATTATCAGAATGGCGCTAAGGTCGCAACATCACAAGATAATGGCGAAGAGATCGTAGCGTGGTTTAGCAGCCTTGCTGCAAAGCTTGAAGCTAATGAGCCAATTGAGCCAGCGGCATGCAAGCCTACCGATGAAGAGAATAAATTCACTAAAGATGTCAAAGTAAATCACTGGAAAAATTGTGTTGAGGCGCTCTTTGCAGCCAAAGGCCCATTTGAGAGCTATAGCAACCTCCTGCATCCAGATGGGCCGGCATATTCCAGTAAGTGCAATAAGAAAGATCTAGTGACTAGCGGATCTTTTATCTTTGAGAAGCTCACGATCAATCCTGCAGGACCCCCTGGGATCTCTCCAATGGAGCCTGGAGAAAAACTGATTAGCGGATTAAATATACGTCTCAGTCTTTGTGACACTGGCTACTATCTGGTCAAAATTGGGGAGTTTAAGTTATGAGTCTCCAATCACTTTCATTAGGCAGTCTGAACTTGCGCATCCGTAAGCGCGTATTTAACTTATTCTTTAATCATCGGATTAAGAAGAATTACTGTAATCAATTTGAGCACTTCATTACATACATGATCGTGCTCAATATGGCCGGTCTAGTGCTGGAGCACATTCCGGTTATCTATGAGACTAGGGAGCATCTGTTTCATATTTTTGATGTGTTCTCACTGGTAGTTTTCTCTGTTGAATACGCACTGCGACTTTATGTTGCACCAGAAGATCCTGCTTTTAGTTCTGCTAAGTATCCGCGCCTTGCCTATTGCAAGAGCCCATTTGCCCTCATTGATTTGGCTTCCATTTTGCCGTTCTATTTAGGCGCCTTCTTTGATGCGGACTTGCGCGTTCTGCGAGCCTTGCGTTTATTGCGTTTGTTCAAGCTCTTCCGCGCCTTAGCGCCAGCAGTCAATGAATTTTTAGAACTCAATAAAGACAAATCCTATCGCTACAAGATTTACGCACTGGTAAATGAAACCCCGACCAGCGGCAATCTCCATCACATCTTTGATATGTTTATTGTGACTTGGGTGATTTTGTCAGTACTAGCAGTCATCTTCGAGTCTGTTCACAGTATTAACTATTACCTGCACTCTGAATTTATTATTTTGGATGGCATTGCGGTAGCCATATTCTCAACCGAATATTTAATGCGGATCTACAGCAGCCCAGAGGACCCTAAATACAAAGGGTGGTTGCTTGGACGCCTGCGCAGTGCATCTAGACCAACGAGCATCATTGACCTCTTAGCGATTCTGCCTTTCTACTTAGAGGCTGTATTGCATCACCTCTTCGACTTGCGCTTCTTGCGAGTCTTCCGTTTGATGCGATTGCTGAAGTTGGCGCGCTACTCCGGTGCAACCCAATCCTTGTTTATCGTGATTAAGCGAGAGTGGCCGGTAATGAAGGCGGCAGTCTTCATCATGCTCTTGCTGGTGATGCTCGCAGCCTGTTTGGGTTACTTGTTTGAGCATGAAGCCCAGCCAGATAAATTTGAAAATATTCCTCAAGCTATTTATTGGTCTGTCGTAACTTTAGCCAGTGTGGGATATGGCGATATCTCTCCAATCACCCCAGCGGGTAGAGCAATCACGATTGTCTTAGCGCTATTGGGTATTGGTATTTTTGCGATTCCAGCCGCGATTCTCTCATCAGCACTCAGTGATCAATTGCGTATTGAGCGTGAGAGCATGATGACTGAGCTCTACACCATGTTAGAGGACGGTGTGATTTCAGCTGATGAGCAAGAGCTCATTGAGGCGGAGGCTAAGCGTCTGCATCTATCTCAAGGAGAGCTAACGCGCTTACTCGAAAAAGCCAAGGTCGAGATGGGTGTAGATCATGCGCACGAGAAAGATGCCAAGGGCGGCAAGCCTGGCAAAGCGAATACAGGCGAGATGAGTCTGGAGTTTTTATCGAAGCACCCAGAACTTGCCGCAGAGCAGCTCAAAATCACGATCTCTAAATTGCAGCAGATTGTGAGCGTCTCGGATCGTCAGGAGCTCAGTAAATTCGTTGAGAACCCAGATAATGTGACTGCGCTACAGAGTAGCTTGCTCAAGTTACTCTTGCAGCATGATGGGGATAAGAGTAAGAATAAAGTCTAGACCCTCTGTTGGCCATTAGGAAATGGTTAGTCGAGGGCTGAAAATCCTGGTGTCGGTGGTTCGATTCCGCCCCGGGTCACCAAGAAATACCAAAACCACCTTCGGGTGGTTTTTTCATTTGTTAGACTGTACTTACTTACTCACAAGAGGCCATATGTCTGCTGTTCGAAATATCCGAATGCTCACACGCTATAACAAGTGGGCAAACAATATGCTTTTGGATGCCATTGCCACTCTACCGCCGGAAGAAGTGACTAAACAGCGTGCCGCGGCATTTGGCGGAATGTCATTCGCTTTGGCACATGTCGCCATTGTTGATCAAATATGGCGAGCCCATTTACTTGGAATGGATCACGGATTTAAGTCGCGCACTACTGAGTCGCCAGATTCTTTGGAGTTACTGGCGGAGAAGTTGATGAAATGGGTGATTGGTATATTGAATATGCCGACACGATGAGTGAGTCGCTACTTAATGAAAAGGTTCATTTTTCCTTTGTTGATGGCAGTGCTGGAGAAATGACAAGAGGCGACATTCTGATTCACGTCTGTAATCACAAAGCATTTCATCGCGGCCATATTGGAGACATGTTTTACCAGTCGGGCTTTAGACCGCCCTCAATAGATTTGCCTGTGTATATAAGAGATGCTTTTAATGAATCAGAGCTTGGATAGCGCATCCTGTAGCCCTGGTCGATTCCGCCCCGGGCCACCAAGAAATACTAAAACCACCTTCGGGTGGTTTTTTCGTTTGACCTTGGGGATGAAGCTCCGTGGCTCAGCTTTTTACCCCCGTTGATTACTCCAGTTAATATATGTACAATGTACATATGACTTCATTGCGATTTGAATGGGAGCCCAGAAAGGCTTCGGCTAACCTGAAGAAACACGGTGTTTCTTTTGAAGAAGCGAAATCTGTGTTTTATGATGAAAGTGCCAAACTAATTTCTGATCCTGATCATTCGGAAGATGAAGACAGATTTATTTTGTTAGGGGTAAGCCATTCTCTACGTGTAATTTTGGTTTGCCATTGTTATCGAAGTGAGGGCAATGTCATTCGTATTATTTCAGCCCGTAAGGCAACTGCCAAAGAGATAAAAACTTATTAAAGGTTACGAATATGCGTAAAGAATATGATTTCTCAAAAGCTCGTAAAAACCCATATGCTTCAATGCTCAAGAAGCCCATTACCATTAGACTAGATGAAGATTCAGTGAGCTACTTCAAGTCTGTATCAGAAGAGGTGGGCATTCCATATCAAAGCCTAATCAATCTCTATTTGAGAGATTGTGCGGCCACTCATAAGAAACTAAATCTCAGTTGGAAGTAGTCTAGAGGTTGGATCGAGCACCCCGGGCCACCAAGAAACACCAAAACCACCTTCGGGTGGTTTTTTCATTGTCAGGATCTGTTATAAATTAGTGGAAATCACATGGATCTAATATGACAGAACAATCGCGCCGTAATTTCTTAAAAACCTCTACCGTTGGTGCTGTTGCTCTCACTACAACCGCTGGACCTGGGCTTGAATCTGCCTTCGCGCAGACAATGCCTCGAAAATCTAATATCGAATTAAAGGCAGATGAGATTTCTAAAAAACTATTTGCCGATGATGGTTTAGCAATTCCTATCGCAACAAAACCAACCGTTTCCAATTTAGCAAAAGGATTGGATCGAACTATGGTGCTTGGTGGTGGCGGTGAATACTACATCGCATGGTATTGCGGATTTTTTCATGGACTCATGGAGGCGGGCCTAGACATGACACGGCTTCCTGAAATGGTGGTTGGCACTTCCGCTGGTTCCTATATGGGCTCGTCATTGCTCTCCGGTGAGTTTGCCCGTTTGCGGGCAGAGTTTGATTTTTTTGGCAAGTTCCCAGAAATTTTTTCTAAGATGGCACCCGTGGCGACCCCCAATATTAGTCAGATGAGGGCTGATAAAGTGAATATGAGCGCTACAGATGGCAGCATTGAAACGCGCAGAATTATTGGCGCAGCCGCTTTAGCCGCTGATAATAAATTGAACAGCGCTAACATCGAAAAATTGGCGGCACTATTAACGGGCGATAGCAAAAAAGATTGGCCGGCTAGCCGAATGCATACAACAGGGGTAGATTGCTACACGGGTGAACGTATTGTCGTTAGTCAGAAAACTGCTAGAAAAAATAACATTCCCTTGGCGCATGGTGCGGCAGCAAGTAGCTCTTTGCCCGGGGTTGCCGGGCCAACATTATTGGGTCAGCGTTATGTCATGGATGGGGGCATTTGCTCTAATCCAGCACATGTGGATTTGGTGGCCGGCTCAAAAAGAGCTTTGATCATTACACTAACTAATGGTGTTACTGGAGCAATTCTCACAACAATTCCGCACCCTATTAGTCAAAATATTAAGGATGTAGAAGCAACTGGCACAAAAGTAAAGTGGATTGTTGCTGGCACCCCTCCGGGCGTAAATTTGTTAGATCCAAAGCAGATCGAAGGCGCATTGCGAACTGGATATGATCGAGCAAAAGCAGAGGCATCAAAAATTAAAGAATTTTGGGCATGATATTGAGCATTCTCGGCCCCAGTCGATTCCGCCCCGGCCACCAAGAAATACCAGAATCACCTTCGGGTGATTTTTTTCTGATTAATATCTACGAATTGTCCTGGGAGCCCTAAATGCTAATAGTTACCTCAATCATTACCGCTGTTTTAACCATCATCTTTGTAAAGCTCTCCTTTGCTGTTATTGGTCTTAGAAGAAAGAATCAGGTTGGCCTAGGAAGTGGTGGCCATGAAGACTTGGAGAGGGCTATCCGCGCTCAAGGCAACTTTGCTGAATACGTTCCTTTCGGAATTATCTTAATTGCCTGTCTTGAGTTAAATGGAGCGCCTTGGTGGTTGGTTGCTATTCCCGGAATTACGCTAATTATTGGGCGGCTGATTCATGCTGTTGGTATTAATGTGCCACCCCCGGATTTTAGTAAACGCGTACTGGGAATGAAATTTACATTTGTAACGTTAATTTCATTGGCTTTGTTAAACCTGGGCTGGTTGCTGTACAAGTTGGTCTGATAGCGTTAGGCATCCCAGTTTTCTAAAGCCAGCCAAAGTAGTCTCGAATAAGGCTTGGAGTTATGGGATTTGCTATCAATTGTTAATCCACTAACGGAGATCACATGAGCCAATCCTCCCGCCGCCCTCAAGGGACAGTAAATCATCTTCGGACGGTTTTTATTTTTGGCGTCTTGGATTTAGCCTTGGCTTCTTTAATCATGAGGTTGCGAAACACAATAAAGGCATCATTTGAGTCTATTGCCATAACAGATTGTTTATCAATTTCTCCATTGGCAATTCGATAGGTAATTACCCAGTGATTACCTAAGTCTGTAGGTTCAATTGATAGCACATCAAATTTCTTCATTGTTCTATTGTCGCTGAATTGATGTAGGGCGATACTTTTGCTCTAGTTGATTCCGCATAGATGACTTCAAGGAGGCGGGCCTGACTCAAAACATTGTTTTAAACGACAATATAAAAACAAATTAATACCAAGGAGACCCCATGTATAAGCTTATTGCCTTTGATGCTTACGGAACATTATTTGATGTCTATTCAATGGGAGAGTTGGCAGAAGAATTGTTTCCAGGGCATGGCCAAGCCTTCGCCTTAATGTGGCGTGACCGCCAAATTGAGTACACCCGCCTGGTTACCATGAGTGATCCAAGTCCTGGTGGCAGCAAGTACTACCTTCCTTTTTGGGAGCTCACTGTGCGCTCATTACGTTATGTATGTAAGCGCATGAACTTAAATTTGACTCCTGACTACGAGAAGAGATTGATGGATCAGTATGCCAAGCTCACTGGTTTTAAAGATAGCTTGAGTGTTCTCGAGGCAATAAAAAACAAAGGAATATCTACTGCAATTTTGTCCAATGGCAGTAGAGAAATGCTGGCAACTGTTGTGGAGAGCAATGGATTAACGGCTTACTTAGACCGCGTAGTGACGGTGGAGGATATTCGTCTATTTAAGACAGTCCCCCAGGCCTATGAGCTTCTATTAAAAACATTTCCGGTGGCAAAGGAAGAAGTTTTATTTGTTTCAAGCAATGCTTGGGATGCGTTAGCGGCAAAGTGGTTTGGCTTTGATGTATTTTGGGTAAATCGTCTTGGACATCCCTACGAAGAGATTGGTGAGAAGCCAAACTATGAAGGCAATTCCTTAAGTGCGGTGTTGGAGGTCATTTAATTGGATTGCCCATATTTCTATTTTGGGTTTAGTGTTTATGTGTGACCGTGTTGTTAATTGGAAATCAATATGAAAAAACTTTTTTATCTTTCTTTTATAACTTTGTTTGCGTTGCTGCTGAGTGCTTGCCTTGCAAGCACCTCATCGCCGGTCGGGGTTAATTGTGATTACAGCCAAGAAAAGCCTTTATGGGAAATGCCGCTTGCTTGTCAGGGTAAGTAATCCGCCATAATTAATTTGTTGATATTTTTTCAATAAAAAATTAGGGGTGAAAACAGCTGTTTTGGGCATCAACATGTGGAGGTCTATGAATCCCAGCATTAAAGAAGCAATCGAAAAATGTGCCCATCAATCGCATGCCGGCGAACTTACCTTTCCAGAAGTCTTGGAACGCTTGCTTGGAGTGGGAGTTGAATCCTACCTTGCCGACTATCGAGGCCAGTCAAGCACCTACTATCTTTCTAATAATGAGGCGCTGCGTATTTCTATGGAGATGCCGCAGGTAGATATTGCAGAGTCGTTTAATGAAGAGGGTGTGATTTTGGCAATCCGAGGTGCGCAGAGTGATCAGCTGAGATATCCCGAGTTCTTGAGGCTGACAATGGCTGCTGGTTGTATAGGGTATATGGTTTGGATAGCGGGAAGGCATGTCAGTTATTTCGGGAGGCGTGGCGAAGTGCATATTGAGCATTTTCCGCCAGGGTAGAGGGTGCGCAATGCTTGGGCTTTCGGGTTAATCAGAATGGATTTAAGCCGCATCTAAGGCTAGTATTGAAAAGCATTCCCCAGTTTCATTCAGAGCAATTCCAGCGTTGGCCCCGAGATAACTAGATGAGTCAGTCCCAATTAATTTCTATAAGCTATATCAGCAAAGCAACACAGGATATGGGCGTCTTGGCATTGATGCGCCTTACAGACCAAGCCGCACAATTGAATCAAAAGCTAGGCCTATCGGGTGTGCTTTTTTATGAGAATCAACATTTTGGCCAAATATTAGAGGGCCCTCGCGCAGAGGCTACAAAAATCTGGGAAAAAATTCAGCGGGACCCACGCCACCACCAAGTGCGACTGTTGAAGATGGAAGAAATTACGGAAAGAAGTTTTCCCGCCTGGTCAATGCGCTTCTTCTTAGCAAAAGAAATTATTGCAAAGATGCCAAACCTCACTGGCGTCTTGGATGGCCTACCGGAGCATGATGTTGAGCTCCTAAGGCTAATGCGTTCAGCGGCAGAGTAAACACCATATCCATCACCAGAGTTGCTACACATTAGTAGCTTGCATGAATGCATCTACACTACGGGCATGAAGCGGCTCCCCTACTTTCTTCTCATTAGCTTATTTGGTATTGCCTTTGCGCAAGAGGCATCGAATACTTATGACTTAAGGGTTGCCGTCACGCGTGCCGGTGACCGCTTCCAAGTAAATGCAAGCTATGAGGTGCCGATTACTGTATGCGAAGCTTTTACATTTATTACTGACTATGAGGGTGCTAAAAGTTTGCCCGGTATAGTGGATTCAAAAGTGATTTCTAGATCGGGAAATAAGGTGAAGGTTGCACGCTTGCTCGAAGAGAAAATTCTCTTTATTCCTTTTGAGATGCGCTCTGAGTTGGAGTACACGGAAATCCCCAATAAAACTTTGCTCTTTGAGCAGATAAGTGGGGAAACTAAGCATTACAAAGGGAGCTGGCGACTCGTACCCGAAAAAGATTTCACAATATTTAAATACGATGCACAAGTTGAGCCAAACTCTCTAGTGCCATCAGCAGTAATTGAGTTTTTTATCAAAAATATTGTGCGCCGACAGTTTGAATCAATGGCTGAGCTGGCGGCACTCAAGAGATCAACTTCGACAAAGGCGTGTAGATAGCTTATTGAATTTTTAGGCTAAGATTAAATCTATGACCAATCTCAATCAATTACCAACCGATCTCCCGATTCCGCAGGATGATGGGGCCGCTGACCATTTAGTGGGTATGCACTTGCCCGCCATCTCCTTGGCCACGACTACCGCTAGCCGCTTCAATCTTGGCGAGAGTAAAGGCCGCTTAGTGATTTACTGCTATCCCATGACGGGCCAGCCTAATGTTGCACTACCAGAAGGTTGGGATCAGATACCGGGCGCAAGAGGGTGCACTCCACAAAGCTGTTCCTTTAGAGACCACTATCAAGAGCTGCGCGCGTTGGGTGCGGAGGTAGTGGGCTTGAGTGTGCAATCTACGGAATACCAACAAGAGATGGCGGATCGCTTGCACCTACCATTTCCGGTGTTGAGCGACGTGGATTATCAGCTTCAGCAAGCTTTGCGCTTGCCAACTTTTGTTGCTGCTGGAATGACTCTATTAAAACGCGTCACTCTCATTGTGAATAATGGTGTGATCGAGGCTGTGCATTACCCGATTTTTCCAAGCGATAGTGATCCAGTTTGGGTGATGAACTATCTAAAAAATAATCCCGCCTAAGTTAAGGCAAATTAAGGCAAATTGTATTTAGCCCAGGTAAACAAGACGTTTCCGACGTTTTGTCCACCAGGTACATAGGCAGTTTGAATGCTTAGATCTTTGTAGCTGATCGAGGCAATAGGGAGTAGGCCTGGAAAGGGGATGTAGTTCATGATGTCTTGGCGAGACATGATGAAAGCGGTCGCTCCAACACCATACTTCCAGTCAGGACTATCGCCAATATTCCACATAGGTATCCATCCGTAGCCCACCATGTATTGATAAATTCCATGTGAGTCTTTGAAGGTCATTCCATAAATGCCCTCCCAATTGCCACTCTCATTCATCAGGCCCCTGCCGAATCCAATGCCCATTGGATATTCGGTGTATTGATTGATCTTGTCTTGAGAGTACGCATAAGGCATGTGATAGGTGTAGAGGGGAATATAGAGCTCATTGCCGCCTTTATCCCAAATAGACTCAAGGTGTGTAGTTGTGGTCTGAAGCCAATCGGAGAGGTTTTCAGCGCGCAATGCAGCAAATGGCATACAAAGCAGTAAAAGGGCAATAAATCTACGGCACATAACTAATAATTTCTGAACTGGGCGAAGCAAAGTACCTCTTTCGCGATGCTGAATACTATTTTTTGTAACAAACTACTCGGGCTGACGAGATTATATGTTGCTTTGCAGCAATATTTGCTTGCTAAGCCCAAAATAAGCTATTAATATGGTGCAGTGCAACAAATAACCCTTTAAAGGAAATATCATGTTCAAAAATCAATTCGCAGAAAATCAAGCTAAATCCGTAGAAAACGCCCGTGCATTGGGTCAAACAGCCCTTGAGAATGCTCAAGAATTGGCTGAAATCAATTACCAGGCTGCACAACAAGCCGTAGCAAATGCGCAAGCCAAGGCTGCCGAGCTGTTGAAGGGCAAAGATGCCAAAGCTGCACTAGACCTTCTGCAAAGCCCAGAAGTACAAGAGGCTGTTGCTGAAGTTGCTGCGTACCAGAAAAAAGTAGCTGCAGTGCTGCGTCGCGGTAACCAAGAATTGGTTGAGGCTGTAGAAGCAGCTATTGACCAATCCCAGGATGACTTGAAGAGCTTCGTAGCTGCCGCTACTTCAAAAGCACCTGCTGGCTCAGAAGCATACGTAAGCGCCTTTACATCTGCATTCAATACAGCAATGCAAAATTTTGACCAAGTGCGTTCAACAACTCAAGATGCTTTTGCAAATTTTGAGAAAAGCGTTGAAACAGCTATGAAGAATGCTCAAGGTCAATTTGGCCAGGCCCCTAAGGCAGCAAAAAGCCGCACTAAGTAATTAGTAGATAATAGCTACACAGAAAGCCCCGTGAAAGCGGGGTTTTTTGATGGCGTTAACTCAAAAAAATTTGAGAAAATAGCCAGATAGCTGTTAAAAATGCATGAAGAAGCGCGCTTTAAATTCTTGAGGAAATCGTATGAATCGCATTATGTTGTTGGGAAAAATTCACAGAGCAACCGTTACAGAGGCGGATTTGCATTACGAAGGCTCTTGTGGAATCGATGAAGACTTACTCGATGCTGCTGATATGCGCGAGTTTGAAAAGATCGAGCTCTACAACATTAATAACGGCGAGCGTTTCTCAACTTACATCATTAAGGCAAAGCGTGGCTCTGGAATCATTTCTCTAAATGGCGCTGCTGCACGTAAAGCACATGTTGGCGACCATCTAATTATTTGCACATACGGACAGGTTAGCAACGATGCAGTTGCAAAGCATGTTCCTAAGATTGTGTTGTTGGGTGAAGGCAATACGATTAAAGAAATTAAAAAGATCAATTAAATACTTGGCATGCCTGGGGCTAGGTATTAGCCAGGATTACAAAAGTAACATCTCAGGATATACTAATGCTAAGCAGGAGAGTGAGGCCATAGGCCTCCACCGAAGGCGCAAACTCCCATGAACGCTCAGGTACCCAACAGGAAGGTACTGCTTATCCTAAACTGCCGTCTGGAGAGCCACCATATTGATGGTGCACCGAAGGAGCAAGCACTAAGCTAGGTCTTAGTGTGAATCTCTCAGGTATCAAGGACAGGGGGAGCGGCAAGCGAGTGACGCATTGGATTGCGCATGCGCGAATGTTAGGAGCCCTGCATGAATACCATCCCCAGCTAGTTCAGTAAGAGACATTGTTAATCCCCCACGGGACCCATTACACATTTACTGAATAAGGCAAACAAAATGAGCAATATCTATACTAAAGAAGCACCATATCACCCGGGCTATGAAGACGCATCTTTTAAGCATGAAATTTCAAAAAGCGTTGCAGAGTTAACCGAACTCAGGAGGGTGAATTCACGCTACCTGAAGTTTGCAGACGCGATTGTAGAGTTTTGCAAAGACAATCATGTTCCAGCGCAAAAAATAAACGCTGGATAAGGCATTGTTGGTTGTTAAGAAGTAAAAATTAAAAAGCCACCTTAGGGTGGTTTTTTATATTCAATTCTTGATAAGATGATTTATCTTATTTTTAAATTAATTAAACCATGAGAGTTACCCGCATCATTTCATTGGCGCTAGTAAGCCTATTCATTCTTGTGGCTTGCTCCAAAGAAGAGCAGGCCAACGTAATTAAAGTTGCCGTATCACCTGCAATCCCTCCAATGCTTTTTGAGAAAGATGGAAAATACACCGGAATAGACTTGGAAATATTTGAGGGCTACTGCAAGTCGAGGGGTTGTACATTCAAAATGACTGCATATGATTGGTTGGGCATGCTGGGTGCAGTAACGAGCGGCCAAGCTGATCTCGCATTCTCCGGAATCTCTATTACAGACAAGCGTAAAGAGGTAATGGATTTTTCTAATCCCTATCTCACTAGCACTTGGGATCTCATTGGCTTAAAAAACCGCAATATCAAGATAACCGATTTATCGCAGCTCAAGAAATACACCATTGCCTATCCAACGGGCAGTGTATTCGATGACTACGTGAAGAATGTCTTGCAAGCAAAGGGATACTATTCGGTGGAACAGGTAAAGCTATATCCATCGCCAACCGAGGCTCTCATCGCATTGCAAAATGGGAATGTCGATTTGGTATTTGTGGATAGCGCCATGCTGGCTAATTATCAAAAGTCCTTAAATCTACCGGTTAGCAGTAGCTACCAAGTTGTCGGTTTTGATAATCTGGGGTTTGCCTTCAAAAAAGGCTCTAAGTTGCGCGACGACTTTAATTTATATCTTGCTGAGCTTGGCCCCGAAAAGCTAAAAGAAATTATTAATCGCTGGATGCAATAAATTGAAGCAATTTTCATATATTGAGTTAAAGTGCTTCTTAAGTAGATCATTTCAATAATTCATAAGGAAAAATATGTCCCATCATGACAAGTTAATTGCCGCTTTTGAGG
>ERZ1034363.1341-NODE-1341-length-14253-cov-2.788375_pt1 | contig 14253 bp, 14 predicted proteins | sample MGYA00520616_ERZ1034363 | MGnify/ENA primary metagenome ERZ1034363 (study PRJEB33736, sample SAMEA104284506) | Azolla filiculoides | biome: Urban; feature: Water surface; material: Ditch water | place: Netherlands | collected 2015-10-28 | depth 0-0.1 m ...
AAACCGTTGCCGCGTGAACTCTTTGAAAAAATATTAGCCGCCAAGAATTTCCAGAATGGCTATATGACCCTGCGCCAAATTGTGATGTCATTAACCGACTGGCGCCTACACTCCAGTTTGGATACCAAAGATGCGAAAGAACAAGCGGTACTCGACCTCTCAAGAACGATTGCCGATCAATTTAATGTCATTCCGCAGCCCGCCATCTCTCGCTGGATTAATACCTTCAGCCATATCTTCGCAGGCGGTTATGCAGCAGGCTATTACAGCTATAAATGGGCGGAAGTTCTATCAGCGGACGTCTACTCCGCCTTTGAAGAAGCCGCCAAGGCCCGTCCTACTGATGTGAAGATTCAGATCGAAGTAGCCGCCTGAGCTGCGAAAGCAGGCAACTTGAATTGACACCGATTGTGATGAATAAGCGTATCTTTGTATTGGGCGAAGCCTTAGTGGACTGTATTGAGCAGGCCGATGGACAGCTCAAGCCAATATTGGGGGGGAGCCCCTTCAACCTGGCGCGCGCAGCTGCCTTGCAAGATGCCTCGGTGACGTACCTCAACCCACTCTCGCAAGACGCCTATGGCGGGCAGTTTGCCCAGCGCTTGGAAGGTGATGGTGTTAAGTTCAATGCCCAGCGCAGCCATTTGCCCACCTCGTTGGCCCTGATCCGGCTGCGTGACGGGCAACCGGACTACAGCTTCTACCGCGAGGGAGTTGCCGACCGTGACTACAGCATGGATTCGGTTTTGCAGCGAATAGAGTCACAAGCAGCGGGGATTTTGCACACCGGTTCACTAGCTCTGCTGCCACCTGATCACAGCAAAGTGATGACCATTCTTGAGCGCGCGCGTGCCTGGGGCTGGACTATCAGTGTGGACGTCAATTTGAGGCCCCGCGTAGCTATCGACCTGGGTAACTATCTCGCTGCCGTTCAAGCGGTGATTCCTTACGCAGACTGGATCAAGGCCAGCGATGAAGACCTTGAGTTACTGGGGTTTGAAAACCCCTCACCCGAGCGCGCCTCCACCATTGCCAAAGCGTGGATGGCAAAAGGTGCTTCGCATGTGGCACTGACATTTGGTGGCCAAGGTGCCTGCCTCTTCGTGGGAAATCAACACGCCATTGCGCGGGCAGCGCCTGTAGAGGTGGTTGATACCGTGGGGGCCGGTGACACGTTTTGGGGAACCTGTCTGGCGGACTGGGCCACTGAACCAAATGAAATGGAACAGCGCGTGGCGCTCACCTTGCAGCGCGCAGTTCAAGCCGCCGCCATCAACTGTGGACGCCAGGGATGTCAGCCACCGACACGGGCGGAACTCATGCAGAATTCACCCTCAGTTATTACCTGAGTGGAGGCTTGTATGAAAGCGGATGTCACGACCAACACCCGGCCTCAACTTGAGCACGAGTTGTTGCGCGACCCCAAGCTTGGCTTTGAACCGGCTGGCAATAGCATCGTCCGCTGTCTGGAACATGGTTGCCCATGGCCGCTGGAGCGCTGGCATTACCACGATGAGTACGAGCTGCAAATCATCACCGAGACCCATGGGCGGTCCTTCGTAGGTGACTACATAGGTCATTACTCCCCAGGCTATGTGGCGTTGATTGGCCCGCGGCTGCCCCACAACTGGATGTCCAACGACTTGCCCGAGGGCGGCGTTGCCACCCGCAATTTGGTAATCCAGTTTTTGGACCAACCGCTGCGCGATGGCATGAAGGCTTTTCCCGAGATGGACGAACTGGTGCCGCTGTTGGAGCGTGCCAAGCATGGTGTCGAATTCTTCGGAATGAGCGAGCAGGTCACGGACCGTTTTCACTCCTTGAAAAAGAGCAAGGGGATGGCACGCTTTGCGGAGTTTGTTGACCTTTTGTTAGTGCTTTCGCGCTGTAGCGATTACCGTTTGCTGTCATCCGTGCAAATGCAATATACCGAAGACGGCTCGGCGATGACCCGCATCAACCAGGTGCTGGACTTCTTGAATGAAAACTACGCGGAAGACCTTGCCATGGGCGATGTCTGCGCGCTGGTGGGAATGACCGAACCCGGCTTTTCTCGTTACTTTCGCAAGACCATGGGGAACACCTTCACCGATTTTCTCAATGGTTTACGCATCGCTAAAGCATGCCAATTGCTCCAACAAACGGACCAATACATCAGCAGCATTTGCTATGAGGTGGGATTTCGAAACTTGGCAAACTTCAACCGCCGTTTCGCCAGTGTCAAAGGGGTAACCCCCAGCGAGTATCGTAGGCAAGCCCAACTAAAGTTCATCAAAGCTGGATCGGTAATGAAAGTGGCTTGATAGCCGGGAGCATGCATGTTTTTGGGTATTGATCTTGGCACCTCTGGTGTCAAGGCGGTGTTGTTGGATGACCGACATGACTTGGTCGCTATGGCTGACGCACCATTGCGGGTGTCTTACCCCCAGCCATTGTGGAGTGAGCAAGATCCCCAGGATTGGTGGTACGCCCTTGAAGAAGCCGTACTGCAACTGCGTTCGCGTGCACCGCAGCAGTGGCTTAAAGTTCAAGCCATAGGGCTGTCTGGCCAAATGCATGGTGCGGTGGTATTGAATGATTCCATGGAGGTTTTGCGCCCTGCCATACTTTGGAACGATGGGCGCGCCAGTTTGGAATGTGCTCAGCTTGAAAGCTTGGTGCCCGAGTCGCGGCGCATCACAGGCAACATAGCCATGGCGGGCTTCACGGCACCCAAATTGCTGTGGATGCGCCAGCATGAGCCAGATATTTTTAGACGTATCAATAAGGTTCTGTTGCCCAAAGATTGGCTGCGCTGGAAGCTGACCGGCGAGCTGGTCAGTGATATGTCGGACGCGTCTGGCACCCTATGGCTGGATGTCAAGAACCGGTGCTGGAGCGAGGCCATGCTGGGCGCATGCGGCTTAAATCAAAGCCATATGCCCCGTTTGGTGGAAGGCAGTGCGGTAAGCGGATACCTGTCAACTGCCTGTGTGCAGCAATGGGGCCTGAGCGCCAATGTGATCGTTGCAGGCGGCGGCGGTGACAATGCCGCCAGTGCTATCGGCATTGGTGCGGCCGAGTCCGGCCAGGGCTTTGTCTCATTGGGCACCTCGGGAGTCATTTTCCTTGTGGGAGACTGCTACCGCAGTGCCCCAGAGAAAGCGGTGCACTCCTTTGCACATGCGCTGCCCAAGCGCTGGCACCAAATGGCGGTGATTCTCAGTGCTGCGAGTGCTTTTTCGTGGGTTACCCGCTTGACAGGCAGTGCAAGCGAGGCCGCTTTGTCACAGGACATTGAAGCCATGACGGGTCAGCAGCGAATGCGCGCACCACTTTTTCTGCCGTATTTGCAAGGCGAGCGCACGCCTCACAACAACCCCCACGCACGTGGTGCTTTTATTGGGCTTTCTAGCTCCCATGTCGCTTCAGACCTGGGTTATGCCGTGCTTCAAGGCGTTACTTTGGCGTTGATGGATTGCTGGCAGGCCATGGGGCAAAGCCAACGTCCTGACTCCCATCTGGCACTGGTGGGGGGTGGTGCACGGAACAACACCTGGGCGCAGTTAGTAGCCAGTGCGCTGGGATGCCCAATTGAACGTCCAGACGGCGCTCAGGCGGCTGCGGCTATCGGCGCAGCAAGACTAGCGTGTCTCGCTGCGGGTGGCGACGAAGGCGAAGTGTGCAAATCACTACCCGCCGATAGAACCTTCAATCCATGCCTTGAACAAGCTGAGGTTTTGCAGGAAAAACTTCTGCGCTTCAGGGGGCTGTATGGGCCAGTAATAGATGCCCCCCCGGAGATCATTTAACTTGCATTCGCAGACAAAAAAGTATGTCCTGACGTTTTGGTGATGAGCATTTGATCTTCCTGCGTGAACACACCGTAGCATTGGCCGCTGTGTTGAAGTGGTACCCACGATTTTGGCTCAGGCTGGTGAATTGCGGGCGAACCATGTACCGTGCCTCCCAGCTGTAAAAACCATTCTGCAACTGGGCGAATTCAAGGGCCTTACATTTCACACACGCCGAGGCTGCCCCAGATCCTTGCTTAAGCTAAAGCTAAAGCCAACAGTCGGAATAGTAGGCCACTCAAAATTGCACACTGATATATTGCGGCAATGGATCGCCTGCAAAATATTGAGACATTTGTTCGGGTCGCGCAAACCCAAAGCTTTGCAGAGGCTGCTCGACAGCTGCGTGTGGCACGTTCTGTCGTCACTACTCGGATCAAACAGCTTGAAGATTACTTGGGTGCTCCACTTTTTCATCGAAGCACACGCGTCGTTCGTTTGAGCGAAATAGGACAGGCATTTCTTCGTGATTGCACTGATCTTGTTGGGAGGGCCAATGACATCGTTGATCAGATGCGAGACGTCCGAAGCGCGCCAGCAGGCACCTTAAGGCTGCACGCCTTACCGGGATTTGTGTTGGGGCACTTGGCTCAGATACTGCGTGACTTTCAGGAAAAGTATCCAGAAATCAATCTGGACCTCTCTGTGAGTGATGCCATGATTGACCCTGTGAAAGAGGGTATGGATTGTGCGCTGCAGATATTCCCATCCGTCTCAGAGGAACTGGTATCACGCAGGTTGTTCCCCGTACGCAGAGTATTTTGTGCAACCCCGGAATACTTGAAAAAATATGGAACGCCAAGGCATCCACATGACCTATTTGGGCACCGCTTAGGCCTGTACTCCAAGTACCCGTCACGTGATAAATGGACCTTCTACCGTGATGACGAAAAACTGACCCTGGAACTGAAGGCAGTGATGCTGACAAATAGCGTTCATTTGCTGAATGAATACGCGCTGGAGAATGCCGGGATTGTCTGTGTCCCCACCCTAGTGGCCTCCAGCAGTGTTTTGAGTGGGCGCCTCAAGCTGGTACTTTGTGACTACCAGCTGTCCACGTTTTGGTTGAGCGCCGTTTACCCGCGCACACTGCGCGGTGCCTACAAACTCAGGCTGTTCATTGAAGCCTTGAGCGCGAGCTTTGCCGGGGGTGAGCCCCCATGGGATCAGGCATTGATTCAGCAAGGCCATTTGTTCAGCAAGCTGATTGACGCTTGATCCCTTTGGGGTTGGCTTAGCTTTTGCAGGGGTAAACCCGCACTATTGTTCTGCAATGCCGAACAATCAAGCTTCTCTTTGCTGACTACCCGAAATCTAGTGCAGCTTCTAAAGTCCACTCCATCGCAAAAACAAGCCCGCGATAAAACGCAGGAGATAGCATGGACCTCTCGGAAATACAGAAAGCCGCCGGACTCAAATCCCCCATTCGCAACCAGCTTTTCATCAATGGAAAGTTCGTCGATGCGTTGTCTGGCGAGACATTACCGACTCTGAATCCGCACGACAATTCGGTAATCACGAACGTGGCCATGGCCGGTCGCGCCGATGTGGATGTGGCGGTGGCAGCAGCTCAGCAGGCCTTTCCAGCTTGGAGCCGGATGGCAGCCGCTGATCGCGGCCGCATCCTGCTCCGGCTTGCTGACCTGATCGAAGCCAACGCTGAAGAACTGGCGCGCCTCGAATCATTGGATACCGGCCATCCCCTCAAAGACTCACGATTCCTGGATGTTCCTCGCACGGCAGGCTGCTATCGCTACTTCGGCGGCATGGCAGACAAGTTCCAAGGTGAAACGATTCCCGTGGAAGCTGGCTTCCTGAACTACACCCTGCGCGAACCCGTTGGTGTTGTGGGGCAAGTGGTGCCCTGGAATTTCCCCTTGATGTTCACCAGTTGGAAGATGGCACCAGCGCTGGCTGCAGGTAACTGCGTGGTGATGAAACCCGCTGAAATTACACCGCTGTCCTCCCTCAAAATTGCGGAGTTGATGGCGGAAGCCGGTATGCCTGCAGGCGTCGTCAATATTCTTCCTGGCCTGGGCAGTGTGGCTGGCCAATACATCGCCGAGCACCCTGGGATTGCCAAGGTTGCCTTTACCGGCAGCACCGCTACCGGCAAGCGCATTGTCGAAGCCAGCGCCGGCAACCTGAAGAAGGTGCAGCTCGAACTCGGTGGCAAGGGCCCCAATATTGTTTTCGAAGACGCCAATTTGCTTGCAGCGGTCAACGGCAGCGCTTGGGCCATATTCCACAACCAGGGCCAAGCCTGTATAGCGGGCTCACGTCTGGTGCTGCATGAAAAAATTGCAGACGCGTTTCTCGAAAAATTTGTGCCGCTCGCACAGTCCATCCGATTGGGGAATCCCATGGACGAGACGACCGAAATGGGTCCTCTCACCAGCCAACAGCATCGCGACCGAGTGCTGAGCTACGTGGATGTAGCCAGAAGCCAGGGCGGCGAAGTGTTGACAGGCGGCAAGGCGCCCAACGGCAATCTGGCACAAGGCTGCTATGTAGAGCCCACCATTGTTCGCGCTGCAAGCTACAAGGATCGGGTTGCCCAAGAAGAGGTCTTCGGTCCGTTTGTCACTGTGTTGACCTTTAAGGATGACGCCGAAGCAATGCAAATTGCCAACGGTACGGACTACGGACTCGGTAGCGGGCTGTGGACCAACAACGTCCAGCGGGCCCATAAGTTTGCCCGTGATTTGTATGCAGGCATGGTCTGGGTGAATTGCTACAAGCGCGTGAATCCGGGTTCTCCATTTGGCGGTGTTGGTCAAAGTGGATACGGCCGCGAAATGGGTTTTGACGCCATGCGTGAGTACACGCAGGTCAAGAGCGTGTGGATCAATGTTGATGCACAAATCCCCCCGCACTACAAGCGCTGAGATACAAGCCATGCAAGACTTTGTCTACAACGGACAACCCTCTCGGGTGGTCTTTGGCGCCGGATCGCTGAAGCACTTGGAGCGAGAAATAGACGCCATGGGTGCTAAGCGTGCTCTTGTGCTTTCCACACCTGAACAGGCCAAGCAGGCGCAGCACATTGCGGATCTCCTTGGATCACGGGCCGCAGGCATTTTCCCCAAAGCAGTGATGCACGTACCTATTGAAACCGCTCGTGACGCGCGTGAAGTCGCCACACGACTGGGGGCCGATTGCGCTGTAGCTGTGGGTGGCGGATCAACGACTGGCCTTGGTAAAGCAATTGCCATGGATTCTGGATTGCCCATATTGGCGATACCCACAACCTATGCTGGCAGCGAAATGACGCCAATTTATGGCATTACTGAAGGCGGCCTGAAAAAGACTGGGCGTGATCCGCGCGTATTGCCTCGTACGGTTATCTACGATCCCCTGTTAAGCCTGACTCTTCCCGTTGGATTGAGCGTTACAAGTGGCATTAATGCTATTGCTCATGCCGCAGAAGGCCTGTACGCACAGGATCGCAATCCGGTGATGGACTTGATGGCCGAAGAGGGAATGGCGGCTATCGCACGTGCCATTCCAGGCATTTGCAATGAGCCCGGCAATGTTGAGGCGCGCAGCGATGCGCTGTACGGTGCCTGGCTGTGCGGATCGGTCTTGGGTAACGTTGGAATGGCCCTCCATCACAAGCTATGCCACACATTGGGTGGAAGCTTTAACTTACCGCATGCCGAGGTTCATACCGTAATGCTTCCTCATGCGATGGCCTTTAACGCAGATGCTGCACCAAATGCAATGAACAAGATTGCACGTGCTCTGCGCAAGCCGCATGCGGCAGCCGGGCTCTTTGACTTAGCTCTGAATAACGGAGCACCAGTGTCATTGAAAGACATTGGAATGCGAGCTGAGGACTTGGATAAGGCAGCCGATATTGCGGTCTCGAAACCCTATTGGAACCCCAGACCCTTCGGACAAGAGCAACGCAACCTCATCCGGGAATTGTTGCAACGGGCCTTTGAAGGTACGCGCCCTAACTAATCTTTCACAACCACTAAGGAGACAAACATGAAAATTAATCGCAGAAAATTCACGCAGGTGGCAGCCGTTATTGCTGCTGCAAGCGTCACCTCATTGGCATGGGCCGCCGATGTCGTCAAGATCGGCTATGTGTCACCGCAGACCGGGCCGCTCGCTCCCTTTGGAGAAGCGGACAAGTGGGTGATTGATCAAATGAAGACTGCCTTCAAGGATGGCATCACCATTGGTGGCAAGAAGCACGAAGTGCAGATCATTCTGAAAGACAGCCAGTCCAACCCCAACCGGGCCGGTGAAGTGGCCAGCGACCTGATCCTCAAGGACAAGGTGGCCTTGATTCTGACTGCAGGTACACCCGAAACGGCCAACCCAGTCAGTGACGCAGCTGAACTCAATGAAGTGCCATGTATATCCAGTGTTGTGCCTTGGCAGCCGTGGTTCTTTGGTCGCAAGGGCGATCCGGCCAAAGGCTTCAATTACACGTACCACATCTTCTGGGGCCTGGAGGACGTGATTGGCAATTTCACCAATGGCTGGAAGTCGGTTGCCTCGAACAAGAAGGTGGGCGGTCTGTTCCCCAATGACGGAGACGGCAATGCATGGGGCGACAAGGAATTGGGATTCCCCAAGCCACTAAGCAGCATGGGCTTCTCGCTGACTGATCCAGGTCGCTTCCAAAATGGCACGCAGGACTTCTCTGCCCAAATCGCTGCCTTCAAGAAAGATGGCGTTGAAATTGTGACGGGCGTGGTCATCCCACCGGATGCCAAGACGTTTCTGACGCAGGCCAAGCAACAAGGCTTCAAACCCAAGGTCATCACGTTGGGCAAGGCATTGCTGTTCCCCGGCGCGATTGAAGCCCTGGGTGATCTGGGCTACGGGCTCAGCACGGAAGTGTGGTGGTCTCCTTCGCACCCTTTCACCTCGTCCCTGACCAAGCAAAGTGCCAAGGCTCTGGCAGAGTCCTACGAAACAGGCACCAAAAAGCAGTGGACTCAACCTATCGGTTTTGCCCATGCGCTGTTTGAAGTGGCATCCAACGCTTTGTCGCGCTCCAAGTCGCTCAAAGCCAATGACGTGCGTGATGCGGTTGCGGCAACCAGCATCAACTCTGTCGTCGGCCCGGTGAAATGGGGTGGCCAGGGACCGTTCAAGAACGTCAGCAAAACACCTCTGGTACTCGGCCAGTGGGTCAAAGGCACGAAGAACAAAGTCGATCTGGTGATCGTCAACAACGAAACCGCCAAAAATATCCCGACTGGCGGATCGCTAAAGCCGCTCTAAATAGGTCGAACAACTTTGTCTCGGCAGCATTGCCGGGACATGGATAACCGCATTCTCTTTATCCGTTCTAAGTCTTTGACTACTTCCGTTTATGGCACTGCTCGCACTTCAGTCAGTTAGCAAGTCTTACGGGGCGCTCAAGGTCACGGACAACATTACGTTGTCTGTGAACAAGGGCGAGACCCTGGGCATTCTGGGGCCTAACGGCGCTGGCAAGACGACGCTGTTCAACCTTATTTCGGGGGACGTGCGGTGCGATCAGGGCCAGGTCATCTATGCGGGCAAGGATGTTTCCCGCCTGATGCCCAATCAACGCTGCCATGCAGGCATCGGGCGCAGCTACCAGGTTCCACAGCCATTCGGCAATATGACCGTCTTCGAAAATCTGGTAACTGCTGCCTGCTTTGGTGGCCAGCAAACCGAGAAGCAGGCCTGGCAAACCGCGCGTGACGTGCTGGACCAAACGGGCTTGCTAACACACGCCAACAAGCCAGCGGGTGGTCTGACATTGCTCAATCGCAAGCGCCTGGAACTGGCGCGTGCGCTGGCCACGCAGCCAGAGCTCTTGCTGCTGGATGAAATTGCCGGTGGCCTGACCGAGCATGAAGCCCATGAACTGGTGGAGGAACTGCAGCGCATCAAGGCGCGTGGCATCACCATGATCTGGATTGAGCACGTAGTTCATGCACTGCTGTCTATTGCTGACCGGCTGTTTGTCATCAACTTCGGACAGAAGTTGGCCGAAGGTGAACCACAGGCCGTTATGAATGACCCGGACGTGCGCCGCGTGTACATGGGGATGGAAGCATGAGCACGATTCTCTCTACCCATGGTCTGCAAGCCTTCTATGGCGATGCGCAGGCCTTGTTTGGAATCGAATTCGAACTGGCGCAAGGTGAAATGGTGGCCATCATTGGCGCCAACGGTGCAGGCAAGAGTACCTTCCTCAAGTCACTTACAGGCCTGGTGAAGACATCCAAAGATTCCATCCGTCTCAATGGTGAGTCCATCGGTGGACTTCCGCCAGGGCAGATTGTTCGGCGCGGACTTGCGTTGGTGCCAGAAGGTCGACGCCTCTTTCCAAGCCTGACTGTGGAAGAGAACTTGCTGATGGGAGCCACTGCTGGTCGTACCGGACCGTGGAACCTGAAGCGTCTGTTCAGCCTGTTTCCCATTCTGGAAGAAAAGCGCTTGAGCCCAGGAACGGCTCTGTCCGGCGGACAACAGCAAATGGTGGCACTGGGGCGCGCCTTGATGAGCAACCCGGAAATTCTGCTGTGTGATGAATTGTCCTTGGGTCTTGCACCCATCGTGATTCGCGAAATCTACAAAGTGATGCCCAGCATCACTGCAGAGGGCATGACGGTGGTGATCGTGGAGCAGGACGTCTCCATGGCACAGCAGGTATCGCAGCGCGTGTATTGCTTTCAGGAAGGCAAAGTGTCCTTGCAGGGACGCTCGGAAGACCTCACACGCGAGCAGATTTCACAAGCCTATTTTGGAATCTGAGGAAGACCATGATTGAAACCATTGTTCAAGGACTGTTGCTGGGTGGGCTGTATACGCTCTTCGCCCTGGGGCAGTCGCTCATGTTTGGCGTGATGCGCCTCACCAATACCGCGCAGGGTGACTTCATTGTGCTCGGTGCCTTCGCGGCCATTGCGGGGATATCCGTATTGGGGCTTCCCGTCGGATGGGCATTGGCAGCCGTTTTGCCAGCCGCCTTTGGCTTCGGATACTTGCTGCAGCGCTATGTTCTCAACGGAACATTGGGCCGTGATCCCCTGCCTTCCTTGGTGGTGACGTTTGGACTCTCCATCGTGATCCAGAACTTGCTGCTGGAGCTCTTCTCGGCAGATCCCCGCTCGATTGAGACGGGTGGGCTAGCTTCAGAAGGATTCGCGGTGACTGACAGTTTCTCCCTGGGCGTCTTGCCCCTGATGATCCTGACCGTAGCCATAGCGGCTACAGCATCATTGCAGTGGCTCTTCACCCGCACCGCCATTGGTCGTTCATTTCGCGCCGTCTCTGATGACCGTGAGATTGCGGAGCTAATGGGTCTGCAGTCTGCCAAGGTTTATGCGCTGGCAACAGCCATCGCCTTCGTGCTGATCAGCATTGCCGGCATCTTGCAGGGCATGCGCACCACGGTGTCACCCGCCGATGGGCCTCTGCTTCTGTTGTTTGCCTTTGAGGCCGTGATCATTGGCGGCATGGGGTCGTTTTGGGGAACGCTGTCCGGTGCCATGATTTTGGGCGTGGCCCAGCAAATCGGATTCAGGGCCGACCCCGGTTGGGGCATCTGGTTTGGCCACCTGGTCTTTCTGGTGGTTCTGGTGGTGCGGCCACAAGGCCTGTTTCCAAAAACGCGGGGTTGAGCCAGTCATGCAAAACACACAAGTTATCGTAGAACGCGGTGGCCGCCATGGTGGTGCTGCCCTGGTAGCTGGAGGCGCCTTGATCGCGATTGCGGCAAGTTTGCCCTTTTGGGGCGAGTCGAGCTGGATGCGCGAATTCGTTCAGATCGCCTGCTACTTCATCTTCGCCATGATGTGGAACCTGATGGCGGGCTATGGCGGCATGGTCAGCATCGGGCAGCAGGCATTCTTCGGCATTGGAGGCTACGTCATGTTGGCCTTGGGAAACTTTGCCGACATCAACCCCTTTGTCGCCATTCCGATCGGTGCCCTTGTGGCAGGGCTGGTCGCGTTGCCGGTGTCCTATGTGGCCTTTCGCCTGCAGGGTGGTTACTTCGCGATTGGCACCTGGGTCATCTCGGAGGTCTTCCGCCTGAGCATATCCAATATCTCCGCCGTGGGTGGGGGCTCTGGCACCACGCTGACCGCCTTGCGCGGCATTGAGAAGGCCACGCGGGAAAGCGTGACCTATTGGATGGCGTTGGTCTGTGTGGTCGCCTCCGTGGCCCTGGTCTACCTCTTTCTGCGCAGCAAACGGGGTCTGGCATTGCTGGCGATTCGTGATAACGAGGTTGCAGCGGAGTCGCAAGGCATCCCGGTACGCCGCATGAAATTGGCCGTCTACGCGGTGGCGGCCTTTGGTGCCGGACTGGCCGGCGCGCTGTACTTCGTAGGCAATCTGCGCATCAGCCCCGATGCTGCGTTCAGCGTGAACTGGACCGCATTTGCCATCTTCATGGTGGTCATCGGCGGTTTGGGGCGTATCGAAGGCCCTCTCGTAGGTGCCATCCTGTTCTGGGCGCTAAACAAATTCTTGAGCGATTACGGCACCTGGTATCTGTTGGGCCTTGGAATGCTCGCCATCCTGGTCACGATATTTTTCAAGCAAGGGCTTTGGGGCTACGCCCAAAGCCGCTGGGGGTGGACGCTGTTTCCCACCCAGCGCCGACTTATCGAAAACACCTGAACACCCACCCTATCGAGAGGCATCAGCATGAGAAACATTGACGAGAACAATATTACCCAAGCTGTCTTGGCACGCATGGATGGTTGCAGCAACCCACGCCTGAAGGAAATTCTCGGCAGCCTGGTGCGTCACCTGCACGATTTTGCACGGGAGGTCAAACTCACCGAAGCCGAATGGATGCAGGGGATTGAGTTCCTGACAGCCACCGGTCATATGTGCGATGACAAGCGACAAGAGTTCATCTTGCTGTCTGACACCTTGGGACTGTCCATGCTGACAGTGGCGATGAACAACGCCAAACCGGCAGGGGTGACGGAGTCCACCGTGTTCGGCCCCTTCCATGTGGCGGATGCACCGCATGTTGAGCAAGGTGCTGATATGAGTGGGGGAGCCACGGGGGAACCTCTATTTGTCACAGCCAAGGTGACTGATCCGCACGGGAACCCGGTGGCTGGGGCCGATGTGGATGTCTGGCATGCCGATGAAGACGGACTGTATGACGTTCAGCGACCCGACCTGGTACACCATCAAGGTCGCGCCATTTTTCGCACCGATGCGGATGGCAGTCTTCGGTTTCGCACGGTACTGCCGGTTGCCTATCCGATTCCAACCGATGGTCCAGTCGGCAAGATGTTGGTGGCCACCGGACGGCACCCCTGGCGTCCTGCACACATTCACTTCATGGTAGTGGCCACCGGATTTGAGCGGCTCATTACGCACGTATTTCGTGACGGCGATCCCTATATGGATTCCGACGCTGTGTTCGGTGTTCGGTCTTCGCTCATTGGCAAGTTTGAAGAGCACCCAGCGGGTGTCGCACCAGATGGCAGTACGCAAAGCGTTCCCTTCCATACATTGAACTTTGACTTTGTGCTGCAACCTGTTTGAGCTTGGCGCATTTCCCCATCAAGACCCGATATGTACTTTGCTGTTATTGCCCGTGACAAGCCAGGCCAGGCGGAGTTGCGCAAGCGTCTGCGCCCTGATCACAGAGCCTGGCTCAGAAAGCCCGGCGAGCACCAGATAGTGGTGCGCCTGGGTGGCCCGCTGCTAGGTGCAGATGGAGAAATGGACGGAACACTGTTGGTCGTTGAGGCAAGGAGCGAGGAAGCAGTGCATGCATTTCTTGCGGATGACCCCTATTGCCGAAATCAGATGTTTGAACAGTTGGAAGTGCGCCAGTGGCAGTGGAGCCTGGGCCAACCGGTAAATGAAATAGTGGAGAGCAAATGATCAACAAGATTGCTGAGAGTATTGAGAAGGCGTTGGTCGGAACCTCTGATGGGGCCACCGTGCTCATAGGGGGATTTGGCACCGCGGGCATCCCCAATGAACTTATCGACGGGCTGATAGCACAAGGCGCACGGGACCTGACCATCGTGAACAACAACGCAGGCAATGGTGACACTGGATTGGCCGCATTGCTAAAAACTGGGCGCGTGCGCAAGGTGATTTGCAGCTTTCCCCGCCAAGCAGACTCCCAGGTGTTTGATGCACTGTATCGATCAAGAAAGCTGGAGCTTGAGCTGGTACCGCAAGGCAATTTGGCTGAGCGAATTCGAGCTGCTGGTGCAGGAGTAGGTGCATTTTTTACCCCAACTGGTTTCGGCACGCCAATGGCATTTAATGCTGATGGCAGTGCCAAAGAAACACGCTGCATCATCGGCAAAAACTACGTTTTGGAATACCCAATTCATGGCGATGTGGCCTTGATCAAGGCTGAGACGGGTGACCGTTGGGGGAATTTGGTGTATCATGAAAATGGATTACTACTTTGATGAAGAAGCAA
>ERZ1034363.1342-NODE-1342-length-14248-cov-6.703691_pt1 | contig 14248 bp, 8 predicted proteins | sample MGYA00520616_ERZ1034363 | MGnify/ENA primary metagenome ERZ1034363 (study PRJEB33736, sample SAMEA104284506) | Azolla filiculoides | biome: Urban; feature: Water surface; material: Ditch water | place: Netherlands | collected 2015-10-28 | depth 0-0.1 m ...
TAGAAAAATGGAGAGTTTATGCGTAGTCGAGCCAGAATCTGGTTTTTTAGTCTATTTTTGTTAAGTTTTTTTAATTTACCCGTGTTTGCACAGTTGCCCGATTTTACCGAAATGGTCAAAACAAATGGTGGCGCGGTGGTCAATATTAGTACCACGCAAAAAGCGCCACCCGCTGGAGCAGAAAATGGGGCAGAGATGCCTGCTTTTCCAGAAGGCTCAATGCCGCCCGAATTAGAAGAATTATTTCGCCGATTCAACGAACAACAGCAACAACAAGGCCAAGGAGGAGGTGGCGGTGGCTACACACCTAAAGAGGCACGTTCATTGGGATCGGGTTTTATTATTTCAACAGATGGTTACGTGTTAACCAATTATCATGTCGTCAAGGATGCAGATGAAATTGTGGTTAAACTCTCTGATCGTCGGGAATTAAATGCCAGACTGATTGGTTCAGACGCACGTACTGATGTTGCTGTGTTGAAAATTGAAGCGCATGATTTACCCGTTGTGACTATTGGTGCACCCGATAAATTACAAGTGGGTGAATGGGTACTTGCCATTGGCTCGCCATTTGGTTTTGAGCAATCGGTAACGGCAGGTATTGTGAGTGCGAAAGGGCGTAGTTTACCTGGTGGTAATTACGTTCCGTTTATTCAAACGGACGTAGCCATCAATCCCGGAAACTCAGGTGGGCCTTTGTTTAATATGGATGGTAAAGTCGTTGGGATTAACTCACAAATTTACAGTCGTACTGGTGGATTTATGGGCTTATCATTTGCGATACCAATGGATGTTGTGATGAACATCGTTGAGCAAATTAAACTCAAAGGTAAAGCCTCGCATGGCTGGCTAGGGGTGCAAATTCAAGACGTCACGCGTGAACTCGCTGAATCATTTAGTATGAAAAAGCCACAAGGCGCCCTCGTTGCAAAGGTGATTCCTGCTGGACCTGCGGAGCAAGCGGGTGTGCAAATTGGTGATGTCATTACGGAATTTAATGGTCAAATTATTGATCATTCGGCAGATTTACCTCCAATGGTGGGTATTACGCCAATTAATGAATCGGCTACCATTAAGCTGATTCGTCAAGGTGAAGTCCGTACCCTGCATTTCACTGTTGGTGCATTACCTGAAGAAGAGGATAAATTGGCGTTAGCAAAAAGCCCTTCTACTAAATCACCCGTCAACCAATTAGGTATTGTTGTATCGGATTTAACCAGTGAACAGCGTCAACTATTACAAATTCCCCGCTATGGTGTACTCATTCAGGAAGTTGGAAAAGGCGCCGCTCGTGAAGCTGGCATGCAACGTGGAGATGTGATTTTACGCATTCAAAATACTGTCGTACATGATTCGACGGATTTTGAAAAAATTGTAAAAAAACTACCTACTGGTGTATCGATTTCACTATTAGTCCAGCGCCAAGGTAATCCTGTTTTCATTGCGTTGAAATTAAAATAAGTCGCCAACCAATGTAAAAACAACAAGAAAGGGCAATCTTCATGGTTGCCTTTTTTTATTCTTAACTCGCCTCACTGTATTTATGAAAACAGCATTTTATTTTTTATTACTTTTTAGCTTTTTGTCTACATTAACACTGCAAGCATTGGCGGCAAAAAAAACAACGAGTGCTACGCCAGCAGTCCAAACCATATCTATTGCTTATTTAACACAGCAACAAGCACCGCCAACTGAAATGCTGTCAAATTTGGATATATTCACAAACGAAAAAGGGTCGATAGGCGCTCAACTCGCTATTTTTGACAACAATACGACAGGTGCTTTTACGCATCAACAATTTATGCTTGAGACGTTTATTGTGCCTGAAGATGGTGATGTAATTGATACCTTTACAAAGAAAATTGCCACGAAATTTAATTATGTTGTCACCAATTTAAATGCAAAAAATACACTTGCAATCTCAACACTCGCCGAAGATAAACCCATTTTACTTCTTGATTCAGGGACAACTGATGATGCATTACGCGGTGAGCAATGTACAAAAAACACGTTACATCTGCTACCTAGTCGCGCCATGAAGGCGGATGCACTTGCGCAGTATTTATTGAAAAAACGTTGGACAAAATGGTTTTTAGTGAGTGGCACAACGCCTGAGGATGCGTTATTTGTGGATTCACTCAAACGAGCGGCTAAACGTTTTGGCACAAAAATTGTTGCCGAAAAAAAATGGGAGCATACGTTTGACGCACGAAAAAGTGCGCAATCGGATGTCGCTGTTTTCACGCAAACTGATGATTATGACGTCTTAGTGGTGGCGGATGAGCAAGGTTTATTTGGCGAATACTTAGATTATCGAACATGGTTAGCGCGACCGGTTGTAGGCACACAGGGATTGATTGCTACTGCATGGCACAAAACACATGAACAATGGGGGGCAGCGCAGATTCAAAATCGTTTTCAGGCGCTCGCAAAACGCTCAATGGAAGAGCAGGATTATGGTGCATATTTAGCCGTTCGTGCTATTGGAGAAGCCGCAACACGCACAAAATCCAATGAATTAGACGTATTAAGTCATTATCTACGCAGTCCACAATTTACCCTTCAAGGTTACAAAGGGAATGCACTGTCATTTAGAGCATGGGATGGTCAATTGCGACAGCCTATTTTACTGGTTGCGCCTCGCTCATTTGTGGCGGCAGCCCCTATTGATGGTTTTCTGCATCCTAAAACGGAATTGGACACACTGGGATTTGATCAAAATGAAACGGCTTGTCACTTTTCATCAAAAACGAATCAAGAAAAGTAAAGACTAAAAAGCCTTGAATGTGCTTTAAGCATATTCAAGGCTTTCAATATGAATCATTTTAAGCGCTAGCGCTAAATGATCCACCACATGATGCACAATCGCCTGCTGTACTCACGCTACCCGCAGACGCAGAACCCGAACTTGCGGCCTCCATATTTGTCGTGCCAACATTGAAGTTGACTGGTTGCGGATTGTTGATTGCGTAAAGAAGCTGTGCAATAGATGGAATGCCTAAGCTGCTACTAATCATAGTAATCTCCTTTATATTTAAAAATAATTATTTACATTTTGTCATTAGCCTAGGTAAATAAGCCAGTAGACCTGCGTGATTTAGCTAATATTATCCCTGTCATTTACATAAGCGCTTAAAATTAGAAAAAGTACTTCAAATAATAAAGATTACATACTTATGAAAAATAAAGAATATTTTGCAACAAGCTAAACTAACCATCTTGCTCAGAGCTAATGATACTCAATTATCGCAATTTTGATAAAGCCTTGTCGATTCTTTATCGGCTATTCAATTCAAAAATTAAATTTTTTTGAATAAAAAAAGCAAAATATAACGTTATTGTGAAAAACGCTTCTTTACCTTAAAATGAAATCGCGTAAAATGCAAATGTACTCGAATGTAGAGTGTGAGAAAAATAATAAGAATAACAAAAGATTCATCATTAAGGAATGAACATGGTCAGAAAAAAAACAAATCAAACGGTCACTCAGTCGTCTGTGAAAAAAGCCACCGTTAAAAAAACGTCTAAAAGTCAACCAGTCGTCCCACTCGTTCAAGAAGAACCCATCGTAGAGATCGTGCATCAAGAGCAAGAACCCACCACAATTATTCAAGAAGAAACCCATGTGACAACTCATGTACACGAAGAAACGGTTGTGCATGAAGAAATCAACGTATCGCATGAGCATGATAGTGAATTGGTAGACACTCAAAAAGGCATACTCGCCTCCATCATGGCGTTCAAAGCACAAAATGAAATACAATTTTATGGTATTGTGGCGATTGCTGTTTTTATTGTCATTATTATCCTCTAAGTTTTTAGAGCGGGGCATTGCACTTAACGTGTTGATGCCCCAAGATAAAACCGAATAAAGACACTACTGCCTTCATTGGGTTGACTGATAATGTAAATATCACCATTAAGAAAGTGCATAATTTCTTTTGCAAGTGTCAATCCTAACCCCATTCCAGGAATATTCCCCGATTTATCGATACGAAAGAAACGCTCAAAGACATACGTCATATCCGTTTCACTGATGCCGATACCTTGATCGGTAATTTCAATTTCCACACTATTTTCATAGTGGTGAACACACAGGCAAACGTCACCACCATTCGGTGAATATTTGAATGCATTATCTAAAATAGTATGTAGAACACGTTTGAATTTAATTTTATCGACATTAAGCATGATAGTTGATAAAAGCGGTGTCACCACAATGTCATTTCTACCAATAGGGATATCAAATTCGGTTAACGCTTCGAGTAATAAATCATTGAGCGAATATGTCGTCAGATCAAATCCCAATCCCGCCCGCTCCTCAATACGACTTAAATCAAGCAATTCGTTAATCATAGAAATGAGCCATGTCGATTGTGCGTAAATTTGACTAATGATTTCCGGTTGCATATTTTGAGGAATTAAATCACTCGCTAATAACTCAGAATAACCATGAATTGTCGTGAGTGGTGTGCGTAATTCATGGGTGGCGTGAACTAAAAAGTCATTTTTAATTCGATTAGCATCTTCTTCTTTTGTAATATCATGAAAGAAGTAGAGCTTTCCCCATAAATTTCCATTTGGCAGATGAATATCAGACATTTTGCATAGTAAATTCGTATGCCGAGGTTTAATTAAGTCAATACGGAAAAAATCGGTATTTTTTTCAGGTGGCTGCAGTGCAAATGTAGTTTGCTTAGCGAGTTGCTCCCAAAACGTTTGAATGGACATATTCAATAACGCTTTTTGAGGAAAACCAATGATTTTTTCAATGGATTCATTGACTAATAAAACACGTTGATGGTTATCAAAAACCACATAACCGCTTGGACTGATATTAAATGTGCTTTGTAATAATTCATTTTTATAACTTAATGCTTTGATATTATCATCAATTTCATTTGCCATTTTGTCAAACACAATGCCCAGTTGTGAAATTTCATCATTACCGGACAATTTATCGTCAATTCGCCCACGATGCACTTTAGCGTAAATCATCATTGTGTTGGCTAATATTTTGATGCGATTGGTGATGGTTTTTCCTGTAAAAGTAAACGTAAAAATAGCGTTTAATATGCCAATAATTAAAATCATTGCCAGTAAATTGATGAATAATTGCCGTGTGGTTGCCATTATTTCATCAACAGGCACCACTAAATAATATCGCCAATTGACTGGCGCTAAACGCATAGCAATTGCAATGTAGCGTTGATTGTGTAACCAGAGATGGTTAGCTATTAATTGCGGCTCAGCGGTGAGGGGTTTTGCAAATAAAGCCGTTAATTGTGGCGCTTGATCAAAATTAGGTTTTGTCACCTTTTGTTTTGCTTCAATTGTGGATTGCCACGCCCCAGCTAAGACAAAGTTCCCTTCTGCATCAATGAGAAAATGCTCAGCTTGCGTGTAGAGTTGTTCAGATTTAAACATGAATTCAAGAACATCCGAGAGCTGCATATCCTCACCAATGCTTCCAAGCCATTCATTATTAACATACAGCGGATATACCGCGCTTACCATCCAACTACTATTAGCTGGATCAAATAAGGGGGGGGTAAAGCGCAACTCACGTTTAGGATTGAGCGCAGGTGAGGTATAGGTTACCCAAGGGGTTTGCGTGTAGTCCGAGTCATCTTTTTCGTTGAAGATATACTCAGGATAATGCTTATCAAACATCATTTCACTGCGAAAAGGTGATAAATACCAAATATTTTCAAGACGCTTACTCGCTACACCACCAACAACATCAAAGAGTTGTTTAACGCGAACATGCATCACTTTTTGTTTATCGCTGTCGCGGACATTAGGCGGGATAAATATGCCGGTGTCACGACGAGCATCAAATAACTCGCGCCGATTGCGCCAAACGCCTGCCGTGTTTTTGGCCATTAATGCGTAAAACGCGCTGACTTCTTCTTTTTTCATTGGTTTGGCAAGTTGCTTTTCAAGTAAGTGCGCTAAAGGCTCAAGTTTGGGCTGGGATTCTAAAAAACGCTCGGTTGCAACTGACGTAAATCGGGTGGTTAATTTTTGTAATTTGATGATTTCACTTTTTAAAATTTGATCTTGAACGACATCATAAATAAAAAACGCGCCTAAAAAAGTACATAGCAGCACGCTGCTAATCATAATTAACAGCATTTTTTGGCGAATATTGATGCGACCAAAATCCATATCGAACGTTCCTTCTGTTTTTGAAGTAAGATGAAAAAGAATGATATTTGCGCTTAAAGTTGCATTGCTTGTGCAGTGCTATCAATAACTCGCCATGCTTGAGAAAGCGCTAACATTTTCTGATATGTATCGCCTTGATAAACAAGTATTTCTTCAATTTCTTGCGCTAGTTTGGCTACGTCTGTTGCACCAAAGTCAGCTGAAGACCCTTTCAGTGTGTGCAATTTTCGTTTCGCCGCATCAAAATGTTGAGTTTGTAGTAATGCTTGTATTTCCTCAACCACCAAAGCAAAATCAGAAACAAACGATTTGATGGTTTTTAATACGATTTCTTGAGAGCCTAACATACTTTCCAGTACCTCTAGTCGCATGGAATCAAAACCCAGTAACATCGCGTAATTTATGGTGGCTTTTTCTGTTTTTTGCAGCGGTTTTTCTTGAAATGTTGACCATGCAATGGGATGCGTTTGGGCTACTGTTTGATTGAATTTCTCAACAATTTCAATCAACTTTAAAGGGCTAAACGGTTTGATTAAATACATATCCGCTCCTGCATTAAGCCCTGAGTTAATATCCTCTTGCGCCGTTTTTGCGGACAATAAAACGACAAAACAATAATGCGTTTTTTGCATGGATTTAATGCGTTGACATACGTCAAGTCCATTCATCTCACCGGGCATCATGATATCCAAGAAAACGATATCTGGTAACTCTTCATTAACAATATCAATGGCTTGCGCACCTTGCGTAGCCTCCAATATATCGTAATTACCGTGACGCGCAAACGTTAAACGCAGAATATGACGCATTTGATGATTGTCATCGACAATTAATATTTTTATTTTTGGATGCGTGTTCATTTTATAGTGATTTTTCGGTACGTTTAAAACATCAAAATGGGTGTAAAAAACAAGCTGGTTGCACTAGCGTGTCATGGACGCACTCATTTTTTGACACGCTTAACACCATCATTTACTTATTTACCAATCAACAGGTAATCTGGGTATCATGTTAGCTTATCTTAGATAACGTGTTTTAGTCCCTATCTTAATTATAATACACAATGACCCAAAAAATCCTACCTATTAGGTATGGAATTGACGTGTTATCACCTCACAAAATAGGAATGAATGCTTCAAGGTATATTTTAACGTTAATAAACCGCTGATAAATGATAGAATTTGGCCGCTATAAAACATACAATAATCGCGTCATATTGACATGATTTTATGGTTTATTGTCACATTAGATAAATGCGGTTTTCTTCACAACAAAGGGTCATAATATGCAACAACTTATCGCTTCTCTTGAGAAAAAAACGCTGAAAATTCAGCTTTTTTTCGCTATTAGCTGCGGTTTATTGATTATGCTGTTTATCGGATTTAATGCCATAAACAATATCAAAATACTCAGTGATGAAACAAACATCATTTATCAAAATTATTTACTTGGCATCTCGCATCTAAAAGAAGCAGGAATCAATCTTGCTCATCTCAAAGGTAATCTATCTGAGTTATCAAATTCAAATAACGATATTCGCTCAAAAGCGCAAAACACCATTGAGAAGACCATTTCGTCTGTTCAAGAAGAAATCATTATTGCGCGAGAATTGATGATTGAGGAGAGTGATAAAAAATTAGTCGCTGATTTTGATATTGTCTTTGCTAAATATCAGCGCAACATTGAGCAAATCAATACGCTCATTTTACATGAACACGAAAAAAATATATTAGGCAATCAAATCAATGTATTATTATCGCAAAGCACTTTTATTGATACGATTGAAAGTACAGATGCCATATTAAATAGCCTAATTAAAAATAAAGAAAATCAAGCGCTTAATGCTGCTCAACTACTCAAAGAGACACGCAAAGAAAATCAAGAAACATCGCTTTTAATCATGTTTTTTGGCTTACTGCTAATAGGCGGGTCGGGTGTGTTGGTGGCGCGTACGATCAGTAAACCAATTCGGCATTTACAGCTTACCATTGAAGAATTAGCCTCAGGGAATTTGGATATTGAGATTCCCTATACGGTTTATCGAAACGAAGTTGGCATGATTGCGCGATCGTTTGTGGTACTGCAATCTGAATGTCAGTCCATGGCTATGCAGCGCTGGGTGAAAGAAAGTTATGCGAATATTTCCATTGAATTGCATCAAATCACCAATTTCCCCGAATTTGCTCAAAAATTTATGTCTGCTTTATGCCCACTCATTGGTGCGGGTTATGGTACTTTTTATGATTTTACCGATAATAAACTCCATCTAATTGGCGGGTATGGTCATTGTGAACATACGCAGCGGCGGACTGTGATCGCCCTTGGTGAGGGATTGGTTGGGCAATGTGCGCTTGAGAAAAAACGTATCACCATGACACAATTACCTGAACATTACATCAAAATTACGTCTGGATTAGGTGAATCAACACCACAAAATCTTATCATTTGCCCGATTTTGCATATTGATATGGTTGTTGGGATAATAGAAGTTGCGTCGCTTAACCTTTTTACTGAAGCACAAAACACATTAATTGATGAATTAATGCCAACGGTTGCGATGAGCATGGAAATTCTTGAGCATAATATTAAAACACACGCCTTACTTGAAGAAACAAAGCAGCAAGCAGCACGAATGGAAACACAAACGGTATTACTTGAGGAACAGACCGTTGAATTAGGCGCTCAACAAGTGGAACTTAAAGAAACGGAGAATTGGTTTCGGGGAATTGTTGAGTCTTCACCTGATGGTATTCTTGTTGTTGATGCAGATGGTATTATTGTGTTGTGCAATAATCGAACTGAGTCAATTTTTGGCTATGAGGCGGGTGAATTGCTTTGGCAAAATGTTGACCAATTAGTCCCTATGAATATTCGACACAATCATCCTCAAAAGCGCTCGAAGTTCATGGCTGAGGGATATGCACGAACAGGCGATAAAATTTATTTGGAAGGCGCGGTAAAAGGTGCTCGCAAAGATGGCAGTGTTTTTCCTGTGGAAATTGGATTGAGTCGTTTACCCAATGCCAAACATAAAGAATTTATTTGTGTTTCTGTACGAGATATTACCCTGCAAAAACAAACTGAAGAAGCACTCTCAGTAGCAAAACACATTGCAGAAGAAGGAGCGCAATTAAAATCCGATTTTCTAGCCAATATGAGTCATGAAATTCGAACGCCTATGAATGCCATTATTGGCATTTCACATTTAATGGCAAAAACACCACTAACTCATAAACAAGCCGATTACGTTAAAAAAATTCAAGGTTCAAGCCAGCATTTACTGGGAATTATTAACGATATTTTAGACTTATCAAAAATTGAAGCCGGTAAAGTAGTTATTGAAGAAGTCGATTTTAATATTGAAAAAGTATTTAACAATTTATTAAATCTTATTGCAGAAAAGGTACGCGATAAAAATTTAGAACTTGTTTTTGATATTGATGAAAAACTGCCGACTCATCTTAAAGGCGATCCTCTGCGACTTGGTCAGGTATTAATTAATTACGCCAATAATGCCGTAAAATTCACTGAACAAGGTGAAATTGTTATTTGCGTGAAAATTATTGAAGACACCGAAAATGAGTTGTTTTTACGTTTTACCGTCAGCGATACAGGCATTGGTCTTAGTGAAGAAGGTAAAGCAAAGCTCTTTCAATCTTTCCAGCAAGCCGATACCTCAACAAGTCGAAAATACGGTGGCAGTGGACTAGGTCTTTCTATTTCAAAGCAATTGGCGAATTTAATGGGCGGCGATGTTGGCGTTGAGAGTGAACTGGGTCAGGGAAGTCTTTTTTGGTTTACCGCCAGACTCAAAAAAGCCACTAAAAAAACACGTAAACTTTCTCCCCCTAAAAGCATTAAAGGTCGACATGTGCTAGTGATTGATGATAATCAAATTGCATGTCATGTTTTAGGAAGTATGCTTTCTAATATGGGGTTAAGTGCCGTGCAAACCTTTAGTGGTCATCATGCGTTAAGTTTACTCCAAGTGGCTTCGCAAAAAGGGGAGCCGTTTGAAATTGTTTTTATCGATTGGTTTATGCCAGATATTGACGGTTTAGACACGGCCAAAGCAATTCAAACGATGGATTTAGCGATTACGCCGCAGATTGTGATGATTACCGCGCATGGGCGTGAAGAAGTGTTAAAGTCAATGGAAGTGGCTAATTTAGATGATATTTTAATTAAGCCAGTGAGTGCGTCTGTGTTGTTTGATACCACCATGCGTTTACTTGGTGAAACGCATGGTGAAGAAAACTTATCGGATTTACCTGATTACCATCATGTGACGCATGTCATGGAAGCCTTAAAAGCCAAACGAGGGGCGTCTATTTTAGTGGTTGAAGATAACGAGCTCAATCAAGAGGTCGCTATGGGATTGCTTTCAAGTGAAGGTTTTAACGTAGATATTGCAAACGACGGCAGAGAAGCTGTTGATATGGTGACACTTGGTCATTACGATATTGTGTTAATGGATATGCAAATGCCTGTAATGGACGGGGTAAGTGCGACAATGGCGATTCGTCAACACCCAAAATTCCAAGATCTCCCAATTGTTGCCATGACAGCCAACGCTATGATACAAGACAAAGAAAAGTGTCTGGCTGCAGGGATGAATGATCATATTTCAAAACCTATTGAACCCGAAGAATTATTTCGCGTCTTAATTAAATGGGTGCCATCTCCTATCGTGCCATTTGAGTCAACACAAGAAAGCCAAGCAAACGATGCAGACGATACGATTTTATGGGCCATTGACGGTCTTGATATTGATTTGGGGTTAAAACGCGTTTTAGGTAAGCAATCACTCTATATTAATATGCTGCGTAGATATGTCAGCAATCAAAAAAGTATGACCGATAGCTTGCGTATTGCCCTAGATGCCGATGATTATGCGACAGCAGAACGTATTGCACATTCTGCAAAAAGTGTGAATGGAAATATTGGCGCGAGTGATTTACAGGAAATGGCTGGGGAAATTGAAAAAATGATCACCTCAAGCGCTCCACGCGAATTAATTAATGGTAAACTGGCCTTATTTGAAGAACGTCAACTTCCCCTTATTGACGCGATTCACGCTGCTGTACACACTCAGCGTCATGTACAACCCTTTGATAAAGCGAGAGCAATTGAGGCGCTTTCGTTGCTGAATGCGTTTTTAATGGATGATGACAGTTCGGCATTGAATTGTATTGATGACAATATTGATTTATTTAATGGCTTGTTTGGTGAGGAGTTATTGACAAAAATTGATCACTTAATTAAACAATTTGAATTTGAAAAAGCGCTGCAATTATTAGCCAGTATGCCACAAGAGACTGTTAGTTTATCCAATGTTCAAGTATAAACAAACACCGTATTTTTTGCGTTACGTAACGTGCAATTTTTAGGAAAAAAAGAATAATGATATCAAAATCTAGTATCTTAGTGGTCGATGATACGCCTGATAATCTCATGCTGATGAGTGAATTACTCAAAGATTATTATAAAATTAAAGTAGCAAATAGCGGCATGAAGGCGTTAAAAATTGCGCAATCTGACACGCCACCGGATTTAATTTTACTTGATGTTATGATGCCCGATCTCGATGGTTATGAAGTGTGTAAACAACTCAAAACAAACCCACAAACACGTCATATACCAATTATTTTTTTAACCGCAAAATCAGACGTAACAGATGAAACCAAGGGACTTGAACTTGGTGCTATTGATTACATTACAAAACCCATCAATCCCGCTATTGTGATGGCGCGAGTCAAAACACATCTTGATATGAAAATGATGCAAGATTTTCTACGCAATCAAAATCATTTTCTTGAGGCGGAAATAGAAAAACGTACTCGTGAAGTGGCTGCTATTCAAGATGTGACTATTCATGCCATGGCATCGTTAGCGGAAACGCGTGATAATGAAACTGGCAATCATATTCGCCGCACGCAAAATTATGTACGCATATTAGCGCAAAAATTACGTTATCATCCGCGTTTTTCACATTTCCTTGACGATGATAAAATGATTGAAATTTTATTTAAATCCGCACCACTGCACGATATTGGCAAAGTGGGGATTCCTGATAATATTTTGCTCAAACCGGGGCGTTTTGAGCCCGAAGAATTTGAAATCATGAAGACACATCCTGCATTGGGGCGTAGCGCGATTTTGCATGCGGAATATGAATTAGGTATTGAAGTGCCTTTTTTAAAGTACGCCAAAGAAATTGCCTATGCACATCAAGAAAAATGGGATGGGAGTGGCTATCCTTTAGGGCTTTCGGGTGATGATATTCCTATTTCAGCGCGATTGATGGCTATTGCCGATGTGTATGATGCCCTTATTAGTCGTCGCGTCTATAAAGAAGGGATGACACATGAAAAAGCATTGCAGATCATTGTTGAGGGAAAAGGCAGTCATTTTGATCCCGATATGGTCGATGCGTTTCTTGAATTGCAAGATGACTTTAAAGCGATTGCGGCAAAATATGCTGATTCGGATGAAGATTTAGCTAAAAAAGCCGACTATCTGAAAAATGCGTCAAAATAAACAATAAAATGACCTTTACTGGAGACGTCAAATGAAAAAAAATTTACTTGGTTTATGGAAGCATTTGGCTTGGCCTTCAGTAAAAACAACGCAGCCGTTACCTACCGGTGAGGGTGTGCTTGATGCAGGTGGCGTGAGCGCATTAGAAGTTGATAATGTATTTGATGCCATCAATTACGCTGAGTCACTCATTGGGCAAGCGATCTTATTTCGTTCATTAGTGACGCCTTTAAACAACCGACACGATATTGAAAATAAGCAACGTGCATTAGAAGAATTACGCGATAACGCTGACTTAAAAATCGCTATTCAAGAGGTTATTACCGTTGCCGTTGAGCGTGAAAATAGTTTCTATCGTTTGTTATTTGCTGATTTCTTGCCAATGTTTGGCACGAGTAAAAATGACAAAGATATTGAAGGTTATGGCTACGCGCAATATAAACGTGGCGTGCGTTTTGTGACTAACTTGGTGGCAGGTATCCAAGCATGCCCTCAGCCTGAAAGTGCTTATTTAAACGAATTATTTGATCATATCAAAGCGTTTACTGGCAGTCGTGCGTATGCGTTAATGACGCAGGGTGTCTATTTAACTGAAACCAGCTTACAAACACGCCAAGAGCGTAGTAAATCGTGGTGGTTACCCGCTGTTGTCTTTTATCCGCGTTTATTTAAGCCATTGGTGCTTGCGTTGCTCACTGCTGTGTTATGCACGGTGTTTTATTTCATTCCATCGGTGATTGGTCAAGCGCTTTTTTTAGCTCCATTTTTATTACTGTATTTTCCATGGGTAGGTAATTTTGATCGGGATAATTTTATTCTTCCTTTACGCGAAGAATTTAAACACTCAGCTGAATTAGCCAGCGCACTAGACGCACTTGGGCAATTAGATGAATTAGTGTCTTTTCTAAAATTTGCTGACCATTTCGGTCATACGACGGTGCTGCCGTCTGTCATTGATAGTGAGCAACATCGCATGGTGCTCTGTGAGGCCATCAATCCTATTTTAGGTAAAGCTAATCCTCAATACGTTGGCAATGATTTGGCACTTGACCATCACAAAGTATTGGCTATTACAGGGCCAAATAGCGGTGGAAAAACCGCATTTTGCAAAACTATTTCACAAATACAATTACTTGCGCAGATTGGCTGTTTTGTACCTGCACGAAGTGCGACGCTCAGTGTAGCAGATAAAATTTTTTATCAAGCCCCTGAAATTAGTAAATTAAACGATGGTGAAGGGCGTTTTGGTGCCGAACTTAAACGCACAAAAGAAGTCTTTTTAGCGTGTAGCGCACAGAGTCTTGTTATTTTGGATGAATTGTCTGAAGGCACCACATTTGAAGAGAAGATGGAATCGTCTTTAACTGTTCTCAACGGTTTTTATCGCAAAGGTAATAGCACCATTTTAATTACCCATAATCACCAATTAGTTGATGAACTGGTGAAGCAACATATTGGCGTGGCGAGACAGGTTGAATTTTTAGGCGATTTACCGACACATAAAATCATTGACGGTATTTCGCGCGTGAGTCACGCT
>ERZ1034363.1343-NODE-1343-length-14248-cov-4.599111_pt1 | contig 14248 bp, 17 predicted proteins | sample MGYA00520616_ERZ1034363 | MGnify/ENA primary metagenome ERZ1034363 (study PRJEB33736, sample SAMEA104284506) | Azolla filiculoides | biome: Urban; feature: Water surface; material: Ditch water | place: Netherlands | collected 2015-10-28 | depth 0-0.1 m ...
CACGATACTGCTTGCCGCCGGTTTTTATGACCGCGTACATGTTGGACTCCGAATGGATATTGCAAAGAACTCGTAACTTTACGCAAAAAATCCTTTGTTGTCAAAGTGTTTGCGCACTTCCGCCTGTAGGCGTGTGGTTTTAGGCCGGAATTCGGGTGTTTTGCCTTGACGCGGGGCGCTTGCGCCCGTACATTCGGCTCTTTTAATCCTGTGGCGATGTGCTGTCGCCGCAGCGCACATTGATTTAGCCTGTGACATCCAGCCAGACTCAACCCCTCTTTGCCCAGCTGATTGCCGACGAAATGCGGCAAGTAGACGACGTCATCCGTGCCTCTCTGCATTCGGAGGTGGTACTGGTGCGCCAGGTATCGGAATACATTATTCACAGTGGCGGCAAGCGCTTACGCCCAGCGTTGTTGTTGCTGACGGCTGGCGCGTGTGGCGTACCCGGTGCGCAAGCCCGGATTCTGGCGGCGGTGGTGGAGTTTATTCACACGGCCACGCTCTTGCATGATGACGTGGTGGATGAATCCAGCCTCCGTCGTGGCCGTGAAACAGCGAATGAGCTGTTCGGTAATGCGGCCAGCGTGCTGGTTGGTGACTTCCTGTATTCGCGCGCATTCCAGATGATGGTGTCGGTGGGTCGTATGCGGGTGATGGAAGTCTTGTCCGAAGCCACGAACATCATCGCCGAGGGCGAAGTGCTTCAGCTCATGAATTGTAATGACGCGGATGTGAACGAAGCGCGTTATCTGCAGGTGATTCGTTATAAGACGGCCAAGCTGTTTGAAGCAGCGTCGCGTCTGGGCGGTGTTCTGGCCGATGCCGATGCTGTATTGGAAGATGGGCTCGCCCGTTACGGGATGCACCTGGGTACCGCTTTCCAGATTATTGATGATGTACTCGATTACTCGGGCAATGAAGCAGATACCGGCAAGCATCTGGGTGATGACCTGGCCGAAGGCAAGCCGACCTTGCCACTGATTTATGCGCGGGATCGCGGCACGCCGGAAATTGCAGCAGCGATTCGCAAAGCGATTGAAAGTGGTGGCCTGGAAGAATTTGACGCGGTCTTGAAAGCGGTTCACGAGAGCGGCGCACTGGATGCCGCTCGTGAGGCAGCTTGCGCTGAGGCAGGTCTGGCGCGCAATGCGCTGAGTGCGCTGCCAGAGTCGGCATACAAGCAGGCCTTGCTTGAACTGGCTGATTTTGCGGTAGCCCGTTCGCACTAGCTATGGATCACATCGCCTTTATTGAGCTGATGGGTGAGTGGGGCGATGCCCTGGGTGTGGCAGTGATCGTAATTGGCGTCGTCTGGGGTTTGATTCGTTTTCCGCTGGATCTGTCCAGGCAGGGTGTGGATTATGCGTACAAGATGGTGCGCAATCAAATTACGCGAACGCTGTTGTTGGGTCTGGAAGTGCTGGTCGCTGCCGATATCATCCGCACGGTCGCGGTGAGCCCGACTTTGCTAAGTGTGTCGGTGCTGGCAGCCATTGTGGCGATCCGTACCTTCCTGAGCTGGTCATTGATTCTCGAGATGGAAGGCCGCTGGCCCTGGCAGAAACTGCCGACTGGCAAACCCGATTAATCGAAATGTACTAAAGCAAAGGGGCCGCAATTGCGGCCCCTTTGCTTTGACGTTGAGTCGCTTAGCGTTTAGTGACCACCTTTTTGGCAGCTGGTTTTGCGGGTGCCTTTTTTGGCGCCTTAGTGATAACAGGTTTCTTGGCCGGTGCTTTACGAACCGCGGGCACTTTCTTGGGCGCTGCAGCCGTTGGTTTGTGGGTTTGCCCCTGATGGGTGTGGAAGGCGTAGTCGGTAAAGGCATTGCTGAGCGCCATCGGATCAGGTGCCTCCGCCGTGAAGCGCGCTTTGCGATGCACATCATAGGTGGCAAAGTTTTCACCCTTGGGTGGCATGGCCAGACACGAAGGGTCGCCCAGCGTTTCGTTCAGGTCATCCTGGCCGATGGCCCAGTGACGCTGCATGCTTTCTGCGCTGAACTCGGCATCTTTATACTGGCCTTCACCAAACTTGTTCTGATAGATCAGCTGGATGACGTTGAAGTTGGAACCCATGGCCTGTTGGGCGATCTGGTTGAAATACGGATCGGCCTTGCGTACGGATGCCGGAATGCGCTCGATGGTTTCCAGCAAGAGTTGACGCATGCGGTGGATGTTGCGCACCGTATCGGTAATGGCTCGGGTACGGCTGGAATACTGAATATCCTTTTGCCGCTCGGCGATTTCGAAAATATTGGTGGGCAGTTTGCCGTGGGCGCTCCAGAGGTCTACCTGAAAAATCAAAGTGTCCAGGTTGTCACTCTCGGTCATGATGTAGAGCAGCGGGGTGTTAGAGACGCAGCCGCCATCCCAGTAGTATTCGCCATCGATTTCAGTAGCCGGAAAGCCGGGGGGCAGAGAGCCAGAGGCCATGACGTGTTCCGGACCGATCTTCATGTGACGGTTGTCAAAGAAGACGAAGTTGCCAGTGCCCACATTGGTCGAGCCTAGCGAAATACGCATGGCATCTTTGTGGTTGATACGATCGAAGTCGACCAGTCGCTCCAGCGTGCCTTTGAGTGGGGCGGTGTCGTAGAAGCTGATCTGACTCGGGTTGCCGAAACCTGGGGCAAAGGGGCGCGGGTAGAAGAATTCGTTCTGCCCTTCCAATATGGCCATGGATGCCGCATAAGAGCCGAAGGCTTTGTCGACCGTATGCTTGATGCTTTCCTGGAATGGGGCAAAGCCCATGCCCATCATGTTGACGGCTTCAGTCATGAAGCTGGCTGACATTGAAGGCGGGCGGCAAACGGTTTCCCAGAAATCGTGCAGACGCTCCACTCGTTTTTCCGGGGGGTTGCCCGCAACGATGGCGGCATTGATGGCACCAATGGAAATACCGGCAACCCAGGTCGGTTCGATGCCCGCTTGGGCAATGCCATCATAAACGCCGGCCTGATAAGAGCCGAGCGCGCCGCCTCCCTGGAAAATAAGAACGGTTTGTTTGTAGGGCGGAAGTTTGATTTTTGTCATGAATGGTATTCCTTCGGGGCAGTTGGGGTGCCTATTAAAGCCAAAGTTTAAAATTTGAATTGCCTAATTATGCAATGTATTATGTCGAGCCGCCATAACATTCTGATTTGTTGCGGATTTCTTTTTCGTCTTTTAACCGCACTTCATCAGCATGGCGACATTACGTTTGCTCCCTGCCTTCGAGTTTCCGGTAGCGCCTGAAAACATGGCGAGGCTGGTGGCCGGGTTTAAATTCGGCCTGGTGAGTTTGTTGGTGTTTGCGCTGGCGCTCTTTGTTGGTTTTGAAGCCATGATTGATAGCGCGGGCACGGCAGGTATGTGCACGGCGATCCTGGCACAACCTAATGCGGGTGCCGTATTTGCTAAAAGTTATGCACGGCTGTTAGGGACGATTTCGGGCGGCCTGGCCTGCGTGGCGTTGTTCTGGATTTTTCCGCAGGCACCCTGGTTATTTGCCGCAGGCATGGCGTTGTGGATGGGCGTCTGTGCCTATTGGGGCGGCAAGTTCAAGTATTTTGCATCGTATGCGGCGACACTGAGTGGCTGGACAGCAGTCATTGTCGCCATGGATACGAACAATCCGGAGGTGGCTATGGTTACCGCTGGCAACCGGGTGAGCGCAATCATCATCGGTATTCTTGCGGTGGCTTTTGTATTTGGCATCATTCATATCCGCCGTGGCTTCAAAACCTACTTACCACCCTTGCTGGAGATGAACGACCGGATTATCGCGCAGGCGCAGGAGGCGGTGAATCATCCGGAAACCTACGACCATGTGGCGACGATGCGGAAATGGGCGGCCGATATTGAGGCCATGCATCAGAGTCTGGAATATGCCGGGGCGGAAGATCCCGAGGTGGCATTGCACGCACGGTCGATCCGGTGTGGTTTGAATGAGCTTTTTGCCGATATCGCCGACTTTAATATCCGGCTTAAAGAACTGGGCTTGCTGCTGAAAGACTCGCCGGAGCGGGCGTTTGCCGACGAAATCAATCATGGGCTGCTGGTTGCTTTTAACGCGCGGTTACAGGAAACGGATGCGCAGGCCGATGAACGGATGATCGTGCTGCGTCAACAGGTTCTGGATTATTTTGCGGCGCAGGCTGAGCCGAATCTGCTGGATCGCACCCGGTTACTGGCCGAGATCCACGCGGCACGTAAGTTGATTGATACGATGAATCGTATCCGGCGCGGTCGTCAGACCTTCGATGAAGAAGATATCCGGCCACTGGGTCAGGCAACGACCATGAGACAGAATCTCTATAATGGTTTCGTCGTTGCGATTGCCTTTATGGTGTCCTGGGGAATCTTTATCGTCGATCAGTGGCAGCCGAGCGGCATGCTCTTTATGATGATGGTGCCGACGCTGCTGCTGGTGGTCATAGTCACAGAAGACCCGGCCACGATTATTAAAATGGCGTTTATGGGTTCAATCGGTTGTGTGCTACCCGCACTAATCTGTTCTCAGGTCTTAATGCCGCTGGGGAGCGGTTTTCCATGGTTGATATTAAGTTTTGCCGTGCTGATCATTCCTTGCAGCATTTTGAAGTCTTTCCCGAGTACAGCGGGCATGGGCACGATGTTTATGATGTTCGGCATGATGTTGTCGTTACCCACGAATCAGATGCAGTACAACCTGGAACTATTTCTGAACAATACGCAGGCCATGGTGGCCGCCAGCATGGTGGGTGTTGCCACGGTGCTGATTTTTTATCCGATACGCAATCGTGGCAAAGCGCGCCGGGTTGAGCGCCACGCGACTTATGAATTGCGGCGGTTAAAACACAATTTGCGTGCAGATCGTTTTGCCGAATGGGAAGACCGGCAGCAGGAGCGAGTGGGCATGATTGACCGCATTGGCTCTCTAAAAGGCACGGTGATCGCCCGGGAAAGCATTCAGGCGTTGCTGATCATGATGCGGATTGCCCGGTGCTATCGCCGCCAATTTAATGATCTGGCGCGCGTGCCGGTTTCTGCCCCGGTTAAACGATTGGTAGGGCAGGCAGAATGGTTCTGGGGGCGTCAGTTCGAAAGCACGGCGCATTTTCGTACGGTGGCGTTACGTCTCGCGGATGCCCTCACGGCAGAAGCTCAGGCGCAGCCGGCAAATGCGTTAGAATTGCTAGCTGCCGCACAAGAGTGGCGGATGATTGCCACCAATAACGAAAAGCTTGCGGCTTTGCCATGTTAGCTAATTTTGACGTCTACGGATTTTACATCTCGCCGTTTGCGGCGGATGTGGTGATGACGCTCGTTGTTTTCTATTTCGTGCGTAAAGTGCTGGCCCGCTTGGGTATCAACCACTATGTATGGCATCCGAACCTCTTCGAGATCGCGCTTTTTTCGATCATTCTGTGCATCATTATTCTGATTCAGGCGAGTTAAGCAATGAAGGATTCCTGGAAAAACAAGCTGCCTGACTGGATACCCACCGACCGTTCGGTTGTTGGCGTGTTGATTACGGTGCTGGCGCTGATTATTGCGCTGTATCTCGGCTATGTTCTGTGGATGCTTTACATGCGTTCGCCCTGGACACGGGATGCCTTCGTGCGGGCGGAAGTGGCGGATGTGGCCACTGAAGGTGTGTCGGGCTACGTGACGGCGATTTACGTCAAAGATAATCAGAAGGTGCAAGCGGGCGACCCGCTCTTTGATATTGATCCAACGCGCTATCAGTACGCGGTGAAAGAAGCTGAAGCCCAGTTCGAAACCGCCAAGAAGAAACTGGTGCTGCAGAAGTCGCTGGCGAAAATGCGGATGAATGCCCAGGGCGCCGTATCCGTGCAGGATAAGCAGATCTACGAAACGGATGCCGAAGTCGCACAGGACAACGTGGACAATGCCAAGGCCTCGCTGGATCTGGCGAAGTACAACCTGTATCGCACCAAGGTGGTTGCCCCTTGCGATGGATTCATGACGAATATGCGTTTGCGTCTGGGGGACTATGCTACCTCAGGGCAGTCGCAGATGCAGATTGTCGACAACACGACCTTCTGGATTGAAGGTTACTTTGAAGAAATCAAGTTGATCAACGTCAAGGTCGGTGCCAAGGCAACGATCAAGCTGATTGCCTATCCGCAGATTCTGCAGGGTGAAGTGAAAAGCATCGGCCGGGGCGTGTTGAATCAGAACAATACGCCGGGCTATCAGGGCTTGCAGAACGTGAACCCGATTGATGCCTGGATTCGTCTGGCGCAACGGATACCGGTGCACATTGCGATTACGAACGTACCGGAAGGCGTGTTTCTTGCAGCGGGCTTGACGGCCAGCGTGGATACGGGACCTGAAGCGCAACGGCTGCTGGAACCGCGTTCGTTGCTTGACTGGATTCAGCGATGGCTCGAGTTCAACATCTGATGGCCCGATACCGGCTGGGGCTGTTCTGTCTTAGCCTGTGTTTGACAGGGTGCATGACGGGCCCGGATTTTGTGCCGCCTAAAAACGAGCAATTACCGACAGCTTTTTCGCGACCGGATCTGTTGCAGGCGGCAGGTGCGCCAGCTGACCCTAGTGCCTCTGATGCGGCATTGCAAGCCGAGTTGACGCGCTGGTGGACCGTGTTTGAGGATCCTGTCCTCAATCGCGTCATGACCACTGCCGTCGAGAATAACTGGGATGTACTGATGGCAACCCAGCGTATCGAACAGGCGCGGGCGAAGGCAGTGAATGTGCGCTCCCAGTTGTTCCCGCAAGTGTCGCTGCAACCATCTGTGACCCGTGAACAGTTTGGTACCACCAACGCCACCACGGGCTTTCTGGCGCTGCAGAATCTGGGTCTGGTGCCGATCAATGCCACCTGGGAACCAGACGTTTTCGGCAGCATCAAGCGCAGTACCGAATCTCAAGTGGCACAGGTTCGCGCCGCCGAGGAAAACCGACGAAACGTCCTGGTTTCACTGACGGCCGATCTGGCTAGCTATTACAGTAATTTGCGTACGGCGCAGGCTCAGATCGATTACACTGAAAAAGCCATTGAAGCGTCAAAACGCCGGCTTGAACTGACACGGGTTTTGCTGGGCAAAGGGATCGATAGCGATCTCAATCTGGCGCAGTATGAGCAGGCCTACGAGCAGCAGTTGAGTCAATTGCCGCCACTAAGAGCACAGCGGGATTGGGCGATGTATCAGTGCGCCTTCCTGGCGGGCGGTTTTCCGTTAGATCTGCAAACCACGCTGGAGAAACCCGGTCAGCCGCTGCTGACCAAAAAGACGTTGCCAGCGGCTTTGCCCTCGCAGATGCTGCGCAACCGGCCGGATATCCGTCAGGCCGAACAGGTGCTGGCCGCATCCACCGCCAATATCGGGGTGGCCGAGGCGGCCTTCATGCCCAATTTCAGTATTCCGTTGGGTGCCGGCTTTAACTCGACGACCCTGGGGCTTCTGTTTAACCCCGCCAGTTTCATCTGGAATATCGGCGCTAATTTGACGCAGCCGTTGTTTACCGGTGGTCAGTTGCAGGCAGGTTTGGCGCTGGCTAATGCAACGCGTGAGCAGGATCGGCTGTCCTATGAGAAGGCCGTGCGTTCGGCCGTAACCGATGTTGAAAAGGCGCTGACCGGGTTTGATAACTATCGTGCCCAGCGCGGCAAGTTACAAAGTACTGTGCAGGCACAGCAGCAGGTCTTCGTGAATAACCAAGTGCTTTATAAGGTAGGGATTCAGCCGGAGTTCCAGTATCTGCAATCGCTGATTACGCTCAATAGCAATCGGATCAGCCTGGTGCAGGCACAGAACCAGGAAGCGGTGCAGCTGATTTCTCTGTACAAGGCGATGGGCGGGGGTTGGCAGTGGGAAGCGCCCATCACGCAGTCGCCTGTTGATGATGGCATGACCACCCCGGGTACGATCAAGCAGTTTATGAATGACAATATAGGCACGGACTTTGCGCTCGACCCGCAAACAGTGGGCAAGTTGACCATGCCCGATTTGAAATAGTTTAAGAAAAAAATTAGCGTATAGTCTTTCGACAACCCCCTGGAGATGTGTGACATGAAAATTGAAGATATCCGCAAGAACGCATTTGCGATGCCGTACCTGAGTCCTGCATATTCGAAGGGTCCCTTTGAGTTTTTTGGCCGCGAGTTCCTGATCATCAGTTATCGCACGGATCCGGATCTGTTCCGTGCCGCTGTCCCTGAGCCACTACAAGTCAAAGACCCAATCGTGAATTTCGAATTCATCCGCATGCCTGATTCGGCTGGTTTCGGTGACTACACGGAAAGCGGCCAGATCCTGGCGGTGGTCGATCAAGACGGTAAAGCGGCCGGTTACAGCAACTATCTTTATCTGGACGATGAAGCACCAACGGCGGGCGGCCGTGAAATCTGGGGTTTCCCGAAGAAGATTGCAAAGCCTAAGCTGGCGATTGAAGGCGATGCACTCGTGGGTACGCTCGATTACGGTTCAATTCGCGTGGCGAATGGCACGATGGGCTATAAGTACACGCCTATGGATGCCGATGCCGCCGCCAAAAACATGATGGCGACACCGAATTACCTGTTGAAAATTATTCCAAACCCGGATTGCACGCCGGCGATTTGTCAGCTGACGCGTTACTACGCTGAAAACGTCACGATCAAGCAGGCCTGGACGGGTCCGGCAGCACTGGAGCTGTTCAAGCATGCGTTAGCGCCTGTAGCGAACCTGCCTGTGCTGGAAGTGATTGGTGCCAAGCATCTGGTGTGCGAAAGCTACACAATTGGCACTGGTGAAATTGTTTTTGATTATCTGAAGTAATTACTAACCCCAAGTAGAGAAGGAATACCTATGTCGCTTAAAGGAAAAGTTGCGCTGGTCACTGGTGCTGCCAGTGGTATCGGCCGTGAGTGTGTGCTGAATATGTCTGCCAAAGGCGCCAAGGTCGTCATTGCTGACCTGAGTCTGGAGCAGGGCAACAAGGTTGTTGACGAAATCAAAGCTGCCGGTGGCGAGGCTATGGCGGTTGCTATGGATGTCTGTAATCAGGACCAGGTCAATGCGGGTATTGATGCCTGTGTGAAGGCCTTCGGTGGCATTGATATCCTGGTGTCGAATGCGGGCATCCAGATTGTGCATCCCATCGAAGAATTTCCGTTTTCCGATTGGAAGAAGCTGCTCTCCATTCATCTGGACGGTGCTTTCCTGACCACGCAAGCGGCGATCAAGTACATGTATGCTGCCGGCAAGGGCGGCAAGATCATTTATATGGGTTCAGTGCATTCGCATGAGGCCTCGAAGCTCAAAGCTGCCTATGTGACTGCCAAGCACGGTCTGCTGGGTCTGGCTCGCGTCGTTGCCAAAGAAGGTGGTCCGCACGGCGTTAGCGCCAATGTGGTTTGCCCGGGCTTTGTGCGCACACCACTGGTTGAAAAGCAGATTCCTGAACAGGCGGCTGAACTGCACATCACGGAAGATGAAGTGATCAAGAACGTGATGCTGAAGGATAACGTCGACGGGTTGTTTACAACGACGGAAGATATTGCAGAAATGGTGGCCTATATTGCCGGTACGGAAACGAATGCCATTACCGGTCAATCGTTCATTGTGAGCCACGGCTGGTTCATGCAGTAATTTTTTGATGCACAAGACGGCGAGAGAGTGCTCTCGCCGTTTTTATTTTATAAGGTGACTCTATGCCACTGATTCTGGCAGCGATAATTGTTCCGCCGATCCTGATTTACATTATCTACAAGCTGTTCCGCTTTTTCGCGAAAGGTGTGGAAGTCACGATTGAGAACGAAAAAGAAGACCGTGAGTGGAAAGCTTATGAAGCAACGCATGATGTGTCTGATCCTGAAGCGCCCAAACAGGACGGCAAGTAAGCATCTACGGAATCAGAAGATGTAAATCACCCGGCCGTACGCATTCCAGAAGTAACTGAAGTTCTCATTAATCACAGGCGCAGAGCTACCAACGCTGGCACCCCAGTGCTTGTCAAAACTGTAAGTCAGCATGGCGTCGATAGGCACAAACCATTTGCCAGTGCGCTGGCTTTGCACAATGCCGGTTTCGTCCCACATGGCGAGCTTGAGTTTAGGCGTTAATTGAAAGCCGAGCGTGGGATATAACTCCAGTGTGCGCATCAGTGTGGCATTAGAGGCAACAGACGTTGTGCCCATCATGTAGCGCACCAGGGGTGAAAAGAAGGTAAAAGCACCCGCATTTTTCGGGGCGTAGGTCATGGCCAGTTGCGGTCCGATAGCCCATTGCGCTGATGAGTATCGCGTGTTGTTGTAACCGGTAGGCATGACCATGCGAAAGCCACCACCAAAGGTCAGGTTTTCCGCAACCTCGGGGGTAAACGCTGCGAGCGTCCAGCGTGTATTGCCCGGATTGAATTCGCCGCCCCCGCCGCCATTGCCGTATTTGGGTCCGCTGTTTGAATTAAACGATGTGTCGAGGCGGGTGATCGCTTGGGCGCCGGATCGTCCGAGTGCAAAGGAGTGGTAAAGGCGAGGTTGGATGGTATTGCTTGCACTGTCATGCCCCTGCGCGTTATGAAACCCCCAGACCTCTAGCCAGGTTTTGCGTTTACTGGCAAAGAAAAGCTCATCATCGGCTTGTGCGCGGCTTTCGTTGGCTATCAGTTCGTCATCGCTTTGAGCAACACTTTGGTCATTAGCGGTTTGTTGTGCCAGGCAGTGGGCGGCTGTTAGTAAAAAGACAAGCGCAGCTGGCGCTGACTTGAAGCTTAATAAAGACATCAGTGTGCTTTGAAGGTGCGTGAGAGGCTGTCCAGCCAGAGATATCGAACAGGGTCGTCAGCGCATTGCGTCAAGCCGCACTCGAGCAGGGTAGACACAAGATTGCCCAAAACAATGACAAGAAATGACAGCATCACAAAGCCAGTCACTTTGCCTGACACCACCGGGCGACCGCTCTGATACTTGTTGCTGAGACAGAGCAGTACGGCGACGCCGGCAATGATGCAAACAAACGTAACGAATGACCAAGTGTAGAGATGGTATCCGAAAAAGGTTTTGCTATAGCCCGGATCGCCGGGTGCAATGTGCAAGAGAATCTGCCGGACAGAGGCTGCTGCACCAACCAGTGCGCCGAGTAATGTGACCCCATAATGCAAGGGCTGGATGCCAAAGCGTAGATTCAGTAAAAAGCCAAGCCCCACAGCAATGAGTCCGGCGCGCTGCAATAAGCAGAGTGGGCAAGGCAGTTCACCAAAGACGATTTGTTCTACGAATGCACCACCCAGTACGGCCGTGATGAGTGCCAATGCCAGTGAGTTCAATGAAAAAGCGAGTCGTTGCAGATTCACGGTGGGCTCACAAGCTGATGGGGAGTTTGTCGGTCATGTGATGCACCAATACGCCGGCCAGTACGGCGATTGTGATCAGGCTGGTGGTAACGCCGATGCGATCGCGCCCCGAAAGAATGAGTAAGCAACTAATGAATGCCAGTAAAAAAACGATATACATGCGGTTCCTTGGTTATTGGCGCGATGCAGCTGCTTTTTTGAGCCGTTTTGCCTGGCGCTTTTCTCCATCGGCGCGGGCGCTACTGACATTGGCTTCTGTCGGTTCGGGAAATCTGCCCCCAGACATGCCGACCATGTACACCACGGCACGGGCAACCTCAATATCATACAGTTCAGGCGCGCCCCCTTTGGGCGGCATCATGCGGACACCGGTTAATGCGCTACCAACTAGGTCTTCGTAGCCTTCTGCAATTAAGGGAGACCAGTCCTGACGATTACCCGCTTTGGGGGAGCCGGCAACCCCATGTCCGTGACAGGTCACGCAGACGGCTTTGTACACTTGCTCACCGCTCATGGGCGCTTTGCCAAAAGTAGGGTGGGCAGCCCATGCCTGACTAGTAGCAGCGAGTAGCACGGCGGGTAATGTCTTTAGGAATAGTTTGAGGCGCATGGCAGTCTCCTTATGCTGAAATCCTAGCAGAACTATGGGTTCGATTTATGGGTGTGAGCGTAATGAGGCTATGAAAAGATCATGATCTCTGGCGAACCCGTGCTTCTGGTGATAGTCTTTGGCTGTAGGCAGTCATTCATGCCGTTCAACAAGATCAAAGGAGCTTTCCCCATGAAACACCCCGTCACTCAAGTGAAACGTTCAGTGTGCATCGGTTTGGCGATGACAGGTCTTGCCGTAATGACTGGTTGTGCGGTGGTGCCGGCTGCGAATATCAAACCGGGTTTTTCTAATGTGAGCCAGGTTGAGAAGTCGATGGGTAAGCCAGATATGACTTGGCGCAATAGCCAGGGTAAGGTGATCCAGGCCGCTTATTCAGACCAGCCCGCGAGCTTTACGACCTTCATGGTGTACTTCAATGAGCAGGGTGTCGTCACCGGTGTTGATCAGGTGATGAACAATAGGAACTTTGCCAAGATCAAGAATGGCATGGATGGGCAGCAGGTTCACAAGATTCTAGGACCAGAGCGTTCAGTAGATCACTTCAGCGCGCTCCATCAGATTGACTGGAATTATGGGTACTGTTCTGACAATGATGGCCGTGAAGTGTTCTCTGTGAGTTTTGACGATAAGACGCTCAAAGTGAATGGTAGTGTTGTAACGCCTGATCCGTTGTTCTCTCTCGGCGACAACGAAGAGGCGCGTTGTGTACCGTATATCATGGGCGAAACCTACGCACGCTAAGTGATGCGCGACTTATTGGAACAAACCTCCGGAGCCTGCATGGTTCCGGAGCCTGTATGTCAGCTGGGTGGCTACGAGCTCGACTTGGTACGGTTTTACTATTTTGGTTGGGTGAATGCGCTGTCGCTGGGGATGAACTTCTGGCAGCAGCAGTTCTTGAAAGACGCGTAATCTTTTCTTGGCCGCACTGATGAGTGAATGGATCGGGTAGGATGCAGGCCTGCTGCCTGTCCGAATGCCTGTATCTATGTCTTTGCAAATAACGTCTCCCAAAAATCTGCCGAATGTTGATCGATCATTATTGATTGATGGCCTGAAGGCGCTTGCCGCGCAGACGATTGTTATTCATCACCTGGTGTCTTATGGGCCAATGGCTGAGGCGGCGGGTGTGGCTGCACCCGGATTGGTTTCCTGGTTTGGCTATTACGGGCGCTGGGCGGTTCAGGTGTTTCTGGTGCTGGCGGGTTATTTAACGGCACAGGCTTTGTGCGCGCGAGAGTCGGGTTTGAGTCATCCCTGGAGCCTGATTGCAAAACGCTATGTGCGTTTGGTGTGGCCTTTTGGTGTCGCAGTGACGCTAGCGGTGATTGCTGCAGAAATGGCCCGCTTCTGGACCGAAGATCCGATGCTGCCGGAAACGGCAGGCCTCATGCAGTATCTATCGCATTGGCTTTTGGTGCATGGCGTTCTGGGGCATGAATCGCTCAGCACAGGTGTCTGGTATGTGGCGATCGACTTCCAGCTATTTGCGTTGACGGTATTGCTGTTATGGTCAAGCCAGGCCTTGCGCTGGGCGGGATGGGCACCTCTGTTGATTGGTGCGCTGACGATGGCGTCGCTGGTTTGGATTCGCACCTGGAGCGATTGGGATAACTGGGCCCCCTATTTTTATAATGCCTATGGCGTTGGGTTATTGATGGGTTGGCTGACGCGCCGTCAACAGCAGGTGTTGCCCTGGGTGCGCGTGGCCTTGCTTGCCGTGCTTGGTGTATTGGTCTGGCAGTTGGTGGTCACGATGAATGGCCGTCTTGCGGTGATTCTGGCAGTTGCAGCGTTGTTGTGGGTCGCCAGCTTTCCCGTGGTACGTGTGATGCCAACGATGTTGGGTGGTTTGAAACCATTGCTTGGCACCGCGACACATTATCTCGGAGCGACATCGTTTGCACTGTTTCTGGTGCACTTTCCGGTGAGTATGCTGGTTAATGCGGCGCAGGATCGATTTGATTGGACCTCGCCTCAGGATGGCGTTATGGCGATGGCCTTTGCCTGGTTTTGCAGCATGGTGTTGGCCGATGTCTTTTACCGGTTCGTGGAGCGATCCGGTATGGCGTTGAGTCGTCGCATCCGATAAGGAATAAATCACAAGGCCAAAAACAAACCCCGCGCAGGTCGAGAGACCCGGGCGGGGTTTTGTGGGGGTGGTTTTAAGCCTGAGGCTTAAGTCACTCCCGGGCAGAGACCAGAAGGATTACTTCTTGCCCTTGGTGCCAGCAGCCTTAACAGCAGCCGAAGTCGCAGCAGAAACACCAGCTTCGGTGAATTCAGCAGCTTGCTTGGCAGCCTTGTTCAGGTTGTCAAAAGCCGAGTTAGCAGCGTTAACCGCTTG
>ERZ1034363.1345-NODE-1345-length-14239-cov-3.453608_pt1 | contig 14239 bp, 1 predicted proteins | sample MGYA00520616_ERZ1034363 | MGnify/ENA primary metagenome ERZ1034363 (study PRJEB33736, sample SAMEA104284506) | Azolla filiculoides | biome: Urban; feature: Water surface; material: Ditch water | place: Netherlands | collected 2015-10-28 | depth 0-0.1 m ...
TAAGTCCTCATACGAACCAGTTGTTGCTACTGCTTATAAAGAAGGTTTACCTGTTAAATCGCTGTATGCGCCGGTTGTAGAGACTGCTGCCAATGCTGGTTTGTTTGTTAAGTCAGTATATGATCCTGATGTAGCAACTAAAGATAATAATGGCTTGTTAATAATTCTAGTAACACCGCTTACTGCTGACCAGTCGCCCGGTAGTTGAACTTGTGACTGCGCATTAATTGTTAACGTATCAGTTGTTGAGTTAGTAGTTAAAGACACGTTTGTTCCAGCTACTAATGTTAACGTATCTGCTAACGCATCAGCAACAATATTTTCTTGGCCTGATACAGCAATAATTTTAAATGACCCTCTATTTGGAGACGTATTTGTTATTGTAACTGTACCAGCTTGGTTTATAACGCCGATGCCTTCCCCTGCTTCAACACTAGTTACTGTACCAATCGTGTCGCCTGTTCCTAGTACCGCATAAATTTCATCAAAGTTTTGATTTATTTTTGCTCCTGCGGATCTAAGCGAGTCGCCTGTACCGTCGTTAACTGTATTTCCTGTGTTAATTACTTGCTTTGCCATTTTATTATCCTTGATCAATAGTTGTGTTGCTACTATCTAATGTTGTAGCTATGTCGTCGAATGTCTGGTTTGCAGATTTCTTTTTATATTCAACATAACTAATACCCGGTTCTGCTTTAATAAATTTACCCACCTTAGTTAAATCATCTAAGATGTTAGGAGTTACTGTACCGTCAGGCAATGATTTACCGTCCCAGTTCACACCTGTTTTCTTAACTACTAATACGTTTGTACCAAATGCGACTGGCGAAGTTAACTTTATAGTATTAGTTGCTCCGTCAACAGCAAATTCTGCATCAAATAACACATCACCTTCTGGGCTATCTGGGTATGTAGTCTTGCTATATTTGAGATACGGAACCTTCTTGAGGCGTGTTCCATTAGCAAACACTTCGATATCGTTTGTTTGTCCGTAACTTGCAGGGATGCTAGTGTACTGTGCCCAGTACACGGCGTTGCCTGGTAATTTTGTTGTATTAGGCACCTTAGCTGACGCAGTAACTATAGCAACACACTTGTAATAATAATTGTTGTAAACAACTACATCATTAACTGCATAAGATAAAAGTGTACTAAAGTTTCCTCTTAATTTATAACCTAAGTTTGTAAACCATGAGTCTGTGTTATCTGCCTTAGTAGGTATAAAATTCAACTCAATAGTCGATGTTCCATCAGATACTACTACCTCTGAAACGATAGTATCAGTGTAAGGTATTGTTTCGCTAGAACCAATTTCCTGAACTAATGTTCCTGCATCGTATATATTTGATGTGCCAGTTCCTAATGTGCCGCGACGTAGTTGCCCTAACAAGTATGTACGGTATTCAGTAATTAAGCCTTCATCGTGCACAACTGGAGTTAAACTATAGAATTCAATACGTTCACCTCGAATTTCAACAATGCCTGGACGCTTTGCAAGCGGATTAGGCGAATCAAAATTACTAGCATCTGCTACTTCTATATTAATATCTGTGTATTTTAATGATTTTACAAGACGTGTTTGTTTCTTAACGCTTAATCGTTTAAAATGCACACGATTAATCATATCTTTAAATTGCATATACGAAACATTATCAGCAGCTACATTACTATTAAAAGTAATTAAGGTAAACTTATCAGCTAGTGCCGGAGTGGCTGCCAATGTAATACTTTGTCGATCATGATTAACCTTGTAATCAACAGTCGGAGTTAGTAACGTCTGATTCTTGACTACCCAAACGTAGTTGTCATTAACAACTGATCTATCAAGGTTGATTGTGCCGCTCTTGATATTGTTAAAGTTGTAAAACTGTAAAGTATCTGGAACTAGCGACGCTGTAGTACTAACAGAGATCTCAGATCTCTGGATATCTAGAATATCATGTTTGTAAGATCCAATAACTTCGATCGACTGACCAAGATTATATACTTGCGCAAATCTAATCTTCGGTGAAGATGTGCCAGATGCTGGGATATATAGATATCCGCTATCACGTCTAATGCTTATAGTTAATGTCTTTCCTGAATATTCCTTAGCTACCGGCTTATTAAGTTTAACCACTATGCCGCTCATATCTACTGTGTAGTCTACACCAACGTGCAATAAATCTCCGCCAGCTAGCACAACTAAATCAGTGATCGATAATGAGTACGGTTCGACCTTATCAGAATCAATTGCATAGTTAAATTTCGATCCGCTAATCTTAAAATTAATGTTGCTCGGGCCATTTAAAATAGTTTGCCCAGCACGAACAATCATACTAGTTTCAATCGGTAACGAGTTGCCAATATTATATGCTAGATTATAAGTCGATGTCCCAGTAAGTTGATTCTGGCTATCGCGATCTTCTCTGCCGTCTGCTGCTATGTGTTCTGCGTGAGTAACTGCAAAGGTTTGTTGAGAACTATCAACAATAATAAAATTAATTAATGCATTATTCTCTGGCGGTGTACCAAATCTAATACCAACTTTATTAATTGACTCGTACGATACATCTGTTTTAAACAGTTCAGGAGAATTTATAGTAGCTAACTGTCCGTCAACATATAACATATATGTAATAGTGTCTGTCCACGGGGCGCGAGTTACAAATTCAGTAGTTACTCCATCGCTGACAAAATAATCAATATCTAAAACGTTAGTTCCGTTAAACCCAATATTAAATACCGAAACAACTTGACCAGCTGTTGGTGCAGTAATAAAATGTACTGTATTAGTTCTGTAGTCAAACGTATAATCAATGTTAACTGATTTAATAATTGTTGTCGTTGACCCGGCTGGATCAGCAATAGACTCCGAACCTTGTGTTACTTTAACAATTATTGCTTGAGGACTATTTGGTCGTTTTGATAATACGAAATCAGTAGTTTCGCCGTCGGAATGGAAATTATCGATTGAAATATTTGCCATTTCATCTGGGCGGCGGTCATACACTTTAATAGCCACTGCGTCAACCACTTGCCCCGGTACTACTTCTTCAGGAGCTGGGCTAGTTGTTGGTGATACAAAGTCGTCGCCATCAATAATAATATCGTCAGCACTTAACCCCGATGCAGAACTATAAGCTAAGTCGCCACCGCTAATAGCAGTATCGTAATCACTTTCTTGCGGGGCTACTGAGCCGTCGCTAGTACTCTTGCGAACAATAAATCGGTCGCCAGCATTAACTGTTAACACATCAGGAATAATGATCGGATTTGTAATGCCGCCTGCTGCATCTTCCGGACCGTAGTTAACACCGTCACCGATGATCGGCAACATAACTGCATACGGACTGGTTTGGTCAACTGTACCAACATTAGGATCATCAATACGGACTGGTGGATATGATGCAGAAATATTAATTTCTGTTCCAGACGCTAATGCAGTTCTTAAATATAGCTCGCCGGCTTGTGTTGTTCTGTAATCCGTTGGATTAACTAGGTTTCTTGTAAAGGTTACTGTTGCATTTTCTGGGATCGATTCAAACATGATGCGTTCTAATCGAACTTGTGTTGAACTAATAATTTCTGTAACTGCAGTATTGTAACCGATTGTTCCTTGAACGTAAGGTGTAATAGTAACAATGTCTTTAACTTTAACACCATCAGTGTTACTAACCGTTAGTACATCTTTGCCTGCAGAGTTAACTGTAAAGAACAATGTGCTGTCCGGTAATGTATTTGGCTCTGATGATAATATAACTGTAGTTTCATTCACTACAGTTTTAACAGTTTGTTTAGATACAAATCCTGTTCCGACTACAGCCATGCCTGCTACAATACCAGCAGTACTGTCCATTGTAAGGGTTGAAGTTAAATTACTAGCTATGTCTCTTACAACATCAACTCCAGTTGCAGTAATTCCAGAAACTGTTTTTATTATCGATGCATGTACTGCTGGCGGATAGTCTGCATACACATCAAATGTGTAATACAAATTAACACCGTCTGAAGTATACAGTTGATTATATTTAGAAACATAATAAACATTTAATTCTGTACCATTTTCTGGAACATATGGTAATCTTAAAGAATGCGTATTAGCATCAACTGTAACAATAAAATCGTCAAATGTGTCATCTAACGTGCCCCACTTGTCAGTGTAATAAGGAACGCTATCCCAACCAGATCCGACATCGAATCCAATTCCGTTAACTACTACGCCGCCGTAGTCAACACCTGTCATTAATTGTGTTAAATCTTTACCGATGTCTCCAGTTGTAGGATTATAATAATACTGGATTCTGTCAGCAGCATTTAACAGCGACCAATCTTTAATATACTTAATAACAATGGCCGATCCGCTTACAGGTGCAGTATCAAACACGATAGACCCAGAATAGCTTGTATATCCCTTATTAGTTGATTTAACAACTGCTAGCTTATATCCATCACGTAATGCCGGGACACCATCAACCGTGACAGTTGATTGATTAATAAGAATGTTTGGTGCCCACAACAATGGGAACTGTACTTTAGACCCTGTACCAACAAACGTTTCAGTTACATCTAGTTGATTAAAATAATAAGATTGTGTAATTCTATCAAACTTAACTTTAATTAAATTTGTTCGCACAACACTATCACCGATGATTGCAACTACTCGAGCAGGAGTGCCGTCAGTAGATAATCCGCCATCAATTACAACTGTTGGGGTGCTTAAATAGCCAGAGCCCGATGTTATTAATATAATTCTATTAACTTTACCGTTAGCAATGAATGCTCTAGCAGTAGCGCCTGAACCAGTAATATTTTCAAATCTCACCACTGGCTCTGTTCTGTACCCGGATCCGCCGTCTACGATTCTAAGTTCTGTAACTTTAAATCCAGCGTTATCGTACCAGAATTTCCAAGGATACTGAAGTATAGCACTATTATCTGCAACAATTTGCCCGTCTACAACTGCTGTTGTAATTGGCACGATTTGATTTTTATCGTACACTGGCAATAAGTCAAAGTCACTAACGCAAGTACTGCTGTTATCAGTCTTTGAATATGCACTTACGTATTCTCTAATCTTTGTTCTATAAGGTTTAACCTCTGCAACATACGATTCAAAATCTGCAAGATTGTCATTATTGTAAGTTACTTTCTCTTTTAATTCGCCAACGTTGTGCTGTGCTTTAACGAAACTTGTTTTAAATGCCCAGTCTACATATGTTTGTTCGCCTAACGCATAGCGAATACTATTAAAGAAAATATCTAAATAGTTGTTTCGTAGATCGTCGATGAAGATGTTATTTCTTATAATAAGCAAAATGTTTCTTAGTTCAGTTGATGCAGAATTATCAAATATACTGCCGTCATATAACGAACCATCGTATCCGTATACGCTGTTGTCAAAATTATAAAGACCATTATTAAACTGGACTGTACCATTTTGAACACCCACGACTTGATACTGTTGCGTCCAATCAATCGATGGTGTATCAGAATACTTTCTTAACAGAACCCAATTTCCAACACTATTAGTGCGAATTTTAATTATATTACCAATGCTGTCATTAAGACCGTTTAAGTCTGCGAACGTATTAACTGCGTGGTCAGGCGATACAAAAGAATTGTATCCAGTTGCATACCAATCAATATATGACCAATATTTTCTAGTGTCGTATGTCTGTGAACGAACTCTCGACCATACATCGGTAGTTGTATCATAAGCATAGATACTCCAAATGTTTGCAGCCTGGCTGTCAGAATGCACTAACACAGAGTAACTTCTTACATTAAGAATAGTGCTATTAGTGTATCCTGCTCCGCCATTACTAATTACAACACCAGTAACTTGTCCTTTAACATTAATTGTAGCCTTTAATTGTGCACCAATGCCACTACCAACTACTGTAATAGTAGGAGCTGTTACATATCCAAATCCGGATTCAACAATATTAACGCCGACTATTTTACCGTTGTTAATAACTGGTTCTAGTACAGGGGTCTTAAATGAACCGATATTTGCAAATCTTAGTTCTGCATCAGTGTCCATCACTACATCATATAATCCAGTGTTAACACTCGGCTCTGCATCGTATGCTTGTAGCTTGCTTATAGTTAAGTCGTCAACAATTAAAGACACTAGCGATCGATTAACGTATTCAATTAATTGCTTTAGTGCTTCAACACGGTTTACAAACATGCTTTGACGGGGTCTATTTTCAACGCCGTATCGCAACTTAATCGGTAATAGCAAGTCCGGTACAGTTCGATCTTGTGCGTCCTTACCACATAGGCTGTCAAACCATTTTTGTTCAATTGCAGTTGGTATCTTAGAATTAATATTGTTGCTAATTAATTTCCATTGCGTATGAATGTTTTGATCTACATTATCTACAATCCAGTATTCTACTGATAATACAACGTCGGTGTCTTTAAGTAAAGGTCGCACATTTACTAAACTAAACGTGTTAGTTCCTGTTAATGCTAGATACTTGTATCCTTGACCGCGTGGGTTTTCGATTAATGCTGCAACGTCTACGGCAGACATGTGTCTGTTTATTATATTTGGAATAGTTGTTTTATTCTTAACCCAATAATAATATGTATTTTTAAATACCTTAGCAACGTTATCGTACTTTTGTACTACGCTATATACCGAATCACTATATAATGTGGCTCCGCTAATTCCCTTGGCCAATCCGGCTTCAGTGTCAGCTAGGTCATTCCATTGACTTGGTTTGTATGCGCTTTCTACCCATTCGTATATGTCAATGCTTGCGCCAGGGAACAATGTGTTCCATGTGCTATTTCTATACACAACATCGTCGTCATAACTATCGTAAAACTTGGCTGTTTGTAAATTCCACCACAACATGCCTACTTGAGATTTTGTCCATGCTGCACCAGCGTCAACATTAACGTCGCTAGTTCCTACAGAATAAGTTGCTGGATCATAGAAAGTTTTATACTTAATTTCTTGGTCTGCAATGCCTGGAATTTTTCCCTGTGCTGGATCAATCACATCAAGATATGCTACTAAATCATTTGTCTTTTTATTATATAAGAACGCCTGTTTAACTTTAGTTGCATCGATCTTATTACTCTCGCTGTGTATCACACTCCAAGAACGTGATCCAACAGGCTTACGATATCTATAAACTTTGCCGGACCATAATTGTCTATCAAATGCTGTCGGTGCTGACACAAAAATAGTAGTGTTGCTTACAGATATTGCAGTACCGTACCCGTCGTCAATTGAACTATTGCTCGATAAACTTTCACTAAAGATCCACTTGTTCTTATATTTGTCAAAAATATCTACACGACCTGCATCTTTATATCTTGTTGCAAAGGTTGTTAGATTTAAATCAAAAGATGTAGTAGAGTTACTTAATTGCGATGCCGGGTCATTTACATACTGTGTGCCATAAATGTCAGTAGCATTTGCTAATAACGAGCTGTAAGTATCAAACGTGTCATAGATTAAGCTGTCGGCATTTCTGCTGTAAACAACTAGCGTTGAGCTTTCTGGCATAAACGCAACTTTGCTTCCGAACATTTCTGATTGTTCTGGATTGCTGTTGTTCAATTCTTGATAAAGCTGGTATGATGTGCCTGAATCTTTATAAAGGAAGACTGTTCCTTGATCTAGCATGTCTTTGTCAACTAGTGTTGCTGCTACCGCAATGTATTCTCCAGTATTAGTAATTGATATACTATTACCAAATTTTAATTTATCACGAAGTTGAACACCGGCAGTACTTTCCAAGACGCTATATTCAACGTGTCCTGTAGATGTATTCTTATAGACAAATACTTGTCCAGGAATAGTATCGGTATTAGTAGAACTACCCGGAGCCGATATTACTACAGTTTTGTTGTCAGTACTTACTGCAATCTCTGAGCCAAATAAGCCGTTAGGAGTTGAACCATTAAAGACGTCATCAGTATATCTCCACTTTGTTTGTGAAAACGCAAGGGCGCCTGCAGGAGTGCTGTCTGGAGCAGCAGATATAGTTATAGTTGTTGAATTTGTAACAGATACTACTGTTTGGCCGCTAGTAAATCCAACACCGGTAATTGTCATACCAGCTAGAATATTAGTAGTGTTTGATAGCACTACAGTCGTTCCCGAACTTCCGGTTGGATTGTAAGATTTTGTTACAGCGGTCTGTGTCGAATACGACAATTTGTACACGCTGCCGGTTGTCGAACCGGGTGCACCGATAAACAGCACGTCGTTGCCAAATGTTAATGCGGAGCCAAACTTTTCATTGTCAGCGGGTAATGGGCTAACAATAGTATCAATTAATGTATAGATGTTGTTAGAATCTTTTACATACAGAGAAACAGCACCTTGATGCGTTAAATTACTAGAAGCATTATTAACATTTACTCGATTATACACACCAGCAATAGTTTCTGTTGGGACGCAACTAGCAAGAGGAGTGCTTGCTGCTAACCATTTGCCGTCTGTGGATACTGCTAATACTGAGCTAACATCAGATGTTAAGTATAGTGTTTCCCAAAAATTACTATTTGCTTCAACTGTTGGGTTAACACCTGCATCAACTGCTTGTAATGCTTTATAATAAGTGTTATTAGTAAATACCACATCATTAGCAAGATATGCAGTAGCTGGTGACCAGCTTACTGCACTAATAATATCTGGAGTTAGTAGTGTTTGTCGATGTAACCACGGAACAGATACACTCGTCGAATCATAAATTTCAACGTACCCTCGGGCAGTTGATACTGCAGCAATGTTCGACTTTGCGCTAACTGCAAGTGCCTTACCGTATTGATAGTTTTCAGCTGGGGCGTCGTTTGTTAATTCTAACTTACTGTAAACTGGTTCATACTTCCATACAGCCCATTTACCTGTACCATCATCGTCTGTCCATAGTAATTCTCCATCTTTTAATGTCGATGGTAAAAACTCCCATGCTCGGTCAATTGCATACTCTACAAGTTCCCCGTTATCATCATATGTATTAGTTGCACGTTGTGGCACAAATACAAACACCACCATTTCAGCTTGTTGAGTAAATGGGCTTTCTATTGCTCCAGTTAGTTCAACAGTAAGACTAATAGTGTTTAAGTTTACTGAGTCGATTCTATAAAAACCGCTAAAAGTATCTACTTGGCTAATACCAATATACTGCCCGACTGAGAGAGTAACTAAGTCTTTAAGTGTAATTGTTAATGTATTCCCAGAATATGTTACATCTTCAATTTTTAAATTTGCATCGGTGTAACGATAAACATTCCACTCTCGATTTTCAAATCCAACCCACACATAGTCGCCGTTTTTAATTAACGAAATGTCTTGATTTAAAATATTTGCAATGCTTGGTAGGACAAAAGTCACATCGTCTGGTCTTACATAACCAGGAGTTCTTAAATAAGATCTACGAGCTTTTGCAATTGGCCATATATTACTGTTATAGCCTACTGGTTTTAAATATACATCTGCTGGACTTTGACGTATGATAAAATCAACCTTAGTAGGATCAACAGTATCAACTAGTTCAAATCCTTGTGGATTATTTTTAAATAGCGACTCGTCTAAAGTAAATTCAACATTTTCGTAAGCTGCACTTGCACCATATTGTCCGACTCGCAATGCCCACTCTTCATTAAATTTAAGACTCTCTTGTCCGTCAGCACTTAGTACATCAAACAACTTATTAAGAACATTTTGCGTACCTTTCTCAATAATCATGCCTTGGTAAAATTTATACTCGCTAACATCGTCTTTAATAATGTTACTTAGATATTGACGCTTTTGGTATCCGATTAAATGTTGTGCAACCGATTGCTGACCGGCGTCGAAGTTGTCGCTGTCTAGGCTGTAAAAATCAGTAAACTGGCTTGCTTTGTATGTCCAGTTCGGTAACATTTGTGGAGTTGGCTTCTTATCTAGTTTAACCCAGTCATTTGGATTGAACTTTTCAGTTCCCGGTAAAAATGTTTTTGCACTATAATAAAATTCTTTGTACTTTACAATAGAACCTAAATTATAGTCTTTCCAATTTTCCCAAACTTCAATAGTCGCTTGGTCAAAAATAAATCCAGGGATGTCGAAAGAGCCCTTCCATTCAGTATTAACATAACCGGATATTTTAATGCGCTGTTGTCTATAACCGCTGGCAGGATTATAAACAGTATCGTTAAACATTGTAGAATTATTAATGATTACTACTTGTTCTTTTTGTACAAGATAAAAACTTGCACCATAAATTCCGTCATCACCTTGAGGAGCATAAGTTACTGCATTATCTTTTCTATAAGAATTTAAAAAGTTAGGTTCAATAGTTGTACCGTCAACTTTAAAAATTTCGTAGTTATTAAAAGAGTTTCTAATGTCATCAACAACTGCTAACGGAGTTGAAAAAGTTAACTTTGCTGCAGAAGGACTCAGTGAGATAACCGAGCTGCCAACTGTGCTAAGGCCGTCGAGTTTTACATAATCATCGTTGTTAAAAATAGTAGTTGGTTCTACTGTGCGGATTGCACGATAATAGTCACCGTTATATCTTACAATAGACCCAAACGGAACTGACTGAGACGATGACCATTCTTTCCATTTATCTTCGCCTGTCGACCAGTTTTGTGTCGTCCAGAATAAGAATTCTTTTGCACTAGTTTCCCAGTTAGTAACTGCGCCTAAGTTAGAATTAAATTCGTCAAAAATGAATCCTTGGTCTTTAAGATACTCGCCGTATCCTAGTAGAAAATCAACAACTTCTTGAGGTGTATTAAGTGTTAGACCGTAAGGAACGATCGTAGGCGACGACCTATCCCACTCTTTTCTTAAGAATGCTTCGCGGCCACCGATGATCGGTAATTCTGACAACAGTTCATAGTATACTGGATCAAAGATAGTTTTAGTAGTGTGAAGAGCCTTTACTCGATAGTATCTGCCACCTGCTTCAACTACTTTTCCTGCTGCATATTGTTGGCCTGGCGTCCATACTGAATATCCTTCTGATATTCCACCAACATTAATCTTTACACCTGTTTGAGTCCACGGATAACAATAAAAATATGGAGATGTTCTGCTGTATCCTTTTACTTCGTACCCGGTGCCTTGGTTAGACGAAACCTTAGTAACAATAACGCCGCTGTACGTAATTTTCTTAACTGGGCTTGAACTGTTAAGAATAATATCATAGTCTTCAGGTGGTACAAATACACTACCTTGACTTAATGGTGTTTTACTGTCTAATAAAAGTTTAAACTTTTCTTTACTTGTAAATCCTGCAACACGATATGATAATTTAGCAGCTAAGTGCTTTAAGTTATACTGATATTGTGTGTATGATTTTAGATTATCACTTAAAATATAGTCAACTAGATAGTTAATAATACCAGAGGTTCGAACAGATTTTACATCATTCTTATTTGAATAAATGGTCGGTAATACTATGCTGTCCGGTGTTACACGCAACCCAGTGTCTTTATAAATTATCTGTCCTGCACGATTTCTTACAATTCGAGATCTATCTAGTAATGTGCCAAATGATTTGTTTGGATACATTAGCAATGCTGTAATTAATAAGCTAAATGGAAAATATGAACTGCGACGCCATGTAGCTTCTACTGGGCTAACATCGCCGAATATAAAGTTGTCAGCAGTTGCATTAGTAGTAACGCCCGACACAAGGCCGCACTCAAGCGGGCTTAATACATTCCCTTGGTCGTCGACTGGGATATGATTAATCAAGAACGGTCTTGCAAACTTAGATTTTATAACTGGTGGTTTACCAGGTTCTCTCACAATACCGTCTGTAAGATCTTGCCATAGCGGAGTGTTATTACTAGTATATGGCGCAGGGCCGTACACAGATTGCCACCAAGTTGGCTCGTCAGCAAATCCTAACATCTCCCATGGTGCTGTTCCCGGCTTGTCAGTGTCAAGCATCCAGCGATATATACCTCTCCAGAATCCTGGAGTTGCTCGGCCGTCTGGCGCAGAGAAATATTTGTAATTGTATGTTAAAAGATTATCTCTGCTGTAGCTTAACGGCTTGGTAAAATCTCTATCAACTAACGTTGTCCACTTGTAAAATTGCGGAGCAATAATGTTATTAAATTCAGACAACGAATAATCTGTTAGTCTATTATATCCTGGAAGAATATCATAAATGTCAAAAATTTCTGGATAATACTGAAATTTAATATTGTTATATATGCGCTTTTCTAATTCTATAATTAACCCATCGCGGTAATCACCATAGGCTAAGACTTGGCTGCCGTCGTGGCCTTGAATCATTGTGCGAGGTGTTAAGAAACTTGTGTCGAGATAAATCTTAGGATCGGAGGTTGGATATAATCCTAGTTTCGCCGGGGTTGGAGGAATGTAGCAACTATCAGAGTTTTCATATTCTCGAATGACTAGCAAGTCATCTTCATGAAGTGTTGGTTTATCTGTAAGGACAACAAATCCAGTACCATCAAAATTATAATCATGCTCTCTTAATAGCTGGTCACCATTTAAGTACAATAATACAGATTTATCAGATAACTCGTTTAACGAAAACGCAAACGATAGCGGGTAAGACTTGATTCTTGGATCAAGAATTTTGATCTCTGTGCTTGTATACGCACCATATGGTGCCATATCACTAAAATAGTAAGGTGCAGTCCTAGGTTTATCTTTGTTAATTTTTTCTAAAATCAACTCAATGACAGTTGAAGGATCACCGTCAACTCCTAGTGATTCTGCTACCGCAATAAAATCTCGTTTAAACTTACCGTAGTCAGTTTGTGATTTTTCAATTGCCTTAATAACATTGTTATCTTCCGATGTCATGTGATACATCGACAAACTCATCGGGCCGCTATGTTGAACAAATTTTGTACCGTACTGCGTGAGGTTTCCTAAGTCGCGAAGATTACTTGAACCAGGAAATGCTCCAACAAAGTTTGGAGTGTTATCTACAATAGAATTAACATGATCGATCACTTCACCTAATGTAAAATCCCCAAGTGTTTCGTTTAATGGGTTATTTTGTAAGCTAATCGGTACTTCATAGTATCCGTTACTATTGATTGCCTGGCTTGAAAATGCTTTAATTGTTAGCACATCTTCTAGACCGATGTTAGTTGCTAATACAACTTGTTTATAAACAACACGGTCAATGATCGACCACTTAGATGGGTCTAGTCTAATTCCGTTAACATACACTCGAACTATAAGATCGGTAAGGTCATCAATGTTATCGAATATGTCAATGTCAAAATTATTAACTAATTTAGAATTTTTATAAATTCTAATTGCAGCTTGCAATGTTGTAGTATTACACTTCTGCCATCCATTTACATAATTTGTTAATTTGTTAAAATCAGTATGTACTAGATATCCAACATTGATATTTTTAACTATTACATCAGTTAATAATCTGTATTGGAATGTATCTAGTGCTAGATCAAAGTTAAAAACAATGTCGCCTACATTATTAATGTTCTTGTATGATAGCGGAAAACCTAAAGTGCTGTCAGATGTTCCTGTACCTAGTTTGTAAGAAAACAACTTTGTTCCAACGAACGTTGACCCTTCGTATACATCGGTGTTGCTAAAACTAATACCGTTATCATCAGTAACGTCAAACAACGGGGCTTGGTTGATTGCTGTTTTTTGCTGACCAGTAATCCATTCGACGCCGTTGAACCAAAACATTTGACCTTGATTTTTTACGCCGTTCTTAACTAACACTACATCATTCTCTGTAGGGGTCTCATCTAGTTCTAAATGTATCTGGCGTAATCCTGCTAGTGTTAAAAACTTAACTTTATAGATTTTATTTTTAACTGTAAGGTCGGTATCCGCAGAAAACAAAATACGGTGGCCGTCAACAAGGCTAACGCCGTCAATGTTATATCCTAGCTGCCCTTCGATAGTAGAAAACGCATCTGTTGTAAAAGTATCAACTAAGTCAACATCAGCAAGCGCAGTAGTACCAAAATTATACAGCTTTAGGTTTTCTTCAAACTCAATAATCGGTCTAGTTGCTCTAGCCGTCTGGTCAATTTCTGCTATGTTGCCATTAATCTTTGCACTAGTTTCGATCACGTCCTTATGGAACCAACGATTATATCGACTCCATGGATTGTGGTCAATGCTTCCTCTATCAATAACAATATAATCAGGATTGCCTGCCATTGCTGTTGCATCGCTAAACGGCATTGTATCAAAAGGTGTTGAATCAAATAGTTGAGTTTCTGACAAAGTGTAAGAGCTAATTAATTCTAAAATATT
>ERZ1034363.1347-NODE-1347-length-14237-cov-4.929661_pt1 | contig 14237 bp, 12 predicted proteins | sample MGYA00520616_ERZ1034363 | MGnify/ENA primary metagenome ERZ1034363 (study PRJEB33736, sample SAMEA104284506) | Azolla filiculoides | biome: Urban; feature: Water surface; material: Ditch water | place: Netherlands | collected 2015-10-28 | depth 0-0.1 m ...
ATCCAGACCTGTCCCGTTGAAAAACGGCGAATGATACCATCGGCAGGACGAAATGTTGACTGTTTTCTTGCAATATTGATCGCCAAGCCATTGAAAGCGCACCGAACATGAACACCGACACCCCCACTGAAACCGGAAAAAACAACCCCCGTAGGCTGATTCTAGGTTCCAGTTCCACCTATCGCCGTGCGCTGCTTGAGCGTCTGGGTCTTCCGTTCAGCACCATGAGTCCGGATATTGACGAAACACCATTACCCCGGGAGCACCCTGCGGCCACAGCCAGACGCCTGGCCCGAGAAAAGGCCAAAGCGGTGGCCAATCTCTTGCCAGAAGACCAGAAAAACGCGCTGATTATCGGTAGCGACCAGGTCGCCGTGGTGGGTGAGCAGATTTATGGCAAGCCCGGCAGCCACGAAAAGGCGGTTGCCCAGTTACAGGCACTGAGTGGGCAAACTGTCCGATTTGAAACGGCTCTCTGCCTTTACGATGCGTCGAATGGTCAGGTGCAGGAAGAGTTAATCGGTACAGAAGTTGAGTTTCGGGAATTATCCCTGGCGGAAATCGAGGCCTACTTGCAGCGCGAACCGGCCTATGACTGTGCGGGATCGGCTAAATCAGAAGCGCTAGGCATCGCCCTGCTGGATCGACTGAGCGGCGACGACCCGACTGCGCTCGTTGGTTTACCGCTTATCGCCCTGTGCCGGATGTTACGACACGCCGGATTTAACCCCTTACTCGTTTAATCGCCTTATGAGTGCTCTACACCTGATCCCCGTGCCACTAAGTGAATTAGCTGACGCGAAACCTGCGCTAGCGCTCACACCGGATGTCCTGGATTTAACCCGTCAACTCAGGCATTTCATTGTTGAAAACGCCAAAAGTGCACGCGCATTTCTTAAAACTGTTGAAATGCCGGTGCCAATCGCCGAATTGAACATTCAGGAACTGCCCGGTCGGGGAAAAATGGGCAAATCCGAGGCTAAAAGCAGCGATTGGGACGCGCTTTTAAAGCCAATAGAGAGTGGTCACGCTATCGGCCTGCTCTCAGAGGCAGGATGCCCTGCGGTTGCCGACCCTGGTTCGGAACTCGTACAGCGCGCACACCAGCGCAATATGTTGGTCATGCCGCACATCGGCCCCTCTTCCTTATTACTGGCACTCATGGGCTCTGGCCTGGGCGGCCAACGTTTTGCCTTCCATGGCTACTTGCCACAGGATGAAGCCAGCCGTAAACAGGCACTATCGAGACTGGAAGACGAATCACGTCGCCAGGGGCAAACCCAGATTGTGATAGAAACGCCCTATCGCAACCGTGCCTTCTTCGAAAGCCTGATTAATGGCTTGAAGCCGGAAACGCAAATCTGCGTCGCCGCCGACCTCACAATGCATAGCCAGCTCATTTTGACTAAAAGCGCACAAGCCTGGAAGAAGTCCGAGGCGCCATCCCTCGATAAACGCCCCGCTGTCTTTTTATTTAAATATTAACAACGTGTTATCCGTTAAATTTAATCCACTTTGACAGATCTTTAATTGAGTGGACCAAACCCACAGGGGCACAATCTTCCAGCGCTGAAACGGGGTGTGCCCCATGCGTGACCCCCAGACCGCTGGCACACGCATTCTGTGCCATGAGTAAATCATGGGTCGTGTCGCCAATCATTAGCGTACGCTCCGGGGCAACTGCAAATTCATTCATAATTTCTTCAAGCATTTGCGGATGCGGTTTGCTTTGGGTTTCATCGGCAGTCCTCGTCGTGTCGAAATAACGACCCAGGCCGCTGTGGCTAAGCGCACGATCCAGGCCCAGTCGGCTTTTCCCCGTTGCAACGGCAACCCAGCGATGTTCTGCCTGCAACGTCTGCAATAAGTTCTCAACACCTGCGAACAATGCAAGCTCATGATCACCGGACAGATAATGTTTGCGGTAAGCGTGCACAAGATCGTCATATCGGGATTCCGGCAGATCGGGTACGGCGTGCATCAGTGCCTCACGCAACCCCATGCCAATGACGTAACGGGCCTTATCGTCGGTGGGCATGGCCGCGCCCACATCAACACTGGCTGCCTGAATGGCTTTGACAATGGCCGCTGTTGAGTCCAGCAAAGTGCCATCCCAATCAAAAACAACAAGGTCATAGTTGCGTTTGTTCATGTCGTTTCTTAAGTTTTTACACGCTCAAGCGTTGTAAGAAATCTTTCCAACTCAACTGGCAATGGCGCCTCTACGTTAAGTGGCTCTCCGGTTACCGGATGTTTGCACCGCATGCTAAACGCATGCAGGAACATGCGCTCAAGGGCTTTGCTGTTTGCCAACGATTTGTTCAGAGCAAAATCACCATATTTGTCATCACCGACAATGGGATAACCCAAAGCTGCCAAATGGACGCGAATCTGATGCGTACGACCCGTTTTAAGCTTTGCTTCGACCAACGCATAGCCCGGGTACTGTTTTTTCAGACGAAAATGGGTTTCAGCTGTCCGAACTTCAGGATTTTGCAAATCTCGCCCTTTAGCGATGCGCACCCGGCGCTCACCCTCAGGCGTCAGATACTTAAAGAGCGGTAACGTCACCTGTATGGACTTTTCAGTCCATGTGCCCGGCACGAGCGCCAAATAACGTTTATCGCCCTTTTGCTCACGGAACATGTCGTGCAAACCCACCAGGGCAGATCGTTTCTTGGCCACCAGGAGCACGCCTGAGGTCTCCCGGTCTAAACGGTGAGCCAATTCAAGGAACCGCGCCTCAGGACGCTGCGCACGCAGCGCTTCGATCAAACCCCAAGCCAGGCCGCTACCACCGTGCACAGCAACGCCGCAGGGTTTATTCAAGGCAATCAGCGCTTCATCTTCATACAAAACCGGTAAATCAATCATGGGGGCGACAGGCGGCTTTTCTTCCGAGAAGGCCGCACGACGCACTGGCGGCAACCTGAGTACATCCCCCTCATTAAGACGCTGATCGGGCTGACAACGCCCCTTATTAATACGCACTTCGCCACTGCGCACTATTTTATAAATACGGCTTTTAGGGACGCCCTTTAAATGCCGCAACAAATAGTTATCCAGGCGCTGCCCCGCCTCTTCGCAATCAATAATCCGCTGCTCTACAGACAACCCGGGGGCGGTTTCAGGCTGCGCATCGCGCGGCGGCTCATAACCATCTGTTTCTGTTGTTCTTTTCTGGATTAAGTCCGTCGAACGAGAAGATTTTTGCCGCAAAGGGCGCGTTGGCGTTCTATTACTGCGTGTCATGCCTTATACTTTACACGTTTGTGCTGCCAGCAGGTCGCCTCCCGGGTCTAATACCGGATCGATCTGCCCGGATTCCGACCCGAGATCGTCGATCCACGCGTTCGTGATTCGTGACCATCCGGCGCAGCCAGACCGGGCTATGACGACCCGCCCAGACGAACACAAGCGGCCGTCACCGACTGACACACGCCCGGCGTATGCAGTCCCGAATGCAGCAACGGCAGGTTATGCGTCCCAAGATGCCTTGACCTGTCGGTCGTAATTGATTGGCCTTGTCCGAACGTCCGGCTTGGGATCCACACAGGATATCCCCTGCCTCGCCCTGAGAGCACGCCGCGCGGAAAGCCACGATTACAACGCAGTGACCCTGCCTACGGGAATGCCCGTGCCGGTGCTTTTGGAGCACCAAGTATGAAACGCATGCTATTTAATGCGACGCAAGCTGAAGAATTGCGCGTCGCAATTGTCGAGGGCCAGAAGCTCATCGACCTCGATATCGAATCCGCTGCTAAAGAACAGCGCAAGAGCAACATCTACAAAGGCGTTATTACCCGTATCGAACCATCGCTTGAAGCGGTATTCGTTAACTACGGCGCTGAACGCCACGGCTTCTTGCCATTCAAAGAAATTGCCCGCGAATACTACGCACCCAACGGTGAAGGTAGTCGTGCAAAGATGCAGGAAACCCTGAAAGAAGGTCAAGAGCTGATCGTTCAGGTCGACAAAGATGAGCGTGGCAACAAGGGTGCAGCCCTCACGACTTACGTCTCACTTGCCGGTCGCTATCTGGTACTGATGCCGAACAACCCGCGCGGTGGTGGCGTCTCCCGCCGCGTCGAAGGCGATGATCGCTCGGAACTGCGCGATGCGATGGCCCAGCTGACCGTGCCTGAAGGCATGAGTCTAATTGCCCGCACCGCCGCTATTGGTCGTACCGCAGAAGAACTGCAATGGGATATGAACTACCTGATGCAGCTGTGGACCGCCATTGATTCGGTAGCCAAAGACAATGTGGCACCCCTGCTGATTTTCCAGGAAGGTAGTCTGGTCATTCGCGCTATCCGCGATTACTTCCAGCCCGACATCGGTGAAATTCTCATCGATACAGATGACATTTACGAACAAGCCCTGGCCTTTATGAGCCAGGTGATGCCGCATAACGTGAATCGCGTAAAGCGCTATCACGATGACGTGCCCCTCTTCTCCCGTTTCCAGATTGAACACCAGATCGAATCGGCTTATGCCCGTCAGGTGAATCTACCTGCCGGTGGCGCCATTGTGATTGACCACACCGAAGCACTGGTCTCGGTTGACGTGAACTCGGGTCGCTCGACTAAGGGTAGCGACATTGAAGAAACCGCACTGAAGACAAACCTTGAAGCCGCTGACGAAATCGCACGCCAACTGCGTCTGCGCGATCTGGGCGGCCTGATCGTCATCGACTTCATCGACATGGAAAGCGCACGCAACCAGCGTGAAGTGGAGAACCGTCTGCGTGATGCTCTGCATCACGACCGTGCGCGTGTACAAACCAGCAAGATCAGCCGTTTCGGTCTACTGGAGCTATCGCGCCAGCGTCTTCGTCCTGCACTGGCAGAAACCTCTTACATCACCTGCCCGCGCTGTACAGGTACCGGTCACATCCGCTCGACTGAATCAGCAGCGCTACACATCCTGCGTATCCTCGAAGAAGAGGCTATGAAGGAAAACACAGCCGCTGTTCATACCCAGGTTCCGGTGGACGTTGCCACCTTCCTGCTCAATGAAAAGCGTGCCGACATTCAGGCGATCGAACTGCGCCACAAGATCACCATTCTGTTGCTGCCTAATAAGCATCTGGAAACGCCAGCACACCACATTCAGCGTCTGCGTCACGACGAACTGAATCAGGATGACGTGCGTGAACCGTCTTACAAGATGGTTGATCAGTCGCTGACCGAACTGCCTGCTTACGCTACGGAACAGCAGAAGAACCAGAATCGCCCAACAGCCGCCATCCGCAATATTGCACCGAATGCACCAGCACCGGTTTCGATGAAGTCGACCACCCCACCTGAACCGATCCAGGAAGAAAAAGCCGGCTTCATGACGAAGCTTTTCAGCTGGCTGAGTGGTGACAACAAGAAGAAGCCTCCGGTTGAAGTTGCTCGCCCACGCACAGCGCGTGAGCCGCGTGAAGGCCGTGGCAATGGTCGCCGTCAAAGCGTTGACAGCGAAGGCCGCCAGACTCGTGGCGAACGCGGTGGTCGTCAAGGCCGCGGCGAACGCGGCCCGCGTCCTGAAGGCCAGGAAGGCCGTCGCAATAACAATCGTGGCGATCGTGCATCAACACCGGTTGAAGGCGCAAGCACTGATGAGACTGGCCAGAACGCAGCGGGTAACAACCGCCGCCGAGGAGCCCGTGATCGTCGACCTAACAACACGAACGACACTGCAGCAACAACACAGACCGAGAATCTCGATCTGTTAAATGCTGAAGGCATCACACCAGAAACACCAGCAAACGAAACTGGCAGCGGTAACGCCCGTCGTCGTGGTCGTCGCGGTGGACGTCGTGAACGTGGCGAGCGTCAACCCGCTAATGGCGAAACCCAGAACGACAACGTTGGCGAACAGCGTGTTGAATCGGCTAACGTTTCTTCCGAAACATCGTCGCCAGCACCTATCGCAGCACCAGCCATCGCACCCGTGGTCTTGGAATCTGCACCCGCCGTTCAAGCGCCAGCACCTGTCGCGGCGCCTGCTCCGGCTCCGGCACCTACGCCTGCCCCCGCAGTGGAAGCAGCCCCTGCACCACAACAGCCAGCCCCAAAACCGGCAGCTATTGCACCCGCTCCTGTATCACTGGAAGCGGTTGGCCTACAGATGGTTGAAACCGACCCGGTTAAACGTGCGAGTGTCGCTGCTGCACCAGCTGAAAAGCCGGTGCGCAAGCCACGCGCACCTCGTGCCAAGCCGGTTGTTGTAGAAGAACCGCTACAAATGGTCGAAACCCGTAAAGAGTAATTCGACACGGCATCAATAAAAAAACGCGCTTCGGCGCGTTTTTTTATGTCTGGAGTTGCTTCAAATTAACCCGCTTTAGATTTACCTGAACCTGCCTTGGAGGATAGCTTTGCAGGCTCCTGATCTCCGCGTTCACGGACAACACTATCGAGCAAACCCTCTGCCGCATCTTCAATCATGTCGAGTACCAGATCGAAATCGTGAGCAAGGCCATAGTAAGGATCCGGGACTTCATCGTCATCAAATTGACGCGCGTAGCTCATGAAGAGCTTCAGACGATGCAACCGGTTAGTCGGACAGAGCTTCCGCAACGCATCCAGGTTGCTCCGATCCATCGCTAGAACCAGATCAAAATATTCAAGGTCTTCCGGCGCTACTTTACGCGCATGAATTTCGGACAAATCATATTTGCGCTCGGCTGCAGCTCTCTGGGTGCGCGCATCAGGCGTTTCACCCACATGGTAACCATGGGTACCTGCAGAATCTATTTCCAGCTCACCGAGCAAACCACGCTGCGCTGCCAATCGACGGAACACAGCCTCTGCCGTTGGTGAACGACAAATATTACCCATACACACGAACAGCACTCTCGTCATTCGCTCCCCCTCTATGAACCGCTTATGCTCCACGTCAGTTTTAAAAACCTGATCTGGTGGTTTGATCTTGCTGGTTCACGTCCTAATATTTTTTTACATTGTTCCATAATTATGGCAAACGTGCACAATAACGACAATGTCTAAAAAATCCACATACCTGAATGCGCTTCATGCTATTGCACTATGCTCAATCTTATCTGGTTGCGTATCCGGACCATTCAAGATCAATCAATCTGGCAAAGCAGCGGATGTCATTGACGAAAATGCTGCCCAGCCAATTCGACAAGTCCCCTATCAGGTTCTGATTATTCCTAGCGGTGCGGTTAAGACGAGCTATATATCCGATAAAACTTCAACAATTGGCGGTTTTTTAGGAAGCATGGTGGTCGGTCCAGTGGCGGGTGTTGTTGGGGGATTGGCTGGCTCAACCGCCGGTAGTGCGGCTGCCTCTCATGCCGAAGAATCGGCATCTAAAAATATCGATAGCCAGGATGTTGCCCAAGCCATCGCACCCGTTAATTTACCGGTGTACTTCGCACAAAAACTGGCGATACAACTCAAGACCTGCGGTATTAATTCAACGGTCTATCCTGAAATACTTGAGCCCACAAAGATTAACTGGACCGAAGCCCATCTCGCATTGCCGGCTGATTTTAGAAAGCGCGCTGCGCCCTATCGTTTTTTTATGCAGGTCGGCGTGACCAACGTGAAGCTCAGATCCGGCCTCAAAGATGACACCCTCGAAGGTGATGCTTTTGTGCGCGTGTATGAATCGAGCAGTCTCAAACAGATTGGGCGATATGCCTACAGCACGGGCACCACGGGTTCTGTCACCCTGCATCACTACAGTAAAACAAGTCCCCAACAGGCTTCGGAGCTCGCCCAGGCATCAAAATCAGTCACGCAATATCTGGTGAGCGGTATTGCCACCGATATGTGCGCGATTATGAAAAAGTTCTAAGGCTTTAATCCCCTTTAGGTGCGGCGCCAAACAATTGCTCCTTCAGTCGGAACAGCTGATCACGAGTCTGTGCTGCCGCCTCAAACTCGAGGTTTTTGGCGTGCTGCTGCATGGCCTGCTCCAGCTTACGGATTTCGGCAGCGACTTCTTTTTCAGACATCGATTCATAACGTTTACGTGTCTGCGCCGCCTTGCGCATAGATTGAGCGTCTGCTGAATCCGAATAGCCAGTCGTATACACACCATCAATAATGTCTTTGATCCGTTTCTGAACCCCACGGGGCACAATGCCGTGCTCAGCATTAAATGCAAGCTGCTTTTGTCGGCGGCGTTCAGTTTCATCAATGGCCCGTCGCATCGACCCGGTGATCTTATCCGCATAGAGAATAGCCGTTCCATTGAGGTGACGCGCCGCACGGCCAATGGTTTGAATCAGCGAGGTCTCGGAACGCAGAAAACCTTCCTTGTCTGCATCCAGAATCGCTACCAGCGACACCTCGGGAATATCCAGACCTTCGCGCAACAGGTTAATACCCACCACCACATTGAATACGCCCAAACGAAGATCGCGAATGATCTCCACGCGTTCAACCGTATCAATATCCGAGTGCAGATATCGTACCTTGATGCCGTTTTCGGTCAGATAGTCTGTTAAATCTTCAGACATGCGCTTCGTCAGCGTTGTTACCAGAATACGTTCATCAAGAGCGACACGTTTACGTATTTCGCCAAGCAAATCGTCAACCTGAGTCGTTGCGGGTCTGACTTCAACCAGTGGATCAACAAGCCCTGTTGGCCGAACCACCTGCTCTACTACCTGCCCGGCATGTTCCTTTTCATAGGCTGCCGGCGTGGCTGATACAAATACCGCCTGGCGCATCCGCTGTTCGAATTCATCAAATTTAAGTGGTCGGTTATCCAGTGCAGAGGGCAAACGGAAACCATAATTCACCAGGTTCTCTTTACGCGACCGGTCGCCCTTGTACATGGCACCCACCTGCCCGATCGCTACATGAGATTCATCGATAAAAATCAGCGCATTATCGGGCAGATAATCAATCAGCGTTGGCGGTGGATCACCCGGATTACGGCCGGAAAGATGGCGCGAATAGTTTTCAATCCCCTTGCAGAAACCCACTTCGTTCAGCATTTCGATATCGAATTTCGTCCGTTGCTCAAGACGTTGCGCTTCTACCAGCTTGGCTTCTGAAAGAAATGCAGCACGTTGCACATTAAGCTCTTCCTTGATCCCTTCTAGCGCACGCAATACCGTTGCACGCGGCGTGACGTAATGACTGGATGGATAGACCGTAAAACGGGAGAGTCTTTGTCTGATTTCACCCGTGAGCGGATCAAACAGTTGTAGCCGCTCGACTTCATCGTCAAAAAGCTCGATACGCAAGGCGTGCTCAGCATGTTCTGCCGGAAACACATCAATCACATCACCGCGTACGCGGAAGGTGCCGCGCTGGAAATCCATCTCATTACGGCTGTACTGCATCTCGGCCAGTCGTTTGAGCAAGTCGCGCTGCGCCAGCTTGTCGCCCTCCCGGACATGCATGATCATCTGATGATATTCATCCCGATCGCCAATACCGTAGATACAAGAAACCGTGGCGACAATAATGCAGTCACTACGTTCTATAAGACTTTTGGTTGCAGAAAGGCGCATCTGTTCAATATGCTCATTAATTGATGAGTCCTTTTCAATGAACAGATCCCGGCTCGGCACATAGGCCTCAGGCTGGTAGTAATCGTAATAAGAGACAAAGTATTCAACAGCGTTGTTCGGCAACAGCTCGCGGAACTCGTTTGCTAGTTGAGCTGCCAAAGTCTTATTGGGAGCAAGCACCAATGTAGGTCGCTGTAGCTTTTCAATTAACCAAGCTGTTGTCGCAGATTTACCAGTACCGGTTGCTCCGAGAAGAACTACATCCTGTTCGCCAGCGTTAAAACGACGAGCAATCTCTTCAATTGCCTGGGGCTGATCTCCTGCAGGTACGTACTCGCTAATTACTTGAAAGGGCTCGACTCTTCGTTGGAGTTCAGAGATCGGGCGCATTTGCCAAGCCTACTTATTAATTATCGTGAAGGCTATCCCAAATGTTTTCTACCTGGCGCAGTAGCTCATCCTCGGTTCCATCATTTTCAATCAGGAAATCTGCCACCTCTATCCGCTGCTCGCGAGTAGCCTGCGCTGCGATTCGACCTTCAATCTCGGAAATATGCATGCCCCGCTCGCGAAGTCGGGCGATGCGATTTTCCATTTCAGATTCAACCGTTATTACTAAATCAAATCTTTCTTGTGCCTTTGTTTCAACAAGCAATGGAATCTCGTACACCAAAACCTCTTCGTCCTTCAGCGATGCAACAGCTTCTTCAAACTCACTTCGCACAAAAGGGTGAACAATGTTCTCTAACTTCTGCTTTGCAGCTGGATCCTTAAATACCAATTCACCCAGTGCTCTGCGATCGATATCGCCATTCCTTAAAACACCATCACCAAAAACAGTGACAACTTCATCAAATCCTTTTGAACCACGTTCAATCGCCGCTCTTGCCAACTGATCAGCATCAATCACCAACGCCCCAAGTTCAGCAAAGAACTGCGCCGCCAATGACTTACCGCAACCAATGCCCCCAGTAAGTCCAATAACCCGCATACCCCAAGGGTACATCTCGTTACTTTGAATGAGGGAATTAAGTAGATGCAAGAAAGGGTCAAACGTTTTGCTTTCGGCATCACTGAATTCCCGAAGGCCAAAAGAAAGAAGGCCCCGCAGTTACGCGAGGCCTTCTTTGCTGGACTCCTTTTTACGGAAGTCATAATTACTTATTCAGCAGCAACTTCATCTGCTGGAGTTGCAGCTGCATCTGCAGCCTTTGCTTCAGCCTTCTGCTTCTTGTGTGCCAAGAAACGCTCTTGAGCCTGGGCGTACTGCTTTTCCCACTCTTCGCGCTGTGTTTCAAATCCTGGCTTCCACTCTTGTGAGTCAGCATCGAAACCTTCAGGGTAAATGAAGTTTCCTTCTGCATCGTAACGAGCAGCCATTCCGTACTGAGTTGGATCAAATGCTTCGATCTCAATCTCTGTACCTTCATTAGCCTGCTTGAGAGAAAGTGAGATGCGACGACGCTCTAGGTCGATATCGATGATCTTTACGAATAGTTCATCATCTACCTGAACAACCTGCTCAGGAATTTCAACGTGGCGTTCTGCCAACTCTGAAATGTGAACTAGGCCTTCAATTCCTTCGTGAACACGAATGAATGCACCGAATGGAACAAGCTTTGTCACGACACCTGGAACAACCTGATTGATTGTGTGTGTGCGAGCAAATGCCTGCCATGGATCTTCTTGTGTTGCCTTAAGTGAAAGCGATACACGCTCGCGCTCGAAATCAACTTCGAGAACTTCGACAGTTACTTCATCGCCAACTTCAACAACTTCACCTGGGTGATCGATGTGCTTCCATGAAAGCTCTGAAACGTGAACCAAACCATCTACGCCACCAAGGTCAACGAATGCACCGAAGTTAACGATTGATGAAACAACACCTGTGCGAACCTGGCCCTTTTGAAGCTGGTTAAGGAATGTTGTGCGTGACTCTGATTGTGTCTGCTCAAGGAATGCACGACGTGAAAGAACAACGTTGTTGCGATTCTTATCAAGCTCGATGATGCGTGCTTCAACCTGCTTGCCAATGTATGGAGTCAGATCGCGTACACGACGCATTTCAACAAGTGATGCTGGAAGGAAGCCACGTAGACCGATGTCCACGATAAGTCCGCCCTTAACAACTTCAATAACAGTTCCGACGACAACCTCGTCGCGCTCCTTCTTGCCTTCGATGTCTCCCCATGCACGCTCGTACTGTGCGCGCTTCTTAGAAAGAATCAGGCGACCCTCTTTGTCTTCTTTCTGAAGAACGAGAGCTTCAATAATCTCACCGACTTTAACGATTGAGTTTGGATCTGCATCGTGGCGAATTGAAAGCTCGCGAGAAGGAATAACACCCTCTGTCTTGTAACCGATGTCGACAAGAACTTCGTCGCGGCCAACTTGAACAACTGCACCTGATACTAGGTCGCCGTCATTAAAGTTTCTGATTGTGCCTTCGATCGCTGCTAGGAAATCTTCAGCTGATCCGATGTCATTTACTGCAATTTGTGGTGTAGACAATTGTGCTCCGTAGGGATAGAAAGTAGTAGTTCCCGCTTACGCGGCTGAAGGGCAAGGGTACGGTTTGCACGCTTGTGAGGGCAAATCCGCATAGTTTTTTGAGCGTGATCGCTAGACTAAATCTCGATATGAAGCGATATAAAGAGTTACTAGCGATGCCTAATGTGCTGATTCTGGCAATTAGCGCATTTCCTGCCCGCTTGGCCTATTCAATGATCGCCTTGGGAATCTTCTTCAAGACCGAACAGACCACAGGTTCCATTGCAGCAGCTGGCCTTGCTATTGGTTTGAACTCGCTCGCTGGCTCATTGACCGCTGGTATCCGCGGTTCGGTTATGGATCGTTGGGGTCAAAAATGGCCACTTCGAATTCTGGTCCCTTCATATGCAACTTTAATTTTGGCATTGAACACCATGCAATCTAAAGAGTCACTTTTAATTACAGCATTTGTATTAGGTGCAACCGCTCCCCCAATTAATCTTTCTGTGCGTCCATTATGGAAAGACATTGTTCCGGAAGACTTCTTACGTACCGCATACGCGCTTGATTCATCGATGATGAGTTTCACATCTGTCATTGGACCAGTAGTGATTACCTCGTTAGCACTTTCTTCACATCCGGCGCTGGGTCTTGGTGTTACATCCGCTTTGATGCTGATTGGCGGTACGGCTTTAGCCCTGACCTCTGTTTCGAGAAATTGGATTCCGGAGAAAAAGGAAAAGGGTCAACAGCGATTATGGAAAGATAAAGCAATCCAACTGTTGATGTTTGAAGGATGTTTCATTGGTTTTGGTTGGGGCGTTTTTGATGTTGCGGTTCCTGCCTTTGCAACACAAGAAGGTGTCGCACATCGCGTGGCATGGATCTTTGCCGCCTTTGGAGTTGCAAATGTAATTGGTGGACTATTAGGTGGCTTGGTTTCTAAAAAACTAGCACCCCTGTCCGCTCTCATGCGCGCATACACAATTTGGGTGCTCGCAAGTATTCCCTTTGTCTTTACCTACCCCGATTGGTCAATGGCGGTAGTTGGAGCAGGTATCGGTTTTATTGGTGGCGCAGTTCAAGTGTTTTACTTCGAAGTTTTAGAAGCGGTTCGTCCGCAAGGTTCGCAAACCGCATCGTTGGGATGGATCTGGAGTGTTGAAGGTTCATTCATGGCTGTGGGTGCAGCTGTAGGCGGATGGGTTTCAGAGGAGTACTCACCTCGTTTTGGTTTAGCGTTAACGCCGATTATGTTAATTATCGGTTTAATCATCTTCACGATTGGCAAGGGACGACTTGCAGCTGCAAATGATGTTCCTACTGCAGAAGAGGATTTACGCGCTATGAAAGATATGTCCGACGACGTTAAGTAATTAGTGCGCGGCTTCGTGCCACGTAAGTCCTAATCCAGCGTTCACATCTAGCGGTGCTTTCAGCGGATATGCAGCACCCATTTCGCGGCGCACGAGCTCGCTAATCTTTTCCTCTTCACCCTTAACAACTTCTAAGATCAACTCATCATGGATCTGCAAAAGTAAGCGAGAGTTCAACTTTTCCTTTTCAATCGCCTTCTGAACATTGAGCATTGCTAACTTAATGATGTCCGCGGCCGATCCTTGAATCGGAGCATTGAGCGCCATGCGCTCTGCGACTTCGCGACGTTGTCGGTTATCGTGCATTAAATCTGGCAGATAGCGGCGACGCCCCATAACAGTCTCGGTGTACCCAACCTTGCGCGCATCATCGACCACAGTCTTGAGGTAATCACGGATACCGCCAAAGCGTTCGAAATAGCGATCCATTAGATCTTGAGCTGCTGGTGGAGTTAGATCAAGTTGTACAGCTAAACCGTAAGAACTTAACCCATATGCAAGGCCATAGGACATCGCCTTAATCTGACGTCGCATTTCGGGATCGACATCAGTTGCCTTCACACCGAAAACTTCGGCAGCAACGGTTGCGTGCAAATCTTCGCCAGATTCAAAGGCTTTCAGTAGATGTGCATCATTAGATAAATGAGCCATGATGCGCATTTCAATCTGACTGTAATCGGCGGTCAGTAGCGCGTCATATCCCTTGCCTGCGATAAATGTTGCACGAATCTTGCGACCATCTTCTGTGCGCACGGGAATATTCTGCAAGTTAGGACCGACTGAAGAGAGGCGACCTGTTGCCGCAACTGTCTGAGCAAAGTGTGTGTGGATGCGCTTATCGCCAGCTACTTCTGCAATGAGTCCGTCGATGGTTGTTGCAAGCT
>ERZ1034363.1349-NODE-1349-length-14232-cov-16.047474_pt1 | contig 14232 bp, 11 predicted proteins | sample MGYA00520616_ERZ1034363 | MGnify/ENA primary metagenome ERZ1034363 (study PRJEB33736, sample SAMEA104284506) | Azolla filiculoides | biome: Urban; feature: Water surface; material: Ditch water | place: Netherlands | collected 2015-10-28 | depth 0-0.1 m ...
TTCAGGCTCTGGAATAACTTCCGGTTTTGGCGTTGTGCTGCCTTCCACAGAACTGTCTAATTTTTTGAAAAATCCCATCAAACCAGAAGCAGCAGCGGCAGTTTTACGCGCAGGTTTTTCTGCTGGAGTTTCAATTTCAGCAGCGACAACTTCCGGTTCTGGAATAACTTCAGGCTCTGGAATAACTTCTGGTTTTGGCGTTGCGCTTCCTTCAACGGAACTGTCTAATTTTTTGAAAAATCCCACCAAACCAGAAGTAACAGCGGCTTTACGCGCCGGTTTTTCTGCCGGAGTTTCAATTTCAGCAGCGGAAACTTGCGGTTCTACAGGAGTTGCCTGTTTTACAACTTTAGGCGCGGCGGTTTCTTGCTTTTGCACCGAAGGCTTGTTTTTTAAATCTTTAATGACAGATTCACTTTCGGCAAGCTTGGTTTCCAAACTGTGCAATTTGCCTTCGGCTTGTTGCAGTTGCAATGTTGTTGCCTCTAATTGCAGTTGCAGTTGCAGCCTTGCTTGTTCGCCTTGCTCAAGTTGCAACTGTTGTTGTTGAGATTGCTGTTCTAAATCTGCAACCTGAGCTGAATGCTCGTTTGCAGTCGCGGTTAACGTTGTGATAATCGCTTCTTTTTCAGAAATCGCAGTTTGCCAATGGTGTTGCGCTTGTTCTAATTCTGCCCGACGTTGATCGGAGTCTTGCAAATTTTGGCTTAATTCAGTTATTTTTTGTTCTTTTTCATGAATAGACGTTTCCAGTGCAGGCACTTTATCTGCTTGAGCTTGCAATGCTTGTTTCTGTTTTTCTAATTCTTCAAGCAATGAAGTTTGTTCGGTGACTTTCTGTTCGATTTGTTGTGTTTTTTGTTGCAATAGATTTAAGTCACTGCCAAGCTGCATCCGTTGTTGCTCTGAGTTGGTAATTTCTTTTTCTAAAGTGATTCGCAGCTTTGATAATCGCGAGCGGCATCGTGCTCCCATGATTAGCCAAATCAGAAGAGTGGCAAGCAAAAAGCCCACGCCTGCGGCTAATAATGTGTTTTCTAAATTGTATTCTAATCCAAGTAAAAAATTTGGCATTAGCGGACTCCCATATAAAAATCAACAAGTAAAAGGGAGTTCAGTTATAAACTGCCAGATTGCTAAAGTAAAGCGGTGTGCATAAATACCCACGATAATTTTTATAATTTAAAGGCGGATGATAGGCATGTTCGCTCGGTTGCCAAAAATTTTCTAAGAAACGCGCATGAAATAATCTCGACAACGGTAGGTGCGAATTCATTCGCACAGTGCGGATAAATCCGCACCTACACCAAATAAACTAGCATAAGTTGTTTCATGCGCATTTTTAACTGTTCTTAAGCTTGTTAATTCTCAGCGCGAACTTTGCAAATTACAGGTGAATGATGATTAAATATTGATAATATTATGGATTATAAGAGTATTTTTAAATCACTTTGTTGAAGGTATGCAGACATGAAAATATGCGAGTGGAGTCAAGAATATAGCGTTGGTATTGGAGAGCTGGATGTGCATCATCATCGGCTGTTTGAAATATTGAATGAGCTTTTTACGCTGATGGCAGAGGGCTCAGAAGATGAACCGATTATTCATGTGATTGAAGAATTGCAAGATTATACGGATTACCATTTTGATGAAGAAGAAAGAATTATGGCAGCAATGGGGTATCCTGATTTAGAGCTGCATAAGGAATCACATCAAGTTTTAATTCAGGTTTTGAACGATTTTTATGTCGAAGCACAAAACGGCATGGCTATTTTTGTGGCGATAAAACTGGCTGATATAGGTTTGGCGTGGCTTAAAAATCATATTTTAAATGTCGATCATAAATATTATGATTACATGGTGGCACAAGGATTGCAGCTTTAAATTTAAGTTTAAAATAATAAAGAGTCGCTATGTGTTTAGGAGTTCCCATGCAAGTATCTGGTTTTAATGGTGATTACGCTATCTGTGAACGAGATGGCGAACATTATTTAATCGACACGCAATTAGTCGGTAAACCTCAAAGGGGAGATTGGTTATTAACCTTTCTTGATACCGCGCGTGAGATTATCAGCCCCGAACATGCGGCGCAAATTCAAGACGCTTTACAAGCCTTAACCCTCACCTTGCCAGGCGAAACCAATATTGACCATTTATTTGCCGATTTGGTCAACCGCGAACCGCAACTCCCTGAATTTTTACGAGCGCAACCATGAAAGACAGTTACCTACCCATTATTGGACAAGGCAGCCAACCGAAAGAAGATGATGGCGTGGATTTGGACTTTATACGCTTGCCTAGTGCGATGATGACTTATTCCAAGCCGCAATTGCCGCTTGATTTAGACCCGCAAGCGATTGTGAAAGCAAAAGCTTTGCTAGAAACAGTATAGAAAGCTTTGAATCACTACGACCCTTAGTCAATGTGGAAATGCTGCGCGAGCATTGTTGGTGGTTGTTAATCCATCGCGATAAAAACCAACTCGCGCCATTTGTGCAATTTCCCAATCAATTTAAACAAGCATTATTTACGGACGGGAATGCGTTTAGTTTGGCTAGACAATTACAGATTTATTTTGAGAAGTTAGATTATTTAATCAATCAGTTAGAAGGAAATTTAGACGCTATTTTTGCCGGACAGCGATTAAGTTTTTAGCGGTAAAAAATACGGATGATTTATTGCAATGGCTAAAAAATAATCCCAGTTCTCCAGCTACTTTAATAAATGAGTTAGTAGAAAATCACTATCAAGATTTAGGTCGCACGGAGTTTTCTTTATTGCCTGAATTGACTGATGCCGAATTAAACGACTATTTGACGCAACAAAATGCGGATGAATTCAGCCGCACCCCGACTTCGCAGAATCATTGCTATGATACAAGTTGCTTGAATCGGCAACAATCACACCCTTTGATTGCTGATTTATTGCAAAATTACGGCAATGGTTTATTAACTCGTTTAGCCACTCGCTTGTGTGAATTAGCCAATCTTCCTGATTTAATTAGAAAAAATATGGCAGAAATCAGGACTGACAGTCCTTTAAGAGACTGCCAGTCCTATGCAAGCGCAACAGGTTTAGCGCAAGTTCAAACTTCACGCGGACTTTTAATTCATCGAGTTGAATTAAAGCAAAGCATCATTAAAAATTATCAAATCATCGCGCCAACGGAGTGGAATTTTCATCCGCAAGGCATTGCGGCGTTGAGTTTACAAAAGCCCACTAAAATCCTGCTGCAACAACAAGCCAGTTTAATGATTAACGCGCTTGATCCTTGTGTTGCTTTTGATGTGTTTATTGAAAAAGAAGCCAAGCTGTAACAAAATGATTAGTTTTTTGAAAGGTTATTGAAAGGTTAAAATTATATAATCAAGAAAGCCCGAAATCTTAAAACAACTCTCAACAGATAATATGACTTTTCACCTTTTTCCCTTATTGATTCTATCTGAAACATGGGTATTTTAAGTCTCTTACTTTGGACTCCAGCACTCGGTGCGTTGCTCCTTACTCTAATTCCGCGCGAAAAAACCTATTTGATTCAACCTTTAGCATTGCTATTTAGCGGTTGTGCTTTCCTGTTAAGCAGTTTGTTAATCTGCAACTACAACACTGCCACTGCTGATTTACAGTTCAGCGAATATTTCCCCCTCAATCCCAAATTCGGTAGTAGTTACTCGCTCGGCGTGGATGGCGTATCTTTGCCGATGACCGTGCTTGCCACCCTATTAATGTGCGTGGCGATTCTGGCTTCACAAAACTTAACAGAGCGCGTCAAAGGCTATCATATCTGCTTGTTATTGCTGGAATTTGGCATGTTAGGGGTATTTTTAGCGCAAGATTGGGCGATTTTTTATATTTTTTGGGAACTCACTTTAATCCCGCTATTTTTCCTGATTGACCGTTGGGGTGGAAAACGCCGTCATGCTGCCAGTTTAAATTTTGTGCTTTATACGATGGGCGGCTCGGTGTTTATGCTGATTAGCTTGATTGCCGTGTATGAATATGTCCCCGAACACGTTTCTTTGATGGCAGCCATGAGTGTGGTTTCAGAAACCATGCCGCACGATAAACAGGTCTGGGTGTTGTTGGGGTTTTTAATCGGTTTTGGCGTAAAAATGCCGATTTTCCCTCTGCATGGTTGGTTGCCACTGGCGCATGTGGAAGCCCCCAGTCCAGTGAGTATTTTGTTGTCCGGTATTTTATTGAAAATGGGTGCTTATGGCTTGATTCGCGCAGTGGTGATGTTGCCAGCCGCAGCCCAAACTCTGCAACCGTTGCTGGTATTTCTCGCGCTGTTCGGGATGATTTACGGCGGTCTTTTGGCATGGCGACAAAGCGATTTAAAAGCGATGGTGGCGTATTCCTCGGTCAGTCATTTAGGGATTGTGCTATTAGGCATCGCCAGTTTAAATGAAATGGGGATGACGGGCGCGGTGTTGCAAATGTTCGCCCACGGCTTGATTGCCGGAGCAATGTTTTTATTAGTCGGATTGCTGTATGAACGCACCCACACCCGCAACATTCAAGATTACAGCGCGTTAATTCAAGTGATGCCGCGTTTTACTTTTTTCACCACGCTAGTGTTATTTGCGGCAATGGGCTTGCCCGGTTCAGTGGGTTTTATTGCCGAATTTCACGCGCTGGTCGGTGGTTTTCAACAATGGGGCAGCTTGATGGTGTTTTTCAGCCTGAGCATTTTAATCAGCGCGGCGTATTGTATGCGCACCATCAACTTATTATTCACCGGAACAACCAAACCTGCGATGCAGACAATTCCTGATTTAAAACCCCACGAACTCATTGCCACCAGCGTGTTAGTCGCAGGAATTGTGCTATTTGGCTTTTTGCCCGCATCGTTGATTCAAGTCTCCAGCGCAACCATCAGCCAAATGAACAAAACCATTCAGTTGAAAATCAAATCCGCCGTTTAACATCATGTCAGCATCTGCAAAATCTGCTTTCTATCCCGCCGCGTTACGCGACATTATCCATCATGCTTTGCATCATTTAGACCACGTTCTACCCGCACAAGCTCCGATTCTGAATTTCGTGCATCACAACACCATTCACGGTTTTCAACATTTACCGTTTGAACAGGCTTTAGCAGAATTTGAAGTTGTAACAGGGATTGCAGGTTATTTGCCCGAAGCGCAATTTCGGCATTTTTACAAAGATGGACGCATTAATGATGAAGATTTGTTTGCCGCACTTTCTGCCAATTCTGAATTAAACAGTGAAGAAATTGTTTGTCAGATTGCCGATAAAATGATTTATCGCAAAGACTTGTACCGATTAGCCTTACTCTTTGATTTTTCAAAAATTACTAAGCAGCAATTTGATTGGTACAAAAATGAATTAAACGCATTGGAAACCGTGCAAGAGGATGTCAGGACTGCCAGTCCTTTAAAGGACTGGCAGTCCTTGGAAATTGCGTTATTGTGGCAAACGATTATCGCCAAACTAGACCTTCCAGGTTTTAAAAACCTGGAAGGTCTGCACCCCGAAGATTTATTCGATTTATCCCCCGAACAAGCCGAAACATGGACGGCGTTACAAAATAACAATTTAACTTCACAACAACAGTTTCAACATCACGCAACCCAAAACTTAACCGATGCCATTGCCAAGATTGGCGCGGAAATCACTTTGCGCGGTTTTGTACAGCAAATAACCGGCATAGACGTGCTGGATTTTGTGCGTCCGCAACTGATTCGTTTTTGTGCTAGCGCATTAGATGAAGGCATGGCGGCGTGGCAATTACCCGAACGGCAAAAACTTGGGCTTTATCCTGCATGGCGGGAAAGTCTTCAATACGATGCAAATCCATTTTTAGAAGAACTAGACCTTCCAGGTTTTAAAAACCTGGAAGGTCTACCCGAAAGCGCGATGGATTGCATTATTTTTCAGCTCACTGAATTACACATTCCAGAAGAAAAATGGGAAAGCTATTTGCAGCGGTTAGCCTTGGAAATTCCGGGCTGGGCGGGAATCATAAATTGGCGCGAACATAATTTAAGTTACACCTGTGAAAATGATATTAAACCGCAATTGGCTGATTTTTTGGCGATTCGTTTAACGCTAGACAGATTAATTTTAAACAAAATCTGTCGTGACTTGTGGCGATTAGATGCTCGGTTGGATAAATTGCAAGCCTACTTTGCGAAAAATCTGCCGGAATTCATGGTGCGCAGTCAGTTTTATCAAGGAAGTTTGCCAGAATATTTAAGTCAACGCGCGGCGGAATTATTGCAAAAACAAGCATCCGCCAGCGAATTTCAGCAACTTGTTGACTTGATTTGGACATGGCAAAACAGCCCGTTATCTACGACTGCCAGCTCTTTAAAAGACTGGAAGTCGTGCGTCACTCTTCATAATGAAGGCTGGCGACTATTCCGTTTATGCCAACATTTAGGTTTAAACGCTGCACAAATCGAAACCTTATCGCTTTCAGATTTGCAAAAACTTTTACAAACGCTGGATGATTTTACGCTTACAAAACGTAATCAAGTTTGGCTAGTCGCTTACGAGCGGCATTACCGCGAGCAAATTTTTCACGCCTTACAAGCCAATTATCAACGTGGACGCTGGTATCAACGCGATTCTCGCCCCAGTGCGCAACTGATTTTTTGCATGGATGAGCGCGAAGAAAGTTTGCGCCGCCATATTGAAGAACTAAACCCTAGTTTTGAAACACTAGGTGCGGCGGGATTTTTTGGTGTCGCCATGAATTATCAAGGCTTGGATGATGTGGAATATACGCCGCTATGTCCTGTGGTAGTGACTCCGGTGCATCAAATTCACGAAATCCCCAAACCTGATTGTGAAGCAAACCTTATTGCCCACGAAAAAGGACATCATTTAGAAAAAAAATTTAATTATTTGCAATATCAAAGCTTGCGCCGTCATTTGTTGCGTTCCTGTATCACCATTGCAACCTTAGCCCCGTTTAATTTGCTGGATTTAATTGCAAAAACGTTGATGCCGCAGTTTACAAAACAACTCGGTGAAAAGCTGCATCATGCTATCGTTCCAACAGTGCCGACAATTTTGCAATTGACCGCCAGCGAAAGTAGTCCCGCGCCTCGGATTGGTTTTACCGATACTGAACAAGCCGAGCGCGTAGGCAATTTTTTACGCGCAATTGGCTTAACCGCAGGTTTCGCCCCGATTGTGTGTTTTTTGGGACATGGCTCAACCAGTTTAAACAATCCGCATGAAGCGGCGCATGATTGTGGTGCGTGTGGTGGACGGCGTGGTGGCGCAAATGCACGGGTGTTTGCGGCAATGGCAAATCGTGCTGAAGTCAGAGCTTTATTGGCACTGCGCGATATTGTGATTCCTGATGATTGTTGGTTTGTCGGCACGCAACATGATACTTGCAGCGATGAGATTATTTGGTATGACCTTGATGCGATTCCGCCCCAATTTCAAACAATATTTAATCACTTTAAAACAAAAGTCTTACAAGGACGCGATAGTGCTGCGCATGAACGGTGTCGGCGATTATTAAGCCGCAATCACCCAACCTCTCATGCCGCTGCTTTAGCGCATGTCAAGCAACGTTCAGCCGATTTAAGTCAGGTTCGTCCTGAATTTGGTCATGCTACAAACGCAGTGGCGTTTATTGGTCGCCGTGCCGTGACACAAGGATTGTTTTTAGACCGGCGCATGTTTTTAATTTCATATAATCCCACGCAAGATACGGATGGCAAAATTTTAGAATCCATTTTATTAACCGCAGGGCCTGTGGGCGCGGGCATTAATTTGGAATATTATTTTTCGACTATCAATAATGAGCGATTTGGATGCGGCACGAAAATTCCGCACAACATCACAGGCTTGTTTGCTGTGATGGAAGGCGCGAATAGTGATTTACGCACCGGTTTACCGAAACAAATGGTTGAAATTCACGAAGCGATGCGTTTGCAGATTATTGTGGAAGCAAAAACCAGCGTGTTGGAACAAATTTACGGACGGCAACCGAGTTTACAAGAACTCATCGGTGGCGGCTGGGTACATTTGAGTGCGAAAGACCCTGATTCTGAAGATATGTTTGTGTTTGAACGCGGCAAAGGTTTTGTGCTATGGGAAGCTGAAACTCAAAACTTGCCGCTGTATGAAAAATCCCCCGCTTATTATCAAAATCACAGTGCGCCGTTGTCGCCGGTGTTAATTCAACAATCTTAAAATCTATAGAGCCGCGATAAATCGTGGCTTTATTTTGCCTATCAATTGATTAATCTTCAAAAATTTACAAGACGACCAGTCGTCTTAAAAGTTTTTCCAGTATGTGAGAACGACTTTAGCCGCGAATAAAGTAGTTCCACAATTTGCAATACTTGATATTTTTGTGCCAATACTTACATCATTATTTTAAAAATGATGCACTCAGTAAAAATTAAGAGCATCATTAAGTTCTCTATTTTCCGCGCTAGACAACACACAACTTCTTTTCAAGCAAACACGATGTTACCAAAATACACGCTCCCTGTTTTAGCCATGCTTGGCTTTGGCTTTGGCATTTTTACGGTTATCAGTAGTAATCAACCTACGCCGATTTCTGAACCTGTTGCACAACCTGCCGATTCCCCCTATCCGGCTTTTATTGCTGGCGCGGGCATTATTGAAGCAAAAAGCCGCAATATTTCCATAGGAACACCGTTAGGTGGAATTGTGCAAAGTGTGGAGGTTAAAGTCGGTGACAAAGTTGCCGCCGGACAAGTTTTATTCAAACTGGATGAACGCGAAACCTTAGCGGACACACTCGTGCGCAAAGCCAATATTGCTAAAGCGAAAGCGGCAGTGGCTGAAAGTGAGGCGACAGTGACTGATACTAAAACCTTGCTGCATTTAATCGAATCTGTCACCGATAAACGCGCGATTAGCACAGAGGAAGCAGACCGCCGCCGCAATGCGTATTTAATTAGTAAAGCGCGTTTGGAAAGTGCAAAAGCACAAGTTTTGCAAACAGAGGCAGAATTGGCAGCGGTGCAAACCACCTTGGAGCGTTTGCGGATTCGCGCTCCTGTTGCTGGCGAAGTGTTGCAAGTGAATATCCGCCCGGGTGAATTTGCGCAAACGGGGATGACCAATCAACCGTTATTGTTGCTAGGTGATTTGCAGCAGCTGCATGTGCGGGTGGATATTGATGAAAATGATGCGTGGCGATTTCGCAAGGAAAGCAAAGCGGTGGCATATTTGCGCGGCAATCGCAGTTTTAAAACTGAATTGACTTTAGCGTATGTTGAACCGTTTGTGATACCGAAACGATCGCTAACCGGCGACAGCACTGAGCGCGTTGACACACGGGTTTTGCAAGTGTTATACCGTTTTGATCGCGCCTCGATTCCCGCCTACGTTGGGCAACAAATGGATGTGTTTATTGAAGCTCCTGACCATAGCGTGAAACAAAAAGGTGCGGCGTTATGATGGTTTTAAATTCGCGCTCCAAACCTTTCAGGTTTTTAAAACCTGGAAGGTTTATTTTTTTAGCCCTCAGTTTAACAGGTTGCGTGGTGGGGACTGATTATGTGCCGCCACAAATGGAATTACCGAAACAATGGACGGAAGCTGCCACCAGTGCGCAAATTCTGCAATTACAACACTGGTGGAAAATCTTTAACGATCCTGTTTTAAATCAATTAATTACCCAAGCGACGACTTCTAATTTGGATTTAAAACTCGCAGAAAGCCGCATTCGCGCCAGTCGTTTGCAATACGACGTGACGGTTGCCAGCGCGTTACCGAGTTTAAGCACTCACAGCAGCATGACGCGCCGTTTGAATAATACCAACAGCACTGGCGGCTCTAGCTCTGGCGGCGCGTTTGGGGATGGCAATCAATTGATTAATATTTTTCAAATTGGATTTGACGCGGTTTGGGAAATCGATTTATTCGGTGGCGTGCAACGCGCGATGGAAGAAGCCGAAGCGAATCAACAGTTTGAAGAAGAAAATCGCCGCGACCGTTTGGTCACGTTATTAAGCGAAGTGACGCGATACTATATTCAACTGCGCTTGAATCAACAATTGCAGCGCATTACCCATGACAATTTGCGCAATCAGGAAGAAACTCTAACATTGCTACAAATTCGCCAACGCGCAGGATTAATTTCAGAAGTAGATAGTGCGCAAAGCACGGCACAACTTGCCACACTCCGCGCCACGTTGCCGCTGTATGAAACCGCAACGCAGCAAGCCATTCATGCTATCGCGCTGTTATTGGGGCAAACGCCGGATAAAATCAATACGATGTTAAAAAACAGTGGCGCAGTACCGGTGAGCAAAAATCCTATGTTAGCGGATTTGCCGTCAGAATTATTACGTCGTCGCCCGGATATTCGGATGGCGGAGCGCAAATTAGCCGCGAGTCATGCTGAAATTGGCATTGCGGTGAATGAACAATATCCAAAAATTAATTTAGCCGCGTTTTTAGGGCTGCAAAATTTACGCATCACTGATTTCACGCCGCTAGGAAAATCGTGGTCGATGGCTTCCACGTTGACTATGCCGATTTTTAGTTGGGGGCGAGCGCAAGCGAATATCAAAATCAAAGAAGCGTTAAACGAGCAAGCGTTTCTGACTTATCAAAATACCGTGCTGAATGCGGTGAAAGAAGTGGAAGACGCGCTGGTTGCGCAGCTTCAGGAACGGCAACGTGCGGTTGATTTGGCAAAATCCACCACCGCGCAAACCAAAGTTTTAAGTTTAGCCAGTGAGCGGTATCGAAAAGGTTTAAGCACTTATTTGGAAGTTTTGGAAGCGCAACGTGCTATTTACGCCGCCCAGCGCGAACAGGTGAATAATCAAGCGCAGCAATCTTTGCAATTAGTCGCTTTATGCAAAGCATTAGGCGGCGGTTGGAGTGAGGCGGATAAATCTGCGCAACGTTGATTATCTGAAGCATGATTTTCAAGAGTATAAATTTTACGCTGTCAATTTCTGCAAAATTCTGAAATTTTTATAAGATGACCAGTCGTCTTGAAAATTTTCATCTCAAATAGCCAAAATTAGCATAATCAAAAATACACGCTGAATGTCGGATTACGTTATCTCGCATAGCTCGATAAGTTAACCCTACCTTCAAAACTTCATGGTTTTACGAAACAGATTTTTCAAAGTTAGCAGGAATCAGCACAGTATTTTGTGGCGGCTGGCTATTATCTAACTCAGGATAATCTTGCGTGTAATGCAAACCGCGACTCTCTTTGCGTTGCTGAGCACAACGCACAATCAACTCTGCAACAATCACTAAATTGCGCAACTCCAGCAAATCACTCGTTACTCGAAAATGCCCGTAATATTCGGCAATCTCTTCTTTCAGCAATTCCAAACGGCGCATAGCACGACTTAAGCGTTTATTCGTCCGCACAATCCCCACATAATCCCACATAAAACGCCGCAACTCATCCCAGTTGTGCGACACCACAACCTCTTCATCCGAATCACTCACGCGCGACTCATCCCACTCAGGAATGCTAATTTTTTCACTGGAAAGGGTAGGGAGCTTTTTCAAAATATCTTGCGCCGCACGTTCCGCAAAAACAATGCACTCTAATAATGAATTACTCGCCATACGATTTGCACCATGCAACCCCGTGCAAGCAACCTCGCCAATCGCATATAAACCAGAAATATCGGTGCGGGCGTAACTGTCAGCCACAATCCCGCCGCAGGTGTAATGCGCTGCCGGAACAACCGGAATCGGTTGCGTAGTAATGTCGATGCCAAATTTTAAACACTGTTGATAAATGGTGGGAAAATGTTCAGTGATAAATTCAGCTGGCTTATGACTAATATCCAAATACACACAATCAATACCGTGCTTTTTCATTTCGCTATCAATCGCTCTGGCAACAATATCGCGCGGAGCTAATTCTGCCCGTGCATCATATCGCTGCATAAAAGAAGAGCCGTCTGGCAAAATCAGCTTTGCACCTTCGCCACGCACCGCTTCGCTAATCAAAAAAGAACGCGCATTCGGATGATAAAGGCAAGTTGGGTGAAACTGCATGAATTCCATATTGCTAATTCGACAACCCGCACGCCACGCTAAGGCAATGCCATCACCGGTTGCCACATTGGGATTGGTGGAATACAAATAAACTTTACTTGCGCCGCCCGTTGCCAACACCACAATCCGCGCTGGCATGGCTTTCACTGTGTCGTTTTGCGTATCTAACACATAAGCACCCAGCACTTCATTGCCTGCTCGCCCTAATTTGCTAGCCGTCACCAAGTCAACGACATTGTGTTTTTCCAACAGGGTAATATTAGGATGTTGTTGCGCACGATTAATCAGTGATAACGATACCGCTTTACCCGTCGCATCAGTGGCGTGCACAATGCGGCGATGAGAATGTCCGCCTTCGCGATTTAAATGCAGATGCTTTTCACCATTAGCAGATTTTTCCTCAGTAAACATCACGCCTTGAGAGCGTAGCCAGTCGATACTTTTTTTGCCATAAGAAACCGTTAAGCGAACAATCTCGGTATCACACAAGCCGGCTCCGGCATCTAGCGTATCTTCAATATGCGAATCAATCGAGTCCTCCTCATCCAGCACCGCAGAAATTCCGCCTTGTGCGTAAAACGTGCTGCCTTCTGTGAGCGCAAACTTGGAAACCACCGCAATCTTGGCAGAGTCTGCTAACTTGAGAGCTAAAGTTAAACCAGCACCGCCACTGCCTATAATCAGGACATCATAAAGTTGAGAATCAGACATAATTTTCAATAAACTAAGTGAATTAGCAAAAACACATATCGTTGTGCGATTTTGAAAAAAAAATTATTTTTTCAAACGATAACATAATTTTCATATTGATAGTTTAAGAGATTTTCTAGCATTACAAAAAATACCGTGCGCACAGCAATTTTCTGCGCAATTGCTGACTGAAAACAGTTGCTTCACAAAAGCAGATATAATTCCCAGTTATTCACATCACTGCCATTAAGTTAAGCCGTCATTCCAGCATGGATGCTGGAATCCAGTCACAAGGATGTGAACGTTAAATTTGACTAAAGCTTGTCATCCCTGACACTGGATACCCGCATCCTTGCGGGTATGGCGACACTTGTTTTCTTAACTTAATGGCAGTGAGTTATTGACATCGGTTATGAAACACTTGAAAACCGCTAGCCACTCTTTTACTCAGGATTAAAACCATGCCTTCTGCTGCTGATAAATTACGTCAATTACTCAACCAACCCGGATTGATTGTGATGCCGGGTTGCCATGATGCTATTTCTGCCAAACTGTGCCAACAAGCCGGTTTTCCCACTGCTTTTATGAGCGGATTTGCCGTGTCTGCATCACGCTTAGGATTGCCAGACACTGGCTTAATTTCATACGCAGAAATGCTCGACCAAGGACGCAATATTTGCAGCGCGGTGTCTATTCCGATTTGGGGCGATGGCGACACAGGTTTTGGCAACGCCATTAATATTAAACGCACGGTGCAAGGCTACGCGCAAGCCGGTTTTGCCTGCATTATGTTGGAAGATCAAATCGCGCCCAAACGTTGTGGACATACGCGCGGCAAAAAAGTGGTGAGTCGTGATGAAGCTGGAATGCGGATTCAAGCCGCTGTAGATGCGCGAAATGAAGGCGCGGATATTTTGATTATGGCAAGAACCGATGCCCGCGCAACGGATAATTTAGATGAAGCGATTGCCAGAGCAAGGTTATTCCATGAAATTGGCGCGGACATCAATTTTTTGGAAGCTCCGGAAAGCGTGGCTGAAATGCAAGCTTATTGCCAGCAAGTTGGCGGACATAAAGTGGCGAATTTAATTGAGCATGGCAAAACACCGCTGTTATCGCATCAAGAACTTGAAACAATGGGCTATAAAATTGCGGTGTATCCGTTGACGCTGTTAAATGTCAGTATTGCCGCAATGCAAAACTCTTTAGCGGCGTTAAAAAACGGCGATACGCCACCGCCAGTGTTGGATTTTGCGCAATTAACGCACGCTGTCGGTTTTCCTGAATATTATGCTGCTGAACAGCATTATAAGGTTGAGTAATTAAGCAGATGCTTAAAGCTACGACTGCCAGTCCTTTAAAGCATAGGTATCTACACAAGATAGTTTGATGGTTTTTATAACAAAAGCATTGATAATAAAGAGTTTTTTGTAGGTTGGGTTAGCATTATTGAGCAAAGCGAGATAAGCGTAACCCAACATTCAGCGTTAAAATAGACGCACTTTGTTGGGTTACGCTCTTTTTTCTGACGAA
>ERZ1034363.1351-NODE-1351-length-14216-cov-5.681448_pt1 | contig 14216 bp, 16 predicted proteins | sample MGYA00520616_ERZ1034363 | MGnify/ENA primary metagenome ERZ1034363 (study PRJEB33736, sample SAMEA104284506) | Azolla filiculoides | biome: Urban; feature: Water surface; material: Ditch water | place: Netherlands | collected 2015-10-28 | depth 0-0.1 m ...
AGTTCATCTGTACCAGCACCCGTAGTAGCCACAGTGCCGTTAGTGATATCGTTCACAGTGTCAGCATTGACGTGCAGCGCCGATTGCTTGTAGCCCGACAGGTAGCCGAGAACTTCTTGGTCATACTGGTCAGCCAGACGATAAGCAGCGCGATTAGTAGCGAGGTCCATGAAGTTTACATGCGAGTGTGCTTCTTCAATGTCGTCAACTTTGAATGCGAAGTAGTTCGACTTATCAATGACCAGCGAGAAGTCTTCATCGTTCAGGTCTTGGGCTTGAATCTGAGTGCCACGGCCATATGCCGACACAGAAATTTCCGGCTCTTTGATGATACGAACAGTGTCGCCTTGCGAAGAGATTTCACCAAAGTAATCACTGTTGGTGATAGCTTGTGCAACCGTCTTTTTGCGGAATGCAAGTTGAACTTTTTTAGAGTAAATTACCGAGCTAAAGTTACCATTAGCCAGATTGCCCCAACCGGGTGCAGCTTGAAATGCCATTGTAGTTTCTCCTATAGATGGCTATATTTGTCATGTTGCCACGGTGCTCTCATAGCACTCTTTGTAGCAATGAACGAATATCACATCAGTTAAGAGGCCATTACGTTATGGGTGTCGCCTAGAGGATCAGTCTATTTGAGGCCAACGGTATTGGGTAGTCTCACATACGTTATTCGTTGAAAAGTGGTAACTACTGAGGTTGGCTTTCGCGGCTCAATAGTTACCTGTTGTTGTGCGTGTAGTTATACTTATCTAAATCTTAATGTCAAGCATTATTTTAGCTTAAATATAACTTTTATCGTGCTCCACCAGAAAGATCATACACAAAGTTACCCGTGCGGATAGCTTCCATGATTTCATCTGCTTTAGCTTCATATTGTTTCATCGACATTTTGTTAACATCGCTTTCACGAATCTTAGGACCATTACCTTCAACATCAACATCGACACGACCTCGCTTAGGCATAATTGCAGTAGCAGCATCTTTAGCTTTCTGCTTCATGCCTTTGGAGTCGAGGCCATTCTTAAGCTTATACAAGTCAAGAACTTCAATGACAGCTTGTGCATCATCTTCATTCTCGTAAATTGCGGCTTGTGTTCGTTTCGACTGTTTAGCTACCCACTCATGGAACTCATCAGTTTCACGAATCTCTTCAAAGTCTGCGTGTTCTTTACGAATAGCAGCTTCAACTTTCTTACGTTCAACTTCTGCAGTCATTTCATCAATGCGACTAAGCCGCTCTTCTGCACCAGCAAAACGCTCCGTAGCTTTCTTGTCAGCAATAGCTTCAACAATAGCAGCAACGTCAGGGTACTTCTGCATCCAAGCTAGAACATCTTCTTCACTCTTAGGCGGAACCAGAGAAGTGTTGCTGTTCTCACTTTGTGCTTCAAGTTGCTTGATCTTTTCAGTCAAGGTGTTAAGATGAACACGAAGATCACCATACCGCTTTTTGTAGGTCTTTTCTTCTGCAGTTAGAGTTTCCTCTTTTTCTTCTACAGGAGCTTCAACAACCTTTTGCGGTGGCGTATCTTCTTCTTGCTTTTCTTCATCTTCACCACGCATCTGTGCTTCAAGTTGACGCAGTTCTTCTTCGTCGCGTTCAATTCGTTTACTAAGAGAAGTTGCTGATCCTGTGTTAACGTAACCAGCAGTCTTAGTTTGTTCAATAGTGCCGATAGCGGCCATGTAAGTCTCCATTGTGGGGCTTCTAAGCACTTAGCGTCATTGCTTGTTGTGCTTAGAAGGTCGCCATGTTAGTGTGACATAAGTATCACAGATAGTCAAGTATTATTTCTTAGTTTTCTTTTGCATCAGGCCACCTTTTGCTCTACCACCGCCATAGCTAGTAGTAGTAGCAGGTTTAGCATTACCTGTTGTAGCAGTTCCAGTAACAGTCATGCCACCAACTTTAGCTGTTCCAGTTACAGGCTTAGATGCTCCCACCTTTGCTGTTCCTGTTACTCCTGTTTTAGCAGTAGCAGTTCCTGTGGCTTTAATTGTTGGTGCTGCGCCGCCGCCCGTTCCAGTACCACCGCCTCCTGTGCTACCTGTAGTACCACCAGTTTTAACAGCAGTGCCACCGCCAGAGGTAGCTGCAGTACCGCTAGGAAGTGTAGGATTCTTTTTGTAGAAGGAGTCTGCTAGCATTGTACCACTTGCAATAAGGTCTATAACTTTTGTGCTTGTCATACCTTGTAGTGCCTCTGCTTCTGCGGCACGAAGTGTCTCTGCAGCTTTAGTCATGCCATACTTATCTGCTAGCTGAATCTTTGCACGAAGCTCTGCAATCTGATATCCAGTACCTGCTAGACTTCCAACAAGACCACCAGCGATACCTCCGCCAAGAAGACCTCCAGCGATACCACCAGCTTTCTTAGACTTGTTTAGCTGCTCAATGTCTTTCATCCCAGAAGCAATAAGCGTATCCTCAGAAGCAAAGTCTTCTAGTTTGATACGACCCATACCTCCTCCTACAATGCCACTACCGCCATTAGTTGTGGCTGTAGCAGTGTTGTTGCTTCCGCCAATTAGATCATCTTTTCGATTTTGACCTGCTACAGTTTCTTGTGGTTGATACCCTGCAGGAATAGGCGTAAGAGGATTACCTTGTGCATCAAAAGAAATTACAACTGTTTGCCCTTGCTTATTTACATATACTTTGGTAGTTGTAGCTACAGGAGCTTGCGTTACAGGTGCAGTAGTAGCAGGGGCTGCTGCTTGATTACCAAAGACGCTAAAGCCGATAGGATAAGCTGCAGGGTTAAATGTAGAACGATTAGCTTCAATATCTGCAGGAGTTGGGTTTCCCGTTACAGCACCACCCTTAGCAAAACCAGCGTTCTGCATCTGTGCATCCATGCTGTCGTCTTCTGTTTGCAGTTCATCTACACTAAAGGGAAGCTCCTCATCATCGTCTTCTGTGTCTTCACCACCAATACGTCCATCATCATTCATTTCTTCAAGACCAGCTTTAGCTTTAGCACGAAGCTTTTCAAAGAATGAGACACCGAAGAATTTAACTACATCAGCAGGAACTACGTATTCGCCATCTGAAAGTTTAGCAGGAATATCATCACGGACTTCTTCTGCTGTAGAGCCTGTTGGAACCTCATTACCGCTTACAGGATCAGTTGTAGCTCCATCAGTCTTAAGACCGCCTTCTGCCATTAGTGTATTCATTTGTTTATCCATATTTGTTACGGGGCCACCTTTAGCAAACCCTTTTTCTTCTGGTAGATCAAGTAGGGGAATGTCTTCTTCTACATTTTCTACCATAGGTGCTTGTGCTCTACCAAAGCGAAAATTAGCAGTATCTTTCTTTCCTACTGTGTATCCCAAGTAGGTACTTAGATCAATAAAATCCGCAAATCCATTTTCATCTTTATACAGAATAACAGGATATTCCCCTGTAGACGTTCTTATTGTTGGGTAAGGATCAGTTGACTTAGAGGTAAAAGAATCTGGCGAAAGCTCTACACTATTAAATTCTACATTTTTAGTAGTTCCTGTATTGGGATCAGTTACACTAAACGTATGTCCCTTCTTCCACGTAAGAAGCTCTCTAGTGTGATCATCCCTACCAAGTACTTCATATATCTTAGCTGTATCATTCCAATTTTCGCCAACAGGAACAATTATAGAAGTTTTCTTCTTAGGTACAGATTCATTACCTTTGATATTATAAATAGGTTCGTAGCCGCTTTTTGTCTCTGCATTAGTCATATTATCAGTAGACTCTTGGGGAGACACTTTACTACGCTCTTCTGGTGACATGTCTTTTCGGTGTTGTACAAGCCGTGCTTCTAGTTCACCTGATTTACCTCTATAAAATCTAAACTGCATATTCTTGTAGTCTAGCATATTAAGGGTAAGGTTTTCCTGCAGCTTTCTAACACGACTTTCTGATTCACCATTGTTTATAGCTTCTCTAAGCCTATTAGAAGCACTATCTATTTTAGATTGTATTTCTACTATTGCAGGTTCAAGCTTGTATGCTTCTACATTTGAACCGCTAGCAAAGCCTTCTTTGTGCTGTACTGCATGTTGAATCTCGTGAAGAAGAGTGCTCTTCATCTGTTCTTGTGTCAAAGTATCGCTGAGTGCAATCTTACCAGAAGACGGATAAAAGTACCCATAAGCTCCATCTGAAATAGTTTCAATACTAACTTTTGTATTAGCTAAGTCAGGGTACTGTTCGTACAACTTATCGTGTTTTAGTATGTCCTTTGCACTGATGTTTATGCTTACCTTGCCTTTTGCTTTCTTCTGTGCAGTTATTTCTGGCTTAATGTCTTTCCACGCAAGCTCTGCCTCAGAGTCGTCAATCTCAAAACGCCACTGCTTGTCTTGCGGGTCTTTCCACCATCCTGTTTTATGCCATGTATCTTCTGCAGTAGCGCCAAGCATGTCCGCTTCTTCTGCAGCTTTGAAGGTACTGCTAGGAGGATTTTTTGCTTTAAGTCCACCAAAGATTTGTAGAGCACCACTTTCTGCAGGGACAGTCCACGCAGGAGTTGCAACTGTACCTACGGTGCTAATCAGATCACCAACAGTTCCTTTACCAGTTGCCATGTTCTCTAGCGGCTCATAAGCACCCTTAACTACATCTTTAGCAAAAGTACCAACAGCCTCTGCGTTAAATGTAGGATTACGAAGATAATCCGCTACTGCGCGTCCTGCTTCTTTAATTACAGATTTAGTCTTAGGAGGAGTCATAGTAAAGTTTACTACTTCCCCTGCTTTTGTTTTGAATATAGGCTGTCCAAGTTCGTCATAGCCGGAAGGCTTAGCATTAGGGTCAATGTCTAGCGGCAGACTATTAGGATCAAAATCTGGGAAGCTATAAATATAGTCTTGAAAAGTACCAGAAAAGGGAGCAGTAGTTTCAGCCATTATACTTGTCTCGCATTTGCTTCATTCGTTTTAGTGCAAAGATTTCACCCTGACAGCGATACACATCAATAGGGTCAGAGCTTTGCTCAAGTTTCTTGTGCTGCATAGCAATAGCTTCATCTAATTCCAGTGTAAAAGCTTTCCAAAACTCTGGGTCATTTACGAAGCGTTTGAGGGTGCCACTACTCATTGAGCAGCACCTTCACCAGTGTTAGCACTAAAGCCCTGTTCCCCCGGAGTAGGAACCATACCAGTGCCGATGTTTCCACCACCAGCACCAGTAGGATCACTTACAGCGGGAGCACCCTGTCCCTCTTGAGGCATAGCGCCAGCAGGAGCCGCAGGAGGTGCAAACTTCTTGAAGATTTCAGCTTGAATTGCTGCATCACCAAGGCTGTTCGTAACTTTATCAGGATCAAGATCAAGCGACTTAGCAATCTCACGAAGGATATAGTCAGCTTTAACGAAGGGCATAAGCGCAGGATTCTGTGCTGTTTGCAGGAACTGCATAAGACGCTGAGAACGAATCTCGTTAGCCATAAGCGATTCTGTACCTTCTGCTTTAATTTCCAAGTCTCCCTTAATTTCAGGATCATGGTCAAACTGCATGTTGAAGCTAAAGAAAGCCTTTCCTAGAGGTGCCAACAGATAGTCGTCAATGTTCTTTACAACAGTGCGGATGCTACCATTAGCAGCAGACATAAGCATGGAAATACCAGAGGCTGTACGCCCCACGCCACTAACACCAGTCTGTCCATGTGCGAAAGAGGGGAAGCCTGTAGATTCATCTGCTAGTACCCGTGCCTTGTCAAAGAGTTGAAGATTTTCGTTTGCTACGTTTGGAAACTTTGTGCCGAAGATAGCCTGACCCGGAGCACCGCCTTGACGCCTAAACACTTTGCCCGGATATACTTTCAAGTCTTGGCCCGGAACTAGATTAGTTTCATCTACTTCAAACACCAAGTTACCACTTAGAACAGCGTTATCAACAGCCATACGCATGAAGCCATTCATAAGCATCTGAGTGTCAGCCATGTTCTCTGCCAAGCCAATGCCGAAGAAGCTATACGGATTGATTTCATATGGAGCAGCGAAGTAAGGCAGCAGCATAGGCTTAAACGGGTTCATAACGAGACGCAGAACCTGATTATTACACACCCAAATATTGACGTTAAGCTGGTCTTGCTTAGCCATGTCAGCAGGGATCACTAGACCATGCTTTTTGAGCAACTCAGTGTCCACAAAACCCCAATACTCAAATACTTCATAGCGTTCAGCTTTGTCGCGTACAGCATCGTCTTCCATGATGCTCTCCCAATACTTCTTAGTGTAGTTTTCACCAAGCTTGATAGCTGTATCAATGGAGTTGTTACGGAAGAAGGGACGCTGCTTGAGTTTACGCATCTGTGAGCGAGAAAGCTTGTGACGTTCAATAGTAAACTCACACTCTTCCATGTTAGCTGCATCAGGATCAGGGTAGAAATTCCAAATAGAAACGTGTGCAGTAGTAGGAACGGTTTTGATCAAAGGCTCATAATCACCTGTGTCAGTCCAGTTAGGATATTCTTTGTTGACTGCAAGCGGACCCTTCAAAATGCCACTACCAAACACCACCTGTTCAAATGCAAACATACGCAACTGCTTGGAAGCACCAGACTCGTCAAGCTGATCCTTAATCTTCTTCTCCATCTTCTTAGCTGCAATCATAGCAGGAGAAAATGTCACAGAAGTAGGAGTAGTTCCCGGCCCTTCAACGAGACGGTCAGATACAGGCGCAAGCTTCTTACTAAGAGAGCCAAGACGATCCTGCAGTTGCTGAATAGTCTCACCCTTCTTTAGTTTCATGTCTTCCTTGCTAAAGGCAGCTTTAAGCTCTTGAGCGCCATGCTCTGCCTGCGGAGAAATGTCAAAGCTAACATCTTCAACGACGCCATCAGGCAGTACAGTAGGATTAACAGATAGAGGAAATGAAGCTGATCCAAACAGTACGTCACAAATTTGTCCATAAGCTGCTTGAACTTTGCTTTTAGTGACTTTAATGAAAACACGAGACTTTTCCGTTTCAGTGAATTGTACATCAGGGCCATAGATACCACGATAGTTACGGTAAGCTTCAAGCCACCGCTGCTCATCGTTATATCGTGCAGTTTCACTTGCATTAAATTGATCCATGACGTAAGAGACAATTGTGCCGCTCTTAACATCTACTAGATCATTCTTCTTTGTGTCTTCGAGTGCAGCAGACTCGTCGCTATCAAAGCTATTTTGTGGGTCGTTCATATATTTTCCTTAGTATCCAAACGTGTTATCGCTAGCTTGAAAGCCGCTACTTGAAGTGGTAGGATCATAGTCCCACAAGCCACTGCGAGGTCTACTCATGCAGCCATAGCGAAGAGCATCATAGCCATGGTCGTTAGCATTAGTGTCAACATCTTCTGGGTTATTACGAGAAAGAGGTAGAATAGGTAGCTCTGAGATAATATTAACACAAGTATTAAAAAATACAAGCCTTGGTTCGCCTGTGTGTGGGTCAACCTGCAAGCGACGGTGTATTTCGTTCTTACCTGCTACACGAGAGCCTTTGCTTCTATCTGAGGGACGCCAGCGGCAACCCTTCATAATCATCTGCTCAGCTAGAGATGGTCCAGTATCACCACGTTTATGCCACAACGAAGAGTCAAGCACACCGTAGCGCATTGATTCATTGCTCTCAATATCGTTAATCATATCTGCCAAGTCTACTGCTGTAACTTTAGAAGTATAAAGCTCTCGGTATACTATGAGTTGCTCATCTGGCGCAATAGCAAACCAAAGAACAGCAGTTTTACTGCCGTAGCCATAGTCAGCAGCCCTAAAGCGAATCCAATCACGAGGAATGTCGAAAGGCTCAATTACGTGTATCTTTCTGTTAAACTCAGTAAAAGCTGCACCATCACTAATATCCCAATCACCATACAAAAGTTGTCGGCGCTGGGCTTCTGGAAGTGACAGCAGCATTGATTCATACTCACCGTCTGAGGCGAGATAAGGGTTATCAAAAAGCGTTGCAGGAATGAACCTACGCTTGTACAAAGCTTTGCCTTCTTTTGTGTGACCTTTAGGAAAGCGAAGTTCTTCACCTGTTTCAAAGTCAGTTGCAGCGAAAGAAGTGTTGTATGGAGCAGGATCGATGAAGCCTTTCTTAACCCAGCCGTGACCGGGTCCACCGGGGTTTGATGTGCAACGCATGTACAGTCGCAACGCTGGATCAGATGTACGAAGACGTGAACCCATGTAGTTGAATGCGTAAGGAGTTGCCCACTGAGTTAGTTCGTCAAAGCCAATCCAATTGAATGCCTGACCTTGGTAGCGCATAACGTCCGTCTCTCTGTCGAGAAAGCTCATCCAAAGTCTTGCTCCACGAGGTGTAGTCCACTGTTGCTTTCGTTCACTCCAAATAATGCCAGGAATAGCTTTAGGGTACAAATCTTGAGACTTAGTGATAAGCTCTCGCAGTTCCTCAGTAGTGTGACGTACAAGTAGCCCAGAGAAGTTTGGGTTATTCATGTCACGTAGAGGGTCAGCAAGCATAGCATAACTCTTACCCAAGGTAAAGTGTTAGACATAGTACCAGTCAGGAAACTGTTTTGATTTAAGCCTATACACAACAAGTTGCCTATATGTGTTTAGCTTTCTAGCAGCTTCTCTAACTCCAAAATATTCTACACCTTCAATACTGATACGTTTCTTCGTAGCATATTGATACTCACTAGCTCTAGCTTTAATCTCAGGATTGTTCATGGGATTATTGTCTGTGCTAAAAAGATTAGGATGCTTACTAAGTACTTCTGGATTGTGCATAGGATTGTTGTCCCTTAATACGTTACTGAACGTGCCTCCAACAGATTCGTTGTATAGCATACCAGAGGCTAATGTGTCAAGTGAAACTAACTCAGCTTCTCTTTTTAGTGCCTCTTCTACAGTATCAAAACACTCATACTCAAATGTAAAAGCATCTTTTCCGTATTTGCGTAAGGCATTTCCAAATGAGTAAGGGCTACTACTGTGCTCCTTCATTCGTCGCTTTACATTATTAGTTATTCCTATGTACGTCTTTCCAGAAGGTGACGTGGCCTTGTATAGTGTATACATATTTCTACCTTTGGTACTTCAGCTTTCGCTGGCCTTTACTTTACCTTGGACCATATCTTCACCCATTGCTGGGGCTTCGCGCTTCGGGTGTTACCCCTACTCCCTTTCAGGATGGCCTCTGAACCTTCACCTATACGGCGCTTGGATGCTGATTGTCTAACTTCTGTACTTTTCAAGCATTCACACTTACCGTTTCCAGTTATGTTGTAGCGCACAGTAGGATAAAGAGTTTCCAGCAGTTCACGAAGTTTATTTTGATCTGATTGCTCAGAAAAGGTGGCGATAGGAGGAATCTGCTTTACCACCAGCGGCACCACCGAAAAGAACCTGTCTCTCGGAAGCACTAAGAAATTCAGTCTGTGGTCCTTCGTTTGGCTTAAACACAACATTTTGTGCACCATACAAGTCAAACGCTGCCGCCACAGGAGTAGCAGGTATGGTTACGTTAAAGCGTAGTTTAGCTTCTTTTTCAGCAGCTTTCTTACGCTCTTCAACTTCCAGCTTCGTCGGTCTTCCTCTTTTTCGCCCCTGTACGCTTGTGCTCAAGGGTTTCGATTTGTTCGATGATCCTTTGAAGCTTTTTGGCGTAATAGCGTTTAAGGGCAGCAACTGTTTTACGTTTTCGCTCAACTTCTATCCTTCGTTTTAGTCCAGTATGCGATATTGTTCTACCGCTTTGTGCTGACAACCAAGCAGCTACATCACGATAACTATACCTCTTTACGTGAGACTTTGCAAGCTCTAAAAGCTCTAGCTCTTTGTTATTAGGATTAAGCCACTCAGAATCTTCTGCATCAATCTCATAACCAAATGGTACCTGTTTCTGATACGTAAGATTAGGGATTCGTTCCCACTCGGAGCGATACTTAGCAGTAGGGTCTTCTGGCAACGGTAGCTGCCAAAAGCCCAAGTCTTCACGTTCTAGTCGCTCAGTCCTCTTCATCGTCTGCAGCATTCTTAGGTGGCAGAATGAAGATAGCGGAGCTACCAAGATCAACTTTCTCAGTCTTAGCAAAGCCAGTGCGATCAAGAATGTCACGAGCAGCAATCATCTTATCACGAAGACCAAGACTAGTAGGATCGTCCAAAGCTCCTGACATAGAAATAGCAGCTTTAGGAGCAATACGTGCCAAGTAGTTACGTGTAGCATCAGCAATCTCATCTTTGAGAGTGTTAACAATGTAGGAGGTGCTTGTAGTGTCGCTGTAGCCAGCCATTTGTTTAGCTACAAGTACATCACCGTTGGCACCATCGAATAGCACCTCAAGGAAAAGCTGTTGTTGTTCTGTTAGATTACGTGCCATAGTTTATCCAATCGGCCTAAATACTTCTTCAACTGTACACAAAACGTCCATATTAGGAGAACCAGATGATGTAGCTTTTACTAGCATTTTGTCTCCGGGTTCCATCACAATGAAGCCACTACTAAGCTGTACGTATTCACCAGACACCATGTTCTTGCCACCAATAATGGCAAAAGTGTCACTGTAGCGCGTTCTATACCAGCTAATAGCTAGCGTAGTATTACCGTCCGCATTAGCTGCAAATAGCAAGTGCATATAAGCATTACAATTAGCAGGACATTCATACAAGGTATACTCTGTGCCAGACACGTTAGCTGAGACGTTGTACGAAATGTAGCGTGTTGATTTAGCTGAGAGTGAACCTTGTAATCCTGCCATTTAGCACTTACCTTTTTGTTTCTTTACCATGCCGCCTTTAGCGTAACGGCCTACTTTACCTGCTTGTGCAATAGTTGAAGCTGCAGGCTTCTTTACTGCAGAGTCGCCACCACTACGAATATAGTCGATCCAACTAACAGGAAGACCTTTAGCTTCGCGCTGGGCAGGAGTCAAAGCATCCCACTGCGCTTCCGTCATGCTACCAAGACGAGCAGCTTCATACTCAGAGTAACGGCCAGTAGCAGTAGGACTACGCGTAGGAGTGACAGGACGTGTTGGCATCTTCACGGGAGTAGTAGCTACTTTGCCTGCAACACTACGAGAAGCTCCAGACTTAGCAGACACTTTGCCTGCAACACTACGAGAAGCTCCAGACTTAGCTGAAACCTTGCCTGCAGTACTACGTGATGCACCAGAAATAGGGCCAGTAGCAGTTTTCTTAGGTGTAGCTGCCTTAGCTTTAACAGGAGCAGCTTTAGGGGCTTTTAGTGCAGCTTTCTCAGCAGCAGAAAAGAAGCGGCGGGTCTTGTTAGTCCCACCTTTAGGTTGATTCTTTGCAAGCACCCACTCAAAGTCTACGCCTTCTTTGTAGTCAGCCATAATTACGGCCTCCGAACCATACGAGCACGAGTCTCATCCTGTGTCTTCTTGAGGGCTACACGACCAGCTTTCTGCTTCTGTGCAGTAGTAGGCTTAGGCGGACCTTGAAGGGGAGGCTTCGGCTTAGCTGCAGCAGCTTTATTAGCAGCAACCTGAGTCTTTGTAGCAATATCTTTAGCTTTCTGCTTAGCTGCACCCGTCATAGCAGATGAAGTGGAACCTGCAGTGGAAGCCGATGCTGAGCCAGTAGCTTTAAGCGGATTAACTTTACCACTAGTACCAGACTGTGCGGCACCCGATTGTGCAGTGATCTTAGCAGGACGAGCTTTTGGTTTAGTACCAGACACTTTGTCTTCTGCTGTGTCCGTAGTATAGGACTTACCATTCCATGTGAATGTTTTACCTGCGCCAAGTTCTTTACGAGCTTTAGCGAATGCTTCTTTGAACGATGCCATGATTACTTTCCTTTACGTGTCTTAGTAGTGGAGCTATGCCCCTTGGCTTTACCCGCTTGGCTAAGTGCAATTGCAAGTGCCTGCTTTGGGTTCTTTACAGTAGGAGCTTTACGTGGCCCCTTACCATCTGGGTCTTTACCTGCATGTAGCTTACCTGCTTTGAACTCTTTCATCACAGCAGAAACTTTATTTGACTTCTTCATTGTAGTTCCTTTTATAGTGGTACATTAACACTACAGCCACCTACTACAGTAGCCACAAAGTCAATAGGATTAGGTGCAGCATCCATAGCTTCCTTTGCTGCACCAGCTACGATAGCAGAGACACAACCAAGCTCCCTGCTATCTGTAACTTCTGTTATTACTTGGCTTATAGCTAGTCCTGCACCAAAGTGTAAAGCTTTATCACAGCCTGCTACAGCAAGGAGAGCTATTAGTAGTAATGTACGCATGTTACACATCGTAAGCTACACGCTGCAGATTGTTTTCAGCTAAAGTTTCTGTCCAGTGGTCATATGGCATAACAGTGTCGTTGAAGCTATATACCATTACACTAAGCAAAGGAGCCGCTTCTGGTGGGGGGTTTTCCATTAGTAGTAGAAACCCTTGTGACACTTCGGCGCAGCATCCCCAGTGCGTCGCAGGCGCGAGGCCAGATGCGGACAGCGGCACAGAGAAGTTTCCCTCGCCCCACCCCTGCGCCACACCGAAGGCATTGCCAGCGTGGCGATAGGCGGCGGGCAGGATCATCACGGCGTTTGTCATAGCGTCACCTCCGGCGTGTTGCGGGCAAGCAGGCTTTCGACCCGTGCGATTGTGGCGGCGTCAAGGTTTGGCCCGAACCTCACGACATGGCCAAAGTCTAGGCCGTTGAAGGGCATCGATGTGCCGCCACGGGCGTAGATGTAGGCGGGATAGGCGTTGAAATTACCCCCGCCTGCTGGCGCCACTGACTGCGTTACAGTTGCAGTTGTTCCATTTCTACGCAGCACGGCCTCAAGTGCGTGAGTTGGTTGTGCTAAGTCCAAGATGAGCGACAGCAACGATGTGTTCGGTGCTGCAACTCCAAGAGTTGATGTTACCAGACCAGCCGTTGTCCCCGCCAAAACGGTTGACCAGTTTGTCCGTGTCGGATCAAAAGTTGCGGCGGACGCGCCTACCGCGAATGAGCCAACATTTGTATCTGCGCTTGCACTAAGCTCGACAATGCTTTGGAAAGCCGCATCCGACAGCTTCCGCACCCCAGCGAAAACCTGAACCTTATCAGTGTTCGGCGTGATCGTGGGCGTGGAGTAGGCCGTGTTGACCCCATTGGCTAGGACGTAGTAGCAGGACGGGACGCCCGCCTCGGTAATGTCGTAGTTTGAGACAACGCGCTGGTATGCGGTTGCTGTGGAGCCTGTTTCGAGTTGTGGGTGCCATATCAAAAGATCAGCACTGTCAGAGGTTCCGTAAGTCCCCCTCAAAATGATTTGCAGGAAGGAAGAGGACACTTCTGTAACCGAAACGCGCTGCCACTCTGCTGTTACACTAACGCTGGTAGTTGTCGTGTTTGTTCTAAGTGTGACGGATTTTGTAGTTCCATTAGCCGTCTTAATGTAGATCGAACCTGTTGATTGGCTTGCAATCGAATATGTCTGTTGAAACCCAGAATAATCTCCAGCGGTAGCCCCAGCGCCCTTGTTTAATTGTAGCCTGCAAGCAGTGGCAGTTCCGTCTGGAGCCATTCCATAGTTTTGGGTGACTATTGCAACAACCCCAGTCCCAGCAAAGGGTTTCGTCCAAGCAGCATTATCAAACTGCTCGCTATACGTCAGCTGGTTCCGCCGCCCCGTCTTGGGCATCCAGCCATAAATCCCGCGCGCTGCGTCGTTGATGGCGACTTCGTGGTTTCCGGCGAGTTCACGGACGGAATAGTCGGAAATAACAAAGGTGTTGTTTGAAGCGCCCTGCGCCCATAGGTAGATCACACCCGTCGAGCTTGCGGTATAAATACCTGTAAAGGTTCCATTGGAGGTAATTGCGCCTCTGCCACTGCCACCGGGCAAAAGAAGCGCAGCAGTCCCAGAGACGTAGGACGAAACCGTCAGGCTGACACGATATGTCTTCCCTACTTCAACGGTTCCGACCACGTTATACGCATTTGAGTTCTGCGCGGCGGATGAAAATGCAGCAACGCCCCCAGAGACAGTTACCCCGGAAGTCACCGTCCATCCCGGTAGAGTTAGCGCCGCTCCACGCTCCGCCCCAAGCGCCAGCCCCTTCGACTTATCCAGCCGTAGCCCGACACTCTGCCCCGCAGCCGTTACAGGCGTGGTGCCTGCGCGGTCCTGATACAGCGTCGTGATGTCCCACGGCTCAAAGGTGAAGCCGGGTTCACTGTTGCCAAACAAAGCTCCTTGAAACGTGGTTTGTGTGCCACTTAGAAGCCTTCCTCGCAAAGCTAAAGAAAG
>ERZ1034363.1356-NODE-1356-length-14146-cov-3.405288_pt1 | contig 14146 bp, 15 predicted proteins | sample MGYA00520616_ERZ1034363 | MGnify/ENA primary metagenome ERZ1034363 (study PRJEB33736, sample SAMEA104284506) | Azolla filiculoides | biome: Urban; feature: Water surface; material: Ditch water | place: Netherlands | collected 2015-10-28 | depth 0-0.1 m ...
ATGACAAGTCAGAATTTGCACCTGTCAAGGATCGTGCTGACGAAGTTCAACCGTTGATTGATGCTGGTATCGAGGATCTTCAGTTGCTAATTGCACCTGAAAAATTCACTGCATATGATGCACAAAAGAAGCGTATGGTTGGTGTTTTGAACGCTCTTGGTGGTGCATCTAAGCCAGAGGAAGATGATGATGCAGCATTCATCAAGAAGGCTAACGCTGCAAAGCAAAAGGTTGACTTGGTTGACTTGGATGATGACATCCCTTTTGATGTAACGCCGCAGAAACCTAAGAAATCTGCGCCTGCGGCGTCTACACCAGCAGATGACGATGATGACATGAGCTTTTTCCGCTCCCTCGCAAACGGGGACTAATCTCTAACTGAGATATAACAAAGGGACCAAAAGGTCCCTTTTTCGTTATACGACTACGTGATTATTAAACAGTATTCTGCTAAATGTTGAGTCCCCGTTTCTAGCATATTCTCTTCCAGCAAATATTGTTTTATTACTGTTATTCACAGTTGTTCCGCTTGATTTGCTGCTTGCATTTGAAGCAATGGAAGCACCAACCTTTTCCAGGGAATCCGCCGCTCGTTCAATCACTTTTTCACTTGATACGGTGGATGACTCGGACACTTTAGTTGCAGCCGCTGAATTCTTTGAAATTGTTTCAACTGTTGAATTTGCATTTGAGGATGAATTATTAGTTTCTACCGATGCTGATGTATTAGATGATGTATTTGTTTCAACTGTTGCATTTGATGATGTATTGGTTGAAGTTTCCGATGTTGCAGATTCAGAAATTAAAGATGATGGTACATCTATCGCAAATTTCTTTTTAATGAGTTCTACTTGCTCTTTTGAGAATGTTTTATTGTTTGAAATCATTTCCTCAATAAGAACTTTGTATTGTCCTTTCTCGGACGATTTCCCACCTAACATATCAGTGAATTGACTCATTGCTCCAGCATCACTAAATGTTTTTAGTTTTTCTGTATCTATTCCACCCTCAACCTTAGCTGCTAAATTCTTATCATTTTCATCTGATTTGGATTGCTGATGTTGTTGTAATTTACGACCAGCATAAGCTATACCAACAACACCCAGTGCTGCCGCTTTTATAGGAAGCGGCATAGGAATTGCTGCAACCATAGCAGCATTGCCACCTGCTTCCAGTTCTGCATTTACATCATTTGCTTTAGTGTCTTCACCGCTATCAGGTGTTAAGAAATTCGATCCACTTGCGTTATGAGCTAATGCTCCTCCACCAAATAATGCTGCTCTTCCTGCTGTCTTTGCGAGTAGCCCTTTTGGAATTTTACTGAAAAGATTTTTAGCTGCGCCAAGTGGAGATTTAATACCTTCCTTAAGTCTGTCTAGAAGTGATTTTGGCTTTTCTTCTGTTGCAGCGTTTCCAGCTCCATCTTTCTTACCAGCAATTATTTTTAGTAATTCAATGACTTTATCTTGGAAGTCTGATGTTTCTTTTTTATCTTCCTCTTTTGAATCTGATGATGAACCACCAGAACCAGATTTATCTTTGCCAGCGTTCCATCCGTTTGTCAAGAAACTTCCAGCTTTTGACATTCCCTTAGCAAGTGCAAACGGCGCAGCAAGTGCACCACCAGTACGCATTAAGAATGGATCGCCTGTTGCTGCTAATGCGCCACCTGCTAATGCACTGAGTCTTCCAGCAGCGCCAACCACATTTCCAGTGACTCTTCCTGCTGTAGCAATACCATTTCCAACCGCTTTCATTCCAGACTTGAATTTATCTTTTCGTGCTTGCCAAATAGCATCACGATCTGCTTTATCTCGTGAGTCTAAAACATCTTGTGGTGCAACTGGTCCTGGTCCATCCTCGTCCCGCTGACGCTGTTCTAGTATTTCCTGTGATGGTGAAGGTGGTCCCTGTAAATCCTCTTGAAATATACGTTCTGCATTTGCTTTAGATGTGAATTTGCCTGCCCTATCACGATATAAAGTGACATTTCTTTTTGGAGTTTCTTTTTCTTCTTTTTGTGTGATAGATGCAGGTGCTTCTACTGATATACCATTTGTCTTATCGTTGTCGATTTTAATCTGTTGTAATTCTCTTACAGAATCACCTAGAATAGGCGCAGTAACACCAGATTTCTTTCCACCGTTCTTCTGCCACTCTTTTACTTTTTCTTTATAATGTTTTGTTGCGATATATGCTGGAACTTTCTCTCCACCAACTTTTTCAGAAATTGCACCAACAAATGCATCACCCGCTTTAGTTTTACCAAGACGTTCTGAAATGTCGCTAACTGCCTTTGAGAATGCTTCTACTCGACCATCAATGCTTCGTGCATCCCGCGCTGTTGTTAATGCACGAATACCTGCCATTTCAATTGCACTACATGCACTCGCAAGAGAGCTATCATTTTTTGTCATGATAGTGGTATATGATTTGATAAAATCCTGCCACTCATTCGCAACTTTATGTCCTTCGTCTGGATATTTTGCAATATGCTCCACTAGGCGACTAAACGCAACGATGACAGAATCTTGATCTAAACTCATAGCTTACTCTTTCTCTCTTGTTCTTCTGCTATCCACTTGGCTAGCATTGTGACATAAATTTCACGTTCCCATGGCAACATATCTTCCAACTCAGTTAAACTATACTTATGAAACTGCATTAAATTGAAGTTAATTTTATAAAAATCGCCCAGCGTTTCCGCTGAACGAATTAGGCGAAAAAACTTGCAAGCCCTTCCAATTTAATAGTGTTATGTGCTTTACATTTAATACAATTGAATGAATCGTTATAAACAAGTTTTGGAACGCTGTCCAAAAACTCTTCCATTTTAGCAAGTTCTGGCTTATTCAAATCTTCCAACCATGCAACGATTTCATCAATTGTTTCATCAACACAGTCTGTTAGCTCACCGTCGATTTCAATATATTCAATACATTTTGCGGTTGCAATGTTAGCTGTATCAGGACCAGATTCAGCGTTGAACATAACTTCCACAGATGGATACTTCATGACAACCGTACAGTTGTCAGTTAATTTAATCTTTTTATTAATCTCGGCCGAGCGTTCAATTTCAACACGATCCAGATTAATGTCAATGATGTTTGATGCACCACATGATGTACATTTTGCATTAACATCTAGGCCTTCACCGAGACTTTTATTACGAACTTGAACAAACAAATATTCTGCATCAACCGCGCTCAGTTTTCTGAAATTCACTAGGTTAAATGCACATACTTCCACCAAATCACAAATAGCTGAAAACACTTCTGAATCATCACCTGATTCAAGTGCAAGGAGCATAATCTTTTCTTCGCGCACATTGAACGGGCGAAACTTTACTTTTGCCTTTGAGTCTGGTAGAACAATATTATATTTTGGATATTCAAGTCGCTTAATCATATTTCACACCTTTATTTAAAAATATTCAGAAGACCTTCAGTGGTATTCTCTAAGTTATTTACTACACTCTTTGCATTGTTTACCGCACCGGTTACGTCCCAGTTACCGAAATAACTTCCAATACCAGAAAGCAATCCATCCAAACCTTTTGATTGAATTTTATCTCTGATACCGCGGACCATGGACTGGCTTCCAGTCAGCTTTTCCCAGCGTTTATATGTGAAATTTACACCTATTCTTGACAGTTCATTTGAACTATGGGATAAATGAATATCCCCAACTGCCTTAGGGAAAGCATCACAAAGTTTTACACGATAAACTGTATTTGTTTCTGCATCAATCTGAGTGATAATTACATCCACTCTGAAAGAATCATCATATTTAATATTATAATTATCATCAAAAATATACATCAACCAGTTATCAAAAAACTCTTTTACAAGTAGATTAGAATCCACCAGGAAGTTCATTGAAACATCTGGATAAGCAATGCCATAAGGCACTTCGTATTGGTATCCCTTAAATGATTGTGCGGATGACATTATATTAAAACCAGGTAACGAAGCGGATTCACATAGAAGAGAAACCATGCGATTAGTATTTCCAGTCCTTGGTGAAGTGATTTCAACAAAGAATAAATGTGGGCGAGAAACACCCATGCTAGAAATAGTTTCCGAAAACTTTGAAATACTAAATCCACCTGTTTTATCGGTATCTGGGCTTCTCTTGTAAGTTGTATTTCGTTTGTTTAAGCCAAGTCTATCTATAAGATCAGTAGGCAAACCGATAGGCATATTGGTTGAGCCAAAAGGAATCATTCCCATGTTTTATCTCTTCTTTCTTTTATTTTGTGCTGCCCATACTTGACTTGCTTGTTGACCAGTGAAACTCTGTAAAGGAAGCATTACTACATTGCGCCACGAATCAGGTGGCACTTCCATCCAACGTGTCTTTACATGACCCCACAAGTATCTTTTAATACAATGCTGTACCTCAGGAAACTGGCTGAAATCTGAAATCATTCTATACGTCACTGCTAGTTTAGCGCGTGGATTTAATCTTTTATCTGATGCAAACTGCTGAAGCTTATTAAAGAAAGCAATTCGTAAGTCTGGGCGCAGGTAATGCATGTTAAGCCCGAGGAAGCCATCTCTGTCTCTGTTTAGAACAAAAATCAGTGGATAACGGTCCCAGTATGGCAGCGTGTCTTTGTGCAATGCATCATACTGGAAATAATAAAGCTTACCAATTTCAATGCTGGTGACAAGGTTATTATCTTTGTTCTGAAGAATACCATCTTTTACTGAATTTCTGCCAGATATGCGAAGTCTTTCCGCAGCAAGACGAAACCAATCAACACTCGCTTGAGTGGAGTATCCAATTTGATTCTTAATGTCAATAAAAAGACTCATTTAATTCCCAGTGAGGTTTCGGTCAAAATCATAAATTCAATTCCGCGTTCTTTTGCATACTTTGTGGCAGCGGCCCATTTTGATTGATTCTTAATATATGTATTACATTCCTGCAGGTATCTCGCTTGAGATTTCTGTGTTTTACGCTTTGCCATTTGTGGTGACTTTGTTTGTACTTCTGGCTTAATCTCAACAATCGCAGTTTTAATTTCACCTGAATTGGTTTTGTATTTTATGACAAAATCAATAAAATATCTGTGAGGACGATTATCAGTTCCACAAATGTACGGAATCACACACTCCTCTGAGTTCCATGCCAATACACTTGGGTTATTATCACAGAAAGACATAAACTTAGTTTCCCAGGACGAACGGAAGAATATAGTGGTCGGATCGCCAATATACTTGTCTGGATTTCTAGGAGTGTATTTACCTTGATGGTATCGTGTCATAAATAGTGAAACTGAACATATAATAGGGTATTTATCACAATGTCTTTCATTAACGATATAGTAACAAAATCTGTATCCTCGCTTTTCTCTGCTGGTGATCCATCGGGAAAGAAGGATCCACGTGCTATTGAAAGCACTTTGAAAGCTGGAGGATATGTCAGAAACCGAGCTAACATGACGGCTACTGGTAAATCATCTGACGCAGTGTTAGAGTATCCAAGTGGTGCTGGCGGCGACACTGATGATTATGTTTTCTTTTATATCAATGAATATGATTACACTGGAGATAAGAGTGGCTGGGCTGATGCTACTTCCAACAGAAATAATACAGGTGCATCTGGTAACATGGTTAAAGCAGGTAAGGATCTAATTGACGGGGCAAAGAGTGTTGCTAAATCCGCTGCTGATAGTAATACTGGAAAAGCTGCTGGAACTGTCGCTGGGTGGTTCGGTTCGGTTGGTTCAGCAATAAGCACTGCAACCGGGTTAAGTAGTCAAACAGATGCAATAGCATCCACACTTGGACTTAACGGTGATGTAAAAGGTATTCAATTTAATCCGCCTCGTAAGCGTAGCCCATATGTAATTGCTCTTTATATGCCACACTCACTACAAACGAATTACGGCATGCAATATGGTGAAGTAAATGCAGATGGTGTCATTGGTGCAATGTTGGACGCATATGGCTCAACAAACAAAGTGGCTGATGCAGGAGCCGCTGGTAAGAACGCATTTGCACAGGAATTTCAAAAGTCTCTGGGTGGCGTTGTTGCTAACATTGTTGATTCCGGTCGTGCTGGATCAGCAAGTTGGAAGGATCATCTAACTAAAACAGTTAGAAATCCACGTAAAGAGACAAGCTTTCTAGGTGTTGGATTTAGAACATTTCAATTTGATTTTTTGCTGACTCCAAGTAATGAAATTGAAGCGGGTAATATATTAGCTATCATTGATATGTTTAAAACAAACATGCATCCAGAATTATCAGGAAGCACGAATGGTAACATGCACTTAAGATTTCCAAATGACTTTGATATTGAATTTAGACATAAAGGTACAGTGAATGGAAACATTAATAAAGTGCTTACCTCTGTGCTAGAAAACATGTCTGTGCAATATGCTCCGAATAACATGTGGACCACACATGAAGATGGTATGCCAACTGCGATTTTGTTATCACTACATTTTAGAGAAATAGAACCTCTTAATCGTGGTCATATTAGGGACGGATTCTAATGAAATACTTTAATAAATTCCCAAGTATTGTCTATAACTTTAAAATCAAGGGAAAAGACTCTCCTATTATCATTACAAACATGATGATTCGCCTACGGATGATTCTTGAAAATAAGCTTGACTTTGAAAAGATAACCACTGATTTTGTTATCTCTGATAATGAGAATCTTGAATCTATTTCGTATGACTTATATGAGAATACGATTTACCACTGGACAATTCTATTCATTAACAATCGTGCAGATTACATCGGTGACTTCCCGTTAAGTCAGAATGCACTGGATGAATTTGTTATATCTAAGTACGGTGACAATGCGAATGCGGTTCATCATTATGTAGATAATCGTGGGAACATTGTAGGCGGATACCTGGTTGGTTCGGAATTAAAACTTGACCAGTATATGGGCGCAGATGGGACAACACTTGAAACTGGTACTCCTGTTACCAACGAAGAATATGAAATTCAATTAAATGACGAGAAGCGGTATATCAAAGTTATTCATCCAGATTACATTGCAATGTTCATAACTGAATTTGAAAAGGCTATGCTAAATGTTTGATCGTGTCAAGGCAGCGGGTGATGTACAGATAAGCAAGATTTCCCTTATCACCAAGAAAGGTGAAGTGGATCTCATGTTAGTCTTCCTAGAGGCTAACATATACGAGGACATTCATTCTCCTGCTCTTTCTGCTGTAATCACCATCACTGACACACAGGGACTTTTACAGAAGCTACCTATCACAGGTAACGAGGTTATCAAGCTAGAATATCAAACTCCTGGATTTGATAACTCCAATCGCATTTCGCAAGACTTTATTATCACCAAGATTGCTGATAAATCCATCGGTGCGACGGATCACCACCTTGTGTATAACTTATACTGTGTTACTCCTGAAGCTGCTGTGGATATGGGAATGAAAATTAGTAAGAAGTTTGAGGGTACCGCGGATACTGTTATCAGAAAGATTCTCCGTGAGTATTTCCGCACTGACAAACAAATGACATATGATATTCCAGGTAATTCAATTTCATTTGTTTCTCCGTTCTGGAGCCCATTTAAAGTAATTAGCTATTACGCAACACAAAGCACCAAGACAACCACCCAAGCACCAAATTACATGTTCTTTGAAACAAACAAACAGTATAAATTTAGTTCGCTTGAAACGCTTTATGAGAAAGCACCTGTCTGTACGTATCGTCATGATAATAATCCACTAAAGAAGGACGGTATCCGTGACATTCAAAGTGAATACGAACAGTGTCTAGAAGTATATTTCGGTGACCAGTACAATGAGAAGGATCGCATTGACGCTGGTATTCATCATACAACCGCATATATACATGATGTTACAAGTAAATCACTGAAGTCAGTTAGATTTGGATACACTGAATCATTTGCTAAAACACAGCACCTCGGTAAGTATCCGATGATACCAAATGAAACTGCTAAACATCGTATTGTTACGCACAAGCAAAGCTATACCAAGGGTCATAATAATTTTAATATCGATAACTCTGGATATGTTAGAAACATGCGTACTCCGCTATTATATGACTTGGAGTTATTGAAACTTGATATTACTGTATATGGGCGCACTGATCTAGAAGTTGGTGATATTGTTGAGTTCCAAATGAATACCTGGAACGAGAAGACAAACACGGATAAATCTGCTCCACAGGAAGATAAGTATTACAACGGAAAATATATCATTACAGCTATGCACCATAGATTAAACCAACACCAACACCAAATCGTTATGCAAATTGCTAAAAACGCTTCTGAGGCACCATTATGAAATCATTATTCTTCGGTGTAGTGGAAGATAGGTTGGACCCGCTTATGCTCGGGCGCTGTCGTGTCCGGATCGTTGGTGTCCATACAGAAGACAAGGTTATTCTCCCTACAGAGGATCTAGCTTGGGCTATGCCTATGCAACCTATCACTTCTGCTGGTATATCTGGTATTGGTACTGCTCCTGTTGGTGTCGTTGAAGGTACATGGGTTGTTGTCATATTCATTGATGAAAACATGCAATATCCGCTAATGATAGGTACCGTTGGTGGATACAATGAAAACTTGCCATTTGAGTTTGACAATCAAGCAACAACGAACAGCGTTAAAGATTATGATGTAAAACTATCATCTAAGCCTGCAAACGAGGGTGAAGATAAAAAAGATGCTGGTGGACTAGAAACTGTTATTCCACTTGACAAGATTCTTGGCGCGCTACCCGCGATTGATATGCCTGCAATCGATGTTGCTAATGCGTTTGAAGAGGTAAACAAGGAAGCATTCACACTGGATGTTTCCTCAGTGACAACCAAGATTATGAGTGCTGACGAGATTAACGCAAAGTACGAAGCTGCTCAAAGTTCGCTTGGTGATAAGCTAACCGCTGCTAGTGAAAAACTAAAGGCAGAAGCATCGGCCGGCATCGATAACATTGAAACGACCGCTGTTACATTTGGCAACTCGCTGTTGAATAAAGCAACATCTGCTGTCAGTGAGTTAGTTTCTGGTGTTACTGATAAGATAACCAATCTCGCAACAAACTTGACAACCGCTGCATCTGGACTTATGACGGCAGCCAAATCAAAATATGACCAACTTGCTAAAATATCTGATTCTATTGATCCAGATGCAATGATGAAAGAATTAAAAACAATTACAAATCAGGCAGGAGAAAAAGCGCAAGCTGGTGTGGATAATGCAGCCGCTCTTATTTCATCTGGTGCAATGCAACTATCTGATTTAAAGACTGAAGCTGAAAAGCAAGATGTTGTCAAGATGATTCAGGACAAGGTAACTGATCTACCAGATTCCGTTCAGTCTTATATCATATCCTCTGGCGCTTCCGTTGAGGAACAATATAATATCATCAAGCAATTCGCTGAAAATGGTATCAGTATGTATTCAGATCCAAAGAAAGAATATGAAATGGTCGTAACAAGTACAACCACAAAGATTGCATCTGGTGCAGATGTTAATGCAGAGTACGAAGCAAAAATAAAGGCAGGATTATAATATGGCCATTAACGTTCCCCTAAGCGAAGGGCAGATTACACGAGTCCTTGATGCTATTGCAATGAAAGAATCCACCAGCACTCCGGGTGGCACAGTCAATACAATTATTGGCAGAGGTATGAAAACATCTGCTATCAAAGCAGGATGCCAGAATTACGGTGTAATCAATGATCTTCATTACATGGGCAAGTATCAGATAGGATACATGGGGCTTGCTGATGCAGGTTGGTGTAAGACCGGTATTCGTGGTGGTAATAAGGCACTGTACGATGCAGCAACCTGGACAGGTAAAGATGGTATCACTGATTACGAAAAGTTTCTGACTAATCCATCTGCTCAAGAGAAAGCTGTCCGGGAGCTATTCGCTAAGAATTACAATTACATGCGAAAGCAATTGGCTAGTTGTGGTGCTGGGGATATTGCCGGTTATTGCTCTGCTGCACATTTGGTGGGTTTTGGTGGTGCATTGAAACTTCTACATGGTACAGATGTATGTGACGCAAATGGTTGTGGTGCAAGCTATTATTATAAGATTGGTCGTTCAGCATGTCTCGGTGAAATGCCTGACATTGTGAAAGCGCCGACGGGAAAGAATTCAGCAGGAGCACCTCCTAAACAAAAGAAACCAGAAGAACAAAAAGGTGCTGACGTTGGCGCGCCCAGTGTTTCTGCTGCGCCCACCGTAGCGCCTAACCCTAATGTATCTCCACGTGTTATTGAACCAGAACGGGATGATGCTGTTAAGGTGCCTATTGAAGTTGCTCAGAAGTATGAGAATACTGGATTCATTGATCCAAATCTAGTTTATCCAAAGTCAAGCTATAAGAAGTTTCCTGATACAAATAAGCTTGCAACCAGCAATGACATTAATAATACGGTTGTCACAAAAAAGAATGCGTTCCGTCATACAGGTATTCCAACTGCAACAGGTAACAACTGGGACGAACCAGAATCACCATATGCAGCAAAGTATCCGTACAACAAAGTAACTGAAACAGAGTCCGGACATGTCATTGAAATAGATGACACTCCAAATGGAGAGCGGTTGCATACTTATCATACCAGTGGCACCTATGAGGAAACAAATAACGTTGGATCCCATGTTAGACGAATAGTAGGAGACTCCTATGAGATTATTGACAGAAACGGAAATATCTTTATTAACGGCAGATGTAACATTACTGTCGGTGGTGCTTGCAATGTGCTTGTTCTTTCTGATGCTAACATTACTGTAAAGGGTGACACAAATATCACCAGCAAGAATGACGTAAATTGGAACGTATCAGGTAACTTTAATTTACAAGTGAATGAAACATTTAATATTCGTTCTAAAAACTTGAATATTGAAACTGATGAAAAGCGCAGTACATACGTAGGGCAAACATCAACCGAGCAAGTCCATGGTCATGCAACACAAGCATATGACGCTGGATTGGATACTCGTGTTAAAGGAATTCATAATCATGAGGTTTCAATCAATCAGAATATAAGCATTGGAAACGACCAGGCTACCAAAGTTGTTGGTAAACAGACTAGCACAGTGACTGGCGATATTATCACGAAAGGCGCTGCTAAAGTTACGTTGGATGCTGCTGGAGATATTATCACTAAAGGTGGCGCTAAAGTTACGTTGGATGCTGCTGGAGATATTATCACAAAAGGTGCTTCCAATCAAGTAAAAGCATCTGGTAAGATTGATATGAAAGCTGGAGGCAATCTTAATATTGATGCAACTCAAACGCATATTAACAGTGGTAGTGCAAATCCAGGTGACCCACTTGCACCACTAGATCCTATTGCTGTTGATGTACTGGATATTCCTGTCACAACACATACTAACTTACCATTTGCTGCGGATCGTACAGCTTACATTGATAGTTCAATTGGTAACTTGGATTATCCTAAACGAAACGATTCTGTAGATATGCATATTTCAGAAGAGAAAATGGAGAAAACTATGCCATCTGTTTCTATTACGCCAGAATCACCAAAGGCTGCTGCGAATGTTACATCTGATGTAACACCTGTATCCGATGATATGGAAATAAATCCTGAATCATTCTTAACAATGACCGCTTTCCCTGCTACTCTTCAGCTAAGTAAATTCTTTACACTTGGTATGCTGCTTCGTGGTAACGCACTAACCGCACAATGCAACATGACACAGGGACAAATCGTTTATAACCTATCCGTTCTAGCACAGACTGTTCTGGACAAGATTCGTTATAATTATGGTGGTTGTGTATTGACAAGCGCATACCGAATTGGCAGTGGTGGTAGCCAGCATAATCGCGGGCAAGCTGCTGACATTAGAATTCCGAAGAAAGCTATCAGTGAATACGAAGCTGTTGCAAAATGGATTTCTGAAAACTGCAAATATAACCAGATTATCCTTGAGGGGTCACAGACTTCCAAGAATATTTGGATCCACGTGTCTGTTGCCACAAAGTTCTATAAATCACAGAATCAAGGTATCATGACGGCATATAATGACGGTACCCCTAAATCTACCACTGTTATTTCTGCAAGGGGCAAATTTGAACTTGCTTCGCTACCTTTCGCTAAAGATATTAAATTTAATACGGTGTTAGCATGACAATTACAGTAACAAATTCTGGTCCAATTACTATTGACGAATATGCAGGATTATCTGGTACATTCACTGTATCTGATAGTCTTGCTGGTACCGAGACTGTACCGCTGAATGGTATATTCATTGAGCAACCGAAGATCGTCAAGGTCACTGCTTCCCATGCATTTCTACCTGGTTTAACAATGAGCATAACAGGTGATAATACGGTAGAATATTCAGGATCATTTGATGATGTTTTTGAACGCCACTGGAAATATGTTCTCGCTGATAACACTCGTGGGGATGTACCTAAAGCATCACAATTACCTGCTGAATATCTTGCATTGTATGCATTCGTTCCACCTTCGGTAACCAGTATTCCGATTACATTTAGTTTCTATGCATGGACGCATGACACGGACGGACTAACAAGTAATAATCCAGATGCATATACAGGCAAATCTTTGTATGCTGCTCTACCTGGTAACCTATCGACAATCACTGCTCCACAAATGACTTTGGTGGGTACATCTGTTATCACTGTAACATATAATGTATCCAGTGACCGTGTTGCGTTTCAAGCTGCTCTACCAGCGGGAACGTTGTACCAACAGGCACTTGCTAAGGGATTAGTGTAATATGGGAAAAGCTATTACTCGCCTGGGCGATAAAAGTCTAGGTCATTGTTTTGAGTCGCGTGGAAACGTTGCTGGATCTCCAAATGTATTCATTGACGGCATTGCTGCACACAGAATCGGTGACGCATGGCCTACGCATACATGTAAAACAAAGAGCCACTCCTCAATAACCGTCATTGGAAGTGGCTCTGTATTCGTGAATGGTGTTGCTCTTGCTAGGATCGGGGACGGGCTGGATTGCGGGGACACAATCGCAGAAGGCAGTCCTAACGTGTTTTCGGGTGGTTAATATTTGTCAGGTCTGCCTTAAGTTTATGAATTAATGCAGCCTGTTTAGCCACCCAGCGGTTTGACGTTTCAAGTTTAGACAGTGCATCTAGTAACGCAGCATAAACCTTCTCGTTATCCTCTTTCAATACATCACGCGCTGCATTCAAGTCAGTAAGATTCAGTACCGCTTCTATCTGAGTCTCAGCACCTAGCAAGCCAAGTGCTGCGGTAAGTCGAACAATGTATTCACCGCGCTCCGCCACGCGCTCCGCCACTGTTTTGTTATAGGCAGGAAGCCACTTGGCAGCTTCTTCTGCAAATGGTTTTATTACATCAAGTTCATTTTGTAGAAGATCGCGCTCTGTCTTAACTTGAGTGTATTGCGCTTTCCAATACTCGGCCAAGCAGCTAGGGCAGTTCGCTAACGCTTCGTTTTTATGTTCAGCGCAGTTCATTCCCCGCTCCTTGCTGCTCCCATCATTCCAGTCCAAACTTTCTTGGCGTAGAAAAAGCAATCTCCGTCGAAATAATCTCCACCGGAACACAGCATCGCCTCAGTCGGTTCAATCGGCACAAGAACCATTCCCGGGGCGCTCGGTACTGGATTGGTGAATAACTCGGTTCCTGGTACTGGCAAATCTCCAGTGGCGATTATGCTATCAGTGGCAGTAGTGGTTTCGTCATCGTGGTAAGTGGTACATCGGATAACCACAGCAACAGGCTTCTGCTCCCGCAGTTTCTGCATGACTGCTTGCTCAATGGCTCTGGTTAGCTTGGCAAGAATATCAAAGGGCAAACCAGCGTTAGCGTTGATTGTCATGATTTCGTCACTATTCCAAAGCTCTCTACTATTAAGAATCTGGTCCATCATTTCGTAATCCCTTCTGGCAAGCGATAGAGCGTTTCAACTACATGGGTTGAAAAGTTACTGTCTGTTATTGCCATCTCTGGAACAAGCTCATTCAGTAGCGCGAGATACCCCGCAGCAAACATAAAAGCATCGTTCAATGTTCCGTTTGGAAACTGCTTCCTAAAAGCCTCACGAATCTTCTGTTCAGTGGTCACGATTGCTCCTTTCCAATTTCTGCGGCGGCGCGGACGATTGCGCGGCGTGTTGCTGCGTATTCGTCTT
>ERZ1034363.1357-NODE-1357-length-14135-cov-5.381704_pt1 | contig 14135 bp, 13 predicted proteins | sample MGYA00520616_ERZ1034363 | MGnify/ENA primary metagenome ERZ1034363 (study PRJEB33736, sample SAMEA104284506) | Azolla filiculoides | biome: Urban; feature: Water surface; material: Ditch water | place: Netherlands | collected 2015-10-28 | depth 0-0.1 m ...
CCGAAGAATTCACCATGAACCTTGCCCACAGCATCAAAGTCAGCGATGTTGGTGAGGTAGATGCGAGTGCGAACAACGTCACCGAAGGTGGCTCCTGCTTGCTCGAGAGCAAGAGCAATACGCTTGAAAATTTCGCGGGTCTGAGCAGCTGGGTCAGTTCCCCCAATTGCACCTTCAGGTGCACCGGCAGTGGTTCCAGCGATAAAGACAAAGTCTCCCGCTCGCACTGCACGCGAGTAACCAACTACGGGTTCGTAAACAGATCCAGAAGAAATAAGGGTGCGCTCATAAGTCATGGATTAACGATATCTGGCTTGAGGTTAAACAACAGACCGCCCCATTCCGTCTGGGGCGGTCTGAGCTGTGACCAAGAGAACTATGAAGCTTTACCTGCTGCAGTCGCAGAAGGAACTTCGACGAGGCGACCGGTTACAACATCGTAGATGTAGCCATACACAGGAATACCGGCAGGAACCAGCGGGTGGTTCTTGATGCGGGCAACATCTTCGGTTACCGACTGAGCCTGGTCAGAGATAGTGAGCCAGTCTATGTACTTTGCTTCTGCAGAACCAGGGCCTGTTCCAACGTCATAGAAACCTTCCGCACCGAGTGCAGCAGTTTCGAGGCTGTTAGCCAGAAGGCCACGCATAACCTCATCGTTGAAGAACTCCATGCCACAGTTCGAGTGGTGAATGACGAACCATTCCTTGGTTCCGAGGAGCTTGTAGGAGATCACGAGCGAACGAATGGCATCGTCAGATGCGCGTCCGCCAGCATTACGAATAACGTGTGCATCACCTTCGCTCAAGCCTGCATACTTTGCGGGATCAAGACGAGCATCCATGCACGTCAGAATGGCAAATCCACGCGCGGGAGGAAGAGCGAGCTCACCCTTAGCGCCGAAATCGGCAGCGTATGCCTCGTTTGCGGCAAGTACTTCGTTCAGTACAGACATGATTCTTTACCTCGTGAGTGTTGGAAGAATTCCGGAAGTTCTCTTCCGGTGTCTGTAACGGTAATCAAATCTGAATTGTTACGTCGCTTTATGTCGAAATGCGAATAAATATGACGGCTATAAACCACTTTGTTACGCACTCAACCCAGTAAAAACATGGGCTCTGGTTTCCCCGAGGTCATGTTGGTGAAGTAATCAACACAAATGTTACGAGGCGGCTGCTGCCTTTTGCTTGTCTGCCTTGTTGCCCAGGATAAGGACAGAAAAACCGACTAGCACCATAATGATGGCGTAGGCGATCATCAACACTGCAAATCCTTGAGTGAATCCCTCAATAGCGGTTGGGAACACCGACGTGTCGGTGGGCTTTGCTCCCGAGGCAGACCAGGTGTTGAGCTGTTGCAAGGCAGTGGAGCCAAGTTTCTCCTGAACGTAGAGTCGAGCAAGAGAGTCAATGACGACTGCAGAAGAGGCAAGACCGAGCGAGTACCAAAACTGACCAATCGTGCTTCGAGAGGAAGAAACAACACCGTAGTGTTCTGGATCTGCTTCGTCGAGAATCATGCCACCATAGGCGACCGCAGGAACCGCAGCAGCAATACCCAGCACAATCAATGCAGGAAGGTAGTCCATGACTGACTTAGGTGAACTCAACGCTGTAACGGCGAAGAGAACACCACCGGCCGCCGCGATAAATGCCCCAATAAGTGCAGACATTTGGACGGTTACGACCTTTTTGCCGATGAGCTTACCCACCACAAGTGCTGTCGGAATCGCAAGCAGGAGGTAGGGAAGCTGAGCTAAAGACAGCCCTAGTCCCTTGAGATTCAGTTGGTACTGAAAAAGGTTGCTAAATGACAGCAAGCCAAAGCCCGTTGAGAAGTTATAAAGGAACCCCACCCCAATGGCAGCCAAGAACAGGGGGTGCTTGAGCAGAACAATGGGAAAGAATCGCTTTTCTGGTTGTGAACGTTCACGGAAGTAGAACAGAACAAACAGGCCAACCCCGACCACTATTGGAACAATTGTCAGGGGTGACTTCAAGCTATCGGCAGCGTGAGAGATGCCATAGAGAGTTCCCACAACTGCAAGGCCAAGAATGATCTGGCCCAATGCATCCCAGGGCTGCTCAGGAGTCGGGTACTTCTCATCTTTAGGCAAGATAAACAAACCGAAAAGCAACGCAGCAGCAGTCACGGCAGGAATAACCAAGAAAGCCTCGCGCCATCCCACACCTACCATTGTTGATCCAGCAAAGGTAATCACCAGAGCGAAGAAACCAATCGAGGCGGAGAATGTTCCGAGAGCTACCGCTAGGCCACCCTTTGACTTCTCACCGAAGTACTTCACATAGGCAAACGACGCACCATAGACACCGCCTAGTCCCACACCAGTCAACGCACGACCAAGGATATACATCACAGGATCTTGAGAGATGGCGACCAAGCTGTCACCGAGAATAACCAGCAGCATTGTGGCGAAGATGACTTTCTTGCGCCCCAGGCGATCTGCCAACATTCCGACGGTGATGACTGTTGCCGCCAGGGCGAGGGTACTCACCGAAGCAGCTAAAGCATCCAGCGACCCAAAATTCAGATCTTTTCCAGCTGATAACAACGCTGTGGAAGCGATGTTGGGATCGGCACCCTGAATAGCGGCAACAAAACCCAAGTAAATCAGCGCAAGGGTTACTCCCCCGGCCTTTGTTGCGGTCGAGGTTGTCTGAGACATGAAAGAAACCTAATCGGTCAGTGCTGCGTTAGCAGCACTTCTTGCTTGCGTGAACGTGTGCAGGAAGGTCCTTGTGTTCGGTGGGGTCCATTGCCTCAATCTGTGACATGAAGGCGTCGAGGTCAATCTTCTTGCCACCAACCCAGGTACCCAAGATCTTGACCTGCTCGGTGAGCTTGTGAAGATCTGCCTGATATGGATCAGAAGAGAGTTCAGCAAAGTCAGCAAGCTTGCCCACTTCAATAGAACCAATCTCGTGGTCGCGGCCCAGCATGTGAGCGGCGTTGACGGTGTGAGCCTTGATGGCGTCATCCAAGCTAATTGCCTGGTTGGCACCATGAACCTGACCGGAGGCAGTCTGTCGAGTGGTGGTTGCCTGCCAGTTGAGCAGAGGAATGGGTGGGCTTACCGAACCATCGTTGTGGAAGGAAACCACAGCACCGGAACGGAAAGCGTCACCAACAGACTGCCACTGTGAACCGATCTCGGATGGGAACATTTCACCGTCAAGCTTGTCGCCCCAGTAGATGAACTGGAAGGGACTCATCGACAGGCCAACGCCCAAGCGCGCTGCACGGTCAAACTGATCTGCGCGGCACGCGCCCAAGTGCTCAATACGCCAGCGGTGGTCAGTGCCGAGAAGGTTGTGAGTGCTGAGAGCGTGCTCATAGGCGTCTAGTACGACGTCCATACCCACGTCACCGTTGCAGTGGAAAGCCATCTGATATCCGCTGGGAACCAGCTTGTCCAGGATCTGGTCAAGCTGTGCTCGGGTGTAGTTCATTTCACCTTCACCACCCGGACCAATCTTGATTGCAGCATTGCGAGTGGTGTCGTTATCGAGGTAGGGGAAGGACGCAGCAATAGTTCCAACCCAGGGAGAACCGTCAGCCCACAGCTTGATTCCCTGCTTCTTGAGCTTGTTCTCTGGGATTGGAGTCTGAACTGGCTGATCACAATCTGCCTCGATGCTCATGTGATACAGCGAGATACGCAGAGGGCTGTCTGGGGCCATTGCCATCGCAATGTATGCCTTGAGCTGGTTGCCCTGATAAGTGTGCTCTGAGGTCGATGTGATGCCGTTTGTCGACATCAACTTGTACCACTCAGCAACGGGCTTCAAAGGGTGCTGTGCCAGTGCTGCAAGTACAGGTGCACCAGCAATGAACAGAGCAGCTACTTCATAAGCACGACCGTTAGAGGTTCCATCTGCGTTGCGACCAAAGCTTGCCCCGGTGGGATCTGCGGGAGGCTTGCCATCTACCCAGCCGAGTGCCTTGATGTTTGCCGTGTTGAAGTATGCCTCGTGACCCGAGTTATCCATCACGACAACGGGACGGTCGGGGAAGAACACATCGAGGTCTGTGTTGGTCAACTCAGGTGCGCCATGCAGGATGCGGTCCAGGCCGTTGAACATGAGGGGAACACCGGCAGGTGTTTCCTTATCCATCTTCTGGAAGTAAGCAGTGACATCTGCATAGGTGGGATATCCCACATAAGGAGCGATCCAGTGAGCTGGCTCCTGAGTTGAAAGACCACTGAGCGCTGGGTGGCTGTGTGGGTCGATCAAACCTGGCATCAATACCGTGTCACCGAGATCCTTTACTGCGACACCTGCATTGGCCGCCTGAAGGTCTGCGAGTGTTCCCACTCCAGCAATAGTTCCAGCTGCGCTGTCAACTGCGACAGCCTCAACGCGAGGATTGTGAGGGTCCATCGTAATGATGGAAGACGCCTTGATAATAAGGTCAACGGCCATGGGAACTACTCCTTGTTCGACGCAACAGAATGCAGATGGACTATCTGTCTAATTCCGTAACTTCAGACTATGCGGTTCTTGGACAAAACCCCAGAGGCACAGCACATACTTTTCCCAGAAACACCGAGAGTTACCGAAGAATTCTTTCGAGGTCCTTACCCTGGGCTAGTTCATCTACCAACTTGTCCATGAATCGAATATTGCGCATCAGTGGATCTTCCACTTCCTGCACCTTCACGCCGCATACGCTGCCAGTAATGAGAACTACGTTGGGGTGAACGGTTACACGGGCGAAGAATTCTTGAAGGCTCTCCCCTGAGGCAATTGCCTGATTCAGTTGTGTTCCATCAAGATCAGTTAGCCATGACAAAACTGTACGAAGCTCTGCCTCAGATCGATTCTTTCGCTGAACCTTGGTGACATACAGCGGATAGATTTCCGCAAAGGGCGTTGCGAACAGGCGCTGCATGTTCGCAAGCTGCCTAGAGCTCAGGGGTCCGGTTGTCATAGTTTCTAAATCTCTGGTTTGTTCTGAGTAGAACTGTAATCAACACCATGATGCCCAGTCCACCTATGAGAGCTGGCGCCCAGAGTGCAATCGAGACAGCCATGAGTCCAGTAAACAGATCGCCCAGGCGCGGTCCACCGGCAACTACCGAGTAGAAAACGCCCTGGAGACGTCCCCGCATCTCATCGGGTGCTGCCGTCATCAAAATCGTCGAGCGGAAGATTGCCGAGACTTCATCCGAAGCGCCCATTCCCACAAAACACAATGTAGCAAGTCCCAAGCCCAGCACACTGACCTCTGACCAGGTATTGCCCACCTTGCCAAAAGCACCCAACATACCCGCCAGCACCACCACACCGAACAGCGCGATGAATGCACCGTAGACAGTAATGGCACGCCCAATGGCCAACCCGAATCGGTTGATTCGAGCCACGGGCCCACTGAGCAAGCTTGTCGAGAATGTCCCCACCGCAGCGGCTGCCGTCAGGATACCCACGGTGGTGGGGCCACCGCCGATGACGGTGGCAGCAACAGCTGGTAGCACCGCATAGGGGCGACCAAGCCCCATAGCGATGATGTCGAAGAGGAAACTGGTGCGAATGTTCGGAGCAGAACGCAGGAAAGCTAAGCCCTGCTTAATGCCATCCCACCCCTTTGCCACAGCATCATGAAGAGGCGGAATCTTGGGCAGGGTAAAGACACCGAAGAATCCAGCGAGCATCAGAATCATGTCCACCACAAAGGTGACAGTGAAGCCAGAGGTTGCCACCAAAACACCAGCAAGTGCAGGTCCCACGGTGTATTGGATACCCATGGAAATACCGCTCAAGGCATTGGCTTTGGGAACATCTTCCAGCTTGAGAATGCGTGGGTAGACCGCCATCCGGGCAGCACCAGAGATGATGTAGGCCATGGCGCTAATGGTTGTGAAAACATAAAACGGCCACACAGCGACACTAGAACCATCAGCTTCAAGACCTGCATCAGTGATGGAGAGAGCGACCAAACCGATCGTTGAAATGAACGAGACGGTAATGGCACCCAGGATGACTGTTCGGCGGTCTTGACTGTCCGCGAGCATGCCACCCCACGGCCCTGCAAAGAGCATGGGAATCAGCGCAATACCGCCGACAAGGCCCACCATGAAGGTGTTGTGGGTGATATCGAAGATCTGGAGCCCCACCGCCATGATGGTCATTTGCGCACCGATGCCAGAAAGTCCAGCACCAATCCAGAGTCTGGCGAAAGCGGGAGAAACCTTGAGCGGCGTCAGATCGACGAAGCGGCGTTTGGTTTCAGTCACGCATGCGAGTCTATCTTCGCCTGCCACACAGCTGAGGTTGCCTTAAGCAGTAAAGCGACGGTCATGAGACCGCCGCTTTTCTTTTTGGTCGGGCTGACAGGATTTGAACCTGCGACCCCTTGACCCCCAGTCAAGTGCGCTACCAAGCTGCGCCACAGCCCGTCATCTGTGTGATTTCTCACGAAGACAACTTACTAATCTTATCGGTTTTGAATAGGTGCTTGTGCACGCTCTAGTGAGTTCGTTGAAGCTTCTTAACAGGAGCAACAAACAATGGAGTCGTCCACAAGAGAGTCAATGCCCACAACCCAATATTCGGGAAGACTGCCGCAATGATGACGGCAATAAACAGCAAGACGACAATGATCTGAGATCCGATATATCCGCGAAGAGCGATGGTTCCCTCTGCCAACAAGTCTTTGTGCTTGAGAACATACATTTTCATGGCCAGCTGAACGATTGCCAGAAAGAGCATGCTCATCATGTAGATCAGGGTTGCCCAGCCAGCAGGACCATTGGAGTCAACGATCAACGCCGTGGGGAACGGAATAAAGACGATTCCGAACAACCACAGTGTGTTCAACAGCATGATTCGCCTATCCACCTGCTGAAGCTGCTCAAAGAAGGTGTGGTGCAAGAACCAGTAGTAGGCAATCACAGCAAAACTCAGCACAAAGACATAAACCTGAGGGCCTATGCCCATCAAGAAATGGTTGACGTTGCCATGTCCGATGCTGCTGGCTTCATCGACCAACGGCAGAACAAGAATGGTGATGGCAATAGCCACAACGGCGTCAGAGAAATTGACAACTCGATCAAATCCGCGGTTAGTAGCCATGACTCAACTCTAGATTGTGAAGCAGTTTTAGCCAGCTAACGTTTCTAGCTTGATTTTGAGAGCAGGCCACGACTTCGCAAACCCAGGGTGGAGGTCAAAAGAGTCGACCTGATCAAGTGCTATCCACGAAAGTGCTTCGCTTTCACTATCCCCCATCACAGGTTCAAAAACTTCTGAAGATTCCACAACGACAGTGGTGTAACTCCAGAAGTCCAAGTCCAGGACTTCAGTGAAGAGTAAGGTCACGAGATCTGCAGGAACACCGGCTTCTTCATTCGCTTCACGCAGTGCACCGGCGACAGCATCTTCCCCTTGACGGATTGCTCCACCAGGTATCCCCCAGGTGCCACCATGGTGTGACCACTCGGCCCTGTGCTGCAACAGGATGCCGGCATCTTTGTGCCAGACAAGAAGCCCAGCAGCACCGAAGGCACCCCAATACTTGGTGCCGTCTGGTCCCACTGCCCACGCGTCACCGGGGTCGCGTAAATGCGGCGGTGGCAGGTGGGGTGGGATTGTGCCCATGGGGTCAGACTAACGCTTCCGCTTTTCGCGCACGCGCATGTTGACGTTGATGGGTGAACCTTCGAAGCCGTAGATCTCACGGAGGCGACGCTGGATGTAACGGCGGTAGCCGGGGTCCAGGAAGCCTGTGGTGAAGAGAACAAAGGTAGGCGGACGAGTCGAGGACTGCGTACCGAAGAGAATACGTGGCTGCTTTCCTCCACGAAGGGGGTGAGGATGCGCTGCGGTGAGTTCAGCCAAGAACGCGTTGAACTTACCGGTAGGAATACGGGTATCCCATGACTCAAGAGCACGCTCGAGAGCTGGGACCAACTTCTCCATGTGACGGCCCGTGCGAGCGGAAATGTTCACACGAGGTGCCCAGGCAACGTGCGCCAAGTCAAGTTCAATTTCACGCTCGAGGTAACGGCGTCGATCATCATCGAGCATGTCCCACTTGTTGAAAGCAAGCACGAGTGCACGTCCAGACTCAAGGACCAAGTCAATGATGCGAACATCTTGCTCAGAGATGGGCTCTGTGACGTCAATCATGACGACAGCAACTTCAGCCTTTTCAAGTGCAGCACTGGTTCGCAATGTTGCATAGAAGTCAGCACCCTGCTGCAAGTGAACACGGCGGCGAATACCGGCGGTGTCGACGAAGCGCCAGACCTTGCCCGCAATTTCAACCTGTTCATCAACTGGATCACGAGTGGTTCCTGCAAGATCGTTGACGACCACGCGTTCTTCACCGGCTGCTTTGTTGAGCAGCGACGACTTACCCACGTTGGGGCGTCCGAGAATCGCAACGCGACGAGGACCGCCCACTTCCTGCTTTGCCACTGCAGAAACAGCAGGAAGCTTAGGAATAACCATGTCGAGAAGGTCAGCAACACCACGACCGTGGAGAGCAGAAACAGGGTAGGGCTCACCTAGTCCGAGCGACCAGAGGGTCGCAATGTTGGGCTCCTGACGAGCGTCATCGACCTTGTTTGCCAAGAGGTAAACAGGAATCTTGGTTTTGCGAAGAAGCTTCACAACGTGCTCGTCGGTTGCTGTTGCACCGACGTTTCCGTCAACAACGAACAGAACAGCATCCGCGAGATCAATTGCAACCTCAGCCTGAGCGGCAACAGACGCGTTGATGCCCTTGGCATCTGGTTCCCAGCCACCGGTGTCGACGAGTGTGAACTGACGTTCCATCCACTCTGCCTTGTAGTTCACGCGGTCGCGGGTCACACCAGGGGTGTCTTCCACAACTGCTTCACGGCGACCGATAATGCGGTTAACCAGTGCAGACTTACCCACGTTGGGGCGTCCCACAACTGCCAACACAGGAAGTGCTGGAAGGTAGGTGATCTTGTCTGGGTCTTCAGTGACGGTGTCGAGAAGCTCGAAGTCTTCCTCGTCCAAGTCATAGTCTTCAAGGCCTGCGCGCAGCGAAGCGGCGCGGGCAATGGCTAGTTCTTCATCGAGGTCTTCCAGACGCTCGGAAAGTCCATCTTGTTCTAATTCGTCGTCGAAGAATTCTTCGTCGGTGGGCTTGTTATCAGCCATTATTTTCTCCTTCGCACGGCTTACGACGTGCGTGAACGAATAACCTCTACGACCGCATCAATCGTCTGCTCATATGAGAAGTCAGTCGAATCGACGGTCACAACGCCATCGGCGGCGGTCATGAAGTCAGATACACGCGAGTCGGCTGCATCCCTGGCACGCAGTGCAGACGCCGTTTGATCTTGCGATTGCTGTGGAAGTTCCGCAGACCGCCTTGCCATTCTAGCTTCTTCACTGGCAGTAAGCAGGATTCGCACAGGAGCATCAGGAGCAACGACGGTCGTGATGTCGCGTCCCTCAGCAATAATGCCTGGTTTGTCAGTCGTGGCCATGATGTGGCGGAAGAGGTCTCCCAAGTACTGACGAACCACAGGAATCTTGGCAACCTTGCTCACCACATCGGTAATGCGAGGCTCACGAATAGCGTCAGTGATGTCCTGCTCGTTGACACGAACAAAGTACTCATCAGGGTTGGTACTGATGAGGTAACCAAATTCTTCGAGCGACTCGATTACAGCTGCTTCATCAGAAGGATCAACAGTTTCGTTGAGAACGTGCCAGGCCACTGCGCGGTAAGCAGCACCGGTGTCGAGGTAGGCAAAGCCCAGCTTGCGGGCTGCTGCTTTAGAGACAGAAGATTTTCCGCTTCCTGCGGGGCCATCAATTGCTACAACTATGGGGGTGCTCATTAGGCCACTCTCCAGTTTCGTTTTTCCAGTTCGCTCACGAGGGTGTCGCGCACCTCTGGGACGACCGAGAACTCGACCATTCCCATCTGTGCACCCTCAGCATGCTCTAGGCGAAGATCTTCCAAGTTGATGTTGAGTTCGCCGAGTTCTGTCAGCAACTGTGCCAACTGTCCCGGGCGGTCATCGATCAGCACAACAATCTGCGCGTAACGCTTGTTCTGTCCGTGTTTGCCGGGCAACCGTGCAACACCGGCGTTACCTGCCGACATTTCTTCGGCAATGACCTTGCGGGCACCTGGAGCATTCACATCACGCAAAGCATCCGTCACGCGCTGAAGGTCCTTCTGGAGGTTCTCCAGCACTCCGACAATGGAATCTTTATTGGCACCAAGTATTTGAATCCACAGCTCTGGCGAGCTGGCAGCAATACGTGTCACGTCACGCACGCCCTGGCCAGCTAGACGCACTGCGTCGTCAGAGGCGCCTTCGAGCTGCTTGGCCATCAGGCTCGAGACAATCTGTGGAACATGTGAAACCAAGCCCACAGCTTCGTCATGAGCTTCAGGGGTCATTTCAATAGGTACGGCACCCAAGTCCAAAACGAGGTCTTCAATGAGCGCCAAAGCCCACGCAGGAGTCTCCTCATCGCGGCAGACGACCCAGGGACGCCCAATAAACAGGTCGCCACGAGCAGAGATTGCCCCACCGCGTTCACGGCCAGCCAATGGGTGTCCTCCCACGTAGTGGGTGATGTCCACACCACGAGCCTGTAGCTGGTGAAGTGGTGAAAGCTTCACGCTGGCCACATCGGTCACAACTGCCCCAGGGAAAGCTTTCAGCTCTGCCTCGATGACATCTGCGGTGACATCTGGTGGCACACACACCACAATGATTTTGGGCTGGTCATCAGTTTGAGCTGGGCGTCCAGCACCCAGGTCAGAAGCAAGATGCACCGAGCTAGGAGAAGAGTCAGCGAGCGCGACGTCAATCCCCTGCGAGCGCAGTGCGAGACCGATACTGGCACCAAGTAATCCCGTTCCGACGATACGGACTTGGGCGTCCAAGCGCACGGCGTTGGTATCTGACATTAGTTGTCATCTCCTTCGCTCATGTCGTCGTTGTCGATCTCGGTGTATTCGGGTAATTCTTCAGTGTTTGAGCGTGACAGTGCGAGCACAGCACCCAGTTCAACTTTAGTAAGGTCCCTCATGTGACCAGCAGGCAGAGTTCCGAGGTTGAGGGGACCAAAGGCGCGGCGCACCAGCTCAAGAACAGGGTGGCCGACCTCTTTGAGCATGCGGCGAACGATGCGGTTACGCCCCGAGTGGAGCGTGATCTCCACAATGGAAGAGTCCCCATTATTCGAAGCAGATAACAAACGTGCTTTATCTGCCTGAATGAAGCCGTCACTGAGCTCGAAGCCTGTGGTCAGCTTGGACAGGGTTTGTGGAGTGACCTTGCCACGTACCTTGGCAATATAGGTCTTGTGCACACCAAAGGACGGGTGAGCCAGCACATGTGCGAGGTCCCCATCATTAGTGAGAATGAGCAAACCACTGGTGTCCTGGTCTAAACGCCCTACATAGAACAGGCGCTCTTCGTAGTCACGGGTGAAATCGGAGAGATCTGGACGCCCACGATCGTCAGCCATGGAGCTGACGACACCGACGGGCTTGTTCAGAATCAAGTAGCGCTTAGAGGTGTCAACCTGCACGGGAATTCCATCCACGGTGACTTCATCCACTTCAGGGTCAACACGAAGCCCTGGCTCGGTCACTAACTGACCGTTGACGGCCACACGGCCCTGGGCAATCATGTTCTCTGCAACACGACGTGAGGCAACACCAGCTGCAGCCATCACCTTCTGGATGCGAATACCTTCAGGGGCGGCAGCAGCATCCCAATCCTCGATCGGAGGACGGTCTGCGTTCTTGAGCCCTTCGGGTAGTGGATCTCCACTACGAAGCGTCGACATCGAAGCCTTCCTGGCCGTCTGGCAACAGTGGCGAGATGAGCGGAAGCTCATCCAGTGAGTTGATACCCAGCTGCTGCAAGAGCAAGTCGCTGGTGCCATACAGAATCGCACCAGTCTCTGCGTCACTAGATACTTCAGTGATAAGACCACGACTCAAGAGCGTGCGCACAACCGAATCCACGTTCACTGCACGGATCTGGGCAATCTGACCACGGCTAATGGGCTGCTTGTAAGCAATGACTGCGAGAGTTTCCAGCGCTGCCTGGGACAACTTGGTGGGGTTTTGGGTGAGAACGAAGTCTGCAACAACGTGGTCATAGCTTTCACGCACATACAAACGCCAGCCGCCACCCACTTCACGTAGCTCAAATCCGCGCTCTACTCCCCCGTTGGCACCGTTGTAGTCGTTGACCAGGTTCTCAATGGCCTGCTTGACGGCTTTGACGGGGACACTCATGGCGGTGGCGATAGAGACCATGGACTGTGGCTCATCCGCAATCATGAGAATCGCCTCGATGGCACGCTCCACATCAACGACAGGGACGTGTTCGGAAACGGTGGCTTCTACGACGTCTTCTACTGTCACTTCTTCAACAATTTCTTCATTAGCGGTCATAGTCAGCCCCCAAGTTGGCGAGGTTCTCATCGGACCAGTTAGTGGCGGTCCATTCGATTGTCAGATCTCCCAGGGGTTCATCCTGGGCAAAAGTAATTGCAGCGTGGCGGTAGAGCTCCAGCACCGCAAGGAATCTCGCCACGATGACACCAGCAACTGCTGCGTCTGCAACCAGTTCGCGGAATGTCATGGGCTTTCCTTGACGCAACTTGGTCACCACAGTGGCTGCCTGCTCACGAATACTCACTAGTGGTGCGTGCAGGTGATCGAGTCCCACCACGGGGATCTCACGTGGCGCCATGGCCAGCATGGCCAACGCCGCGAAGTCATCAACGCTGGTATTCCAGATCAGCTCAGGAACTTGCTTTCGGAAACGATCCTCTAAGCGAACGGTGCGCATGTGACGGGTTGATTCTGCGTCGAGGTTCTCACTGAACCACTTCGCGACGTCCTTGAAGGCGCGGTATTGCAACAGTCGGGCAAAGAGTAGGTCTCGAGCTTCAAAGAGAGCAGCGTCCTCAGCATCTACAACTTCACCCTGAGGCAGCAGACCAGCAACCTTGAGATCTAGCAGCGTGGCAGCAATAACGAGGAACTCGGTGGCAGCGTCGAGCTCTTTCTCAAGATCTAAGGTCTTGAGGTACTGAATGAATTCGTCGGTCACGACGCTGAGAGATATCTCTGTGATGTCGAGCTCGTGCTTGGAAATCAGGCTTAACAGCAGGTCAAAGGGACCTTCGAACTCCCCCACGGCAACACGAAAACCGCCGTCGACGACCTCTTCAGGTGCGTCGACAGCGTCAGTGGTGGCTTCGCTAAGCGACGACACCGCGTTCGATCAGTTCACGAGCGAGCTGGCGATACGCCTTCGCGGAAGCGTGCTCAGGAGCAAACTCAGTAATAGGCACACCGGCAACAGAAGCATCAGGGAACTTCACCGTGCGCCCGATAACGGTGTCGGTGACTTTGTCACCAAAGGTCTCCACAACGCGCTCCATGACTTCCTGCGAGTGCAGAGTGCGGGGGTCAAACATCGTGGGAACAATGGCATCGAGCTCGATGGCAGGGTTCAGACGTTCCTTGACCTTGTCGATGGTCTCAATGAGCAATGCAACACCGCGCAAAGCGAAGAACTCAGTAGCCAAAGGAATAATGACGCCGTGCGCTGCAGTGAGAGAGTTCACAGTCAGAAGACCAAGTGAAGGCTGGCAGTCAATGAAGATGACGTCGTAGTCGTTCTTCACCTGGCGCAGCACACCAGCAAGGATCTGCTCTCGTGCAACCTCGTTGATGAGGTGCACTTCGGCAGCAGAGAGGTCGATGTTGGCGGGGATGACGTCCAAATTAGGGACCTTGGAGTGCTGAATAGCTGCCTTGGTGTCCTTGACCGACCCACGCATGAGGTCGTAGATGGTGGGAACATCGTGAGTTTGAATGCCCAAACCTGCAGAGAGAGCACCCTGTGGGTCGAAGTCCACAGCCAGAACTTTACGGCCGTATTCAGCAAGTGCTGCAGCCAGGTTGATGCTCGTGGTGGTCTTGCCCACGCCACCCTTTTGGTTGGACATGGAGATGATGCGTGCAGGACCGTGAGAAGCAAGTGGCTCAGGAACGGGGAAGTCTTTCAAGGGACGTCCAGTTGGGCCGACTTTCACGCCGTTCTTGTACGTAACCACTCGAGTGTCCCCACTGTGAGATTG
>ERZ1034363.1361-NODE-1361-length-14084-cov-5.311630_pt1 | contig 14084 bp, 13 predicted proteins | sample MGYA00520616_ERZ1034363 | MGnify/ENA primary metagenome ERZ1034363 (study PRJEB33736, sample SAMEA104284506) | Azolla filiculoides | biome: Urban; feature: Water surface; material: Ditch water | place: Netherlands | collected 2015-10-28 | depth 0-0.1 m ...
ATCAGTGGTTCGCCATATTGGATAGCGCGCCAGGCAGATTGCACCGTGGCAACGTTAAAGACCTGCACAGAAAAATCAGTAGAGCGTTTGCTGGCTGGGACTTCTTTGCCAGTAAGTACGCGGATGAGTTCCTTTGCGCCACCGGTAGGATAAATCGTTGGTACGGTGATGATTTCAACGCCAGAGCCGAGCTCCGCCGTTGCTGCCTGGAGCGCAGCAATAGCTTCCGGTTTGTTGTCTTCAACACCGATCAGTACACGCTGGGCGCCAATCAGTTTGCCGAAGAGGGCGCTGCCTTGAACAACCTCGGCGGCTTGTTCCCGCATTAAACGATCATCACAGGTAATAAAGGGTTCGCACTCAGCGCCGTTGATGATGAGTTCTTCGACTTGCTTACCGCGCGGCACGCTCAGTTTTACGTGGCTCGGAAAAACAGCCCCACCCATACCGACGATGCCCATGTCGCGTAAATATTCGCGTACTGCTTCAGCAGAGGCGTTATCAATATCGAAAGCTTTGCGTTCAATCCAGGTATCACGACCATCAGCTTCGATAACGACGCAATCTGTTGGCAAGCCGGATGGGTGTGGAACGATGTGTGGGCCAATCTCGACCACTGTGCCAGAGGTCGGTGCATGAACCGCCGCAGAAACCCAGCCATCGGCTTCGCCAATACGCTGACCCTTCAATACGTAGTCACCCTGTTTTACGATCGGGCGCGGTGTGCCGCCCACGCTCTGGTGCAACGGCACGATATAGCGATTAACTAACGGTGCTTGTGCAATCGGTAGCACCGTTGATAACGACTTGTTGGGATCGGGCTTGACGCCACCCTTGAATGAAAATAGTTTCATATCAGGCAGCCTCTGCGCTTGTGCTAACCGGCACGATAGGAATAACGCGTTTGCTTCCTGGTTTTTTCCACTTCCAAGTGTCTAGTGTGGCACCCACGGTTTCCATGCTGATGCACTCCACCGGGCAGGGCGGAATGCACAACTCACAACCTGTGCACAGATCAGCCACAATCGTGTGCATCTGTTTGGCAGCGCCGACAATGGCATCAACCGGACAGGCTTGAATACATAGCGTGCAACCGATACAGATTTTTTCATCGATGAGGGCAACTGCTTTTGGTTTTTCTACACCGTGCTCTTCTGAGAGCGGTTTGTATTCCTTGCCTAGAAGCTCGGCCAGTTTGTGAATGTTTTCATCACCGCCCGGTGGGCACTGGTTAATGTCCGCCTCGTCTTTAGCAATAGCTTCTGCGTAGGGGCGGCACCCTGGAAATCCACATTGGCCACATTGGGTTTGCGGCAAAATGCTATCGATCTTATCGACGAGCGGATCGCCTTCTACCTTAAAGCGGGTTGATGCATAGCCGAGCAGCGCACCGAGAACGATGCCGCCGAGTGCCATTACGGCGATTGCATACAGAATATTGTCCATGGCGATCAGTAACGATCCAAGCCGGCAAAGCCCATGAATGCCAGACTCATCAGACCCGCAGTGACCATAGCGATTGCTACGCCACGAAAGTAAAGTGGTACATCCGCCGCTTCAACTCGCTCACGAACACCGGCAAACAGAATGAGCGCCAGAGAGAATCCAATCGAACTACCCGCACCAAAAATCAGCGATGCAATAAAACCATTGTCCTGGCTAACGTTAATGAGTGGCACGCCCAGCACTGCACAATTGGTGGTGATGAGGGGCAGATAAATACCAAGAACCTGATGCAGCACCGGGCTCGTTTTCTGGATCACTAACTCTGTTAATTGCACCAGCGCGGCAATGGTGACAATAAAGGAAATGGTGCGCAGGTATTCCAGACCAAACGGCACCAATAGGTAGTGATCAATGATGTAGCTGGCGCCGGTGCCCATCGTTAGCACAAAGGTCGTAGCGGCACCCATCCCGTAAGCCGTTGCCAGCTTTTTGGAGACGCCCATGAACGGGCACAGTCCGAGAATGCGGACCAGCACCACGTTATTGACCAGAACAGCGCCAACAAGAATGAAAAGATATTCGGTCATCTGCCCGTTTTATAAAGGGGGGTATACAAGCCTGAAGGCATTATCCGCCCCACTTTGGTGTGGCGCAACACGCATTCGCTATAAGCTTATGCTTTTATGCGTTAAAGACCGCGGTCAATCTACGGTCTTTAGGCATACACCCTGGTTTTAAAGGCTAGGGCGGTGATTTTGACGGGTGTAACGGGCTAAGGCTTCGCCCACGTCTTTAATCAGTTGTGGGCCCTGATAGATCAGCCCGGTATAAATCTGCACCAACTCGGCGCCCGCATCCCGTTTAGCGACAGCATCATTGCCTGAAGCAATGCCACCTACGCCAATCAGCGGCAGCTCTCCGGCCAGCTTATTCCGCAGCTCGGCTAGGACGGCGGTCGATTTTTCGAACACCGGCTTGCCCGAAAGGCCGCCGGTTTCGCCGGCATTCGGGTCGCCCATGACGGCGGCGCGTTCTAGCGTGGTGTTCGTAGCGATCACCGCATCAAAGCGGTGACGGCGAACGGCTGAAGCAATTGCCTCGATCTGCAAGTCATCCAGATCTGGCGCAATTTTCAGTGCCAGTGGGACATAACGTCCGTACTGGTCGGCCAGTCGTTGCTGGCGATCTTTCAGACCGGCGAGCAGGGCTTCCAGCGCATCGTCCTGTTGCAGCGAGCGCAGGTTTTGCGTATTCGGGCTGGAGATATTGATGGTGACGTAGTGGGCGTGGGCATAAGCCGCATCCAGCGCGACAAGATAATCGTCATTGGCGCGATCAATCGGGGTGCTGGCATTTTTGCCAATGTTGATGCCGATAATGCCGCCATTCTTGACGAACTGGCTGGCCTTGACGTTGTTAACTAGATTGTCGACGCCCAGGTTATTAAAACCGAAGCGGTTAATCAGTGCACCGTGGGCAGGCAAACGGAATAGTCGCGGCTGCGGGTTGCCCGGTTGTGCTTTCGGCGTAACAGTGCCGATCTCGATAAAGCCAAAGCCCATGGTGGCTAGGCCATCGATATGGGCGCCGTCTTTATCCAGTCCAGCGGCTAGACCCACACGGTTTGGGAATTGAATACCCATCACGGTTACCGGATCGGCCGGGAGCGTCTGGCGTAGCAAGCCGAGCTTGGCCGCCTGATCCAGGCCGTTCAGGCTCAAATTGTGGGCCGTTTCGGGGGCGAGACTAAAGAGTAGGGGGCGTAAAAAAGAGTAGGCGTTCATAAGTGTGTCTTTGCAATCAAGTCGGCATTTTAATCCAGTGGCCATCCTCGAGCATGTCCATGGGTTGAAACCGGGATTTGTAGGCCATCTTTTCGCTTTCGGCGATCCAGTAGCCGAGGTAGAGGTAAGGCAGGTTGTTGTGCTGGCACTGAATAATCTGCCAGAGCACGGCGTAGGTGCCATAACTGGCTTTGCTATCGGCGGGGTCGTAAAAGGTATACACCGCCGATAGCCCATCTGGCAGCACGTCCATCACGCTGAGCATCACTAGGCGACCTTCAACCCGAAACTCGATCAGCCGTGTATCGACACCGCTGTTGAGTAAAAACTGCGTGTATTGGTCGGCGTCGTCTTCATCCATCCCCCCTTTGGGGTGACGTGATTGTTGATAAGCACGGTAGAGCGCGTAGTGCTCGGCATTGAACGCAAGTGGGCACTCCCGGACCTGCATCAGACCAGGTTTGTTCAGGCGGTTAACGATTTTGCGTTGGGTGCGATCTGGCGCGAAGTCCAGGGCGCGAACACGTACCGGAACGCAGCGGGCGCAACCATCACAGCGTGGACGGTAGGTGAATTGGCCGCTACGACGAAAGCCGCGCTGAATGAGCACGCTGTAAACCGCAGTGTCGATTTGCTCGGGAGGTATGGCTACCTGGGAGCGTGCCTGCCGAGCAGATAGGTAGCTACAAGGATAGGGGGCTGTGGTGTAGAACTGGAGCAAGGCATCCGGTAGGCCAGCCTCTTGAGCATTTGACATAGGCCCCCCTTAAACAAAAAACGCCGCGATCAGGCGGCGTTTGGTCATGCGGTCATGCAGATCAGAAAGACAGGGCACGGCTCGGCGCAGCGGACACACCATCAAGGCGACGGGCACCGTTGTATTTGCTGACCCAGTAAGACTGGTGCATATTTTCAACGCGAATTTCGGCACCCGGCTTCGGGGCATGAACGAACTGATCGTTGCCCAGATAGATACCCACGTGAGAATAAGCGCGACGCATGGTGTTAAAGAACACTAGGTCGCCCGGCTTCAATTCTTCCAGGCTAACCTTAGTGCCGACTTGGCTTTGTTCGGCCGCGGTGCGGGGCAGGTCAATGCCGTTCGAATCCAGGAATACCAGACGCGTGAAACCGCTGCAGTCCAGGCCGGACTCAACAGTATTGCCACCACGACGGTAGGGGACACCGACAAACTCCAGACCTTTAATCACCAGGTCCTGGATGTTCACGGTGTATCGCTGCAGCAGACCCGGCTTTTCCAGTTCATCGGCACGAACCGCCGTTGATACAGGAACCAGCGCGCCAGTAAGGGTGATGGCCGTAATAGCCTGCACCAGCACTTTGCGCGTCATGCGGCTTGCGCCTGCACTTAGAGCTGCTTTGCGAGGGGTTTTCACCTTATGCATGAGACCTACTCTAACTCAAAGTTCTGTCCTGGGCAACCCTTATGGCTGGATCGGTTAATGCACCAATTTCAGGCGCATTTCAACTCTTTTATAAGAGTTTGCCAAAAACTCCTCTTTCCCTCTCGCTTATGGCTTCGGCTTGTGTTACAAATTCGGTTTACGCAGTTATTTCACGATAATTTGCCTCAAATTGTCGTTCCTCCGTTTTTTGAAAGGAAACCGCCGTGCTAGAAGCTTACCGGAGCCATGTTGCCGAGCGTGCAGCCCTGGGTATCCCCCCGCTGCCACTCAATGCCCAGCAGACCGCAGACCTGGTCAAACTGCTGAAGAATCCGCCCAAGGGCGAAGAAAATTTCCTGGTTGAGCTCATTACCTACCGCGTTCCTGCGGGTGTGGATGATGCCGCCGGCGTTAAAGCCGAATTTCTGGCCAAAGTAGCTAAGGGTGAGGAATCGTGCGGTTTGATCTCACGCGTTCGCGCTACTGAACTGCTGGGCACCATGCTCGGCGGTTACAACGTTAAGCCGCTGATCGACCTGCTGACCGATGCCGAATGTGGCGCCGCTGCTGCTGAAGGCCTCAAGAAGACTCTGCTCGTGTTTGATTTCTTCCACGATGTGAAGGAACTGGCCGACAAGGGCAATGCCAATGCCAAGGGCGTACTGCAATCATGGGCGGATGGTGAATGGTTCACCTCGCGTCCTGAAGTCCCAGCATCGCAAAAGCTAACCGTACTGAAGGTTACCGGTGAAACTAATACCGATGACCTGTCGCCAGCACCCGATGCCTGGTCGCGTCCGGATATTCCACTGCACGCACTGGCCATGCTCAAGAACCCACGTCCGGGTATTGATGCAGATGAGCCGGGTAGCCGCGGTCCGCTGAAGCAGATCGAAGGTCTGGCCAAGAAGGGCAACCAGATCGCCTACGTCGGTGACGTGGTTGGTACGGGTTCGTCGCGTAAATCAGCCACCAACTCGGTGCTGTGGTTTACCGGCGAAGACATTCCTTTTGTACCGAACAAGCGTTTCGGTGGCGTCTGTCTGGGTTCGAAGATCGCTCCGATCTTCTTCAACACCATGGAAGATGCCGGTGCGCTGCCTATCGAAATCGACGCCAACCAGATGGATATGGGCGACGAGATCGAACTGAAGGTTGATCACGCCACCGCTAAGGTTACTGCCCTGAAGAATGGCCAAGTCATTGCTGAGTCGCAACTGAAGACGCCAGTGATTCTGGACGAAGTTCGTGCCGGCGGCCGTATTCCGCTGATCATCGGTCGTGGTCTCACCACCAAGGCTCGTGAAGCACTGGGTCTGCCAGTTTCGACCCTGTTCCGTCTGCCACAAGATCCTGTCGATTCCGGCAAGGGCTTCTCGCTGGCTCAGAAGATGGTTGGTCGTGCCTGTGGTCTGCCAGAAGGCAAGGGCGTTCGTCCGGGCACTTACTGTGAGCCAAAGATGACGACCGTGGGTTCGCAAGATACCACCGGCCCAATGACCCGTGATGAGCTGAAGGATCTGGCTTGCCTGGGCTTCTCGGCTGACATGGTGATGCAATCGTTCTGTCACACCGCTGCTTATCCAAAGCCAGTGGATGTGAAGATGCATCACGAACTGCCACCGTTCATTGAAACCCGTGGCGGCGTTGCACTGCGTCCGGGTGACGGTGTTATCCACTCGTGGCTGAACCGTCTGCTGCTGCCGGATACCGTAGGTACCGGTGGTGACTCGCACACCCGCTTCCCGATCGGTATTTCGTTCCCGGCTGGTTCGGGTCTGGTTGCCTTCGCGGCTGCTACTGGCGTTATGCCGCTGGATATGCCGGAATCGGTACTGGTTCGCTTCAAGGGCAAGCTGCAGCCTGGCATCACCCTGCGTGACATGGTTAACGCCATTCCGCTGGCTGCCATCAAGCAAGGTCTGCTGACGGTTGAGAAGAAGGGCAAGAAGAACGTGTTCTCTGGCCGCATCCTCGAAATCGAAGGTCTGCCAGATCTGAAGGTTGAACAAGCCTTTGAACTGTCGGATGCCGCTGCTGAGCGTTCGGCTGCTGCCTGTGCTGTTCAACTGAACCCAGAACCAATCGCTGAATACCTGACCTCGAACATCACACTGATGAAGTGGATGATCGCCAATGGTTACCAGGACAAGCGTACGCTGGAGCGTCGTATCAAGGCCATGGAAGCCTGGATCGCCGATCCTAAGCTGCTGAAGGGCGATGCCGATGCAGAATACGCCGCCGTGATCGAAATCGACATGGACCAGATCAAAGAACCGATCGTGGCCTGCCCGAACGACCCGGATGACGTGAAGCTGCTGTCGGAAGTTGCTGGCGACAAGATCGACGAAGTATTCGTCGGTTCGTGTATGACCAACATCGGTCACTTCCGTGCTGCCTCCAAGCTGCTGGAAGGCAAGAGCGATATCCCGGTTCGCCTGTGGATCGCCCCGCCAACCAAGATGGATCAGCACGTGCTGACCGAAGAAGGCCACTACGGTGTTCTGGGTCGCACCGGTGCCCGCATGGAAATGCCGGGTTGCTCGCTGTGTATGGGTAACCAGGCACAGATCCGCAAGGGTTCAACCGCCATGTCGACCTCGACCCGTAACTTCCCGAACCGTCTGGGTATCGATACCCGCGTGTATCTGGGTTCGGCCGAACTGGCTTCCGTTTGTGCACTGCTGGGTAAGATTCCGACCCCGGCTGAGTACATGGAACACCAGGGCGTGATCAGCAAGAACGCTGACTCGATCTACCGCTACATGAACTTTGATCAGATCAAAGAGTTCAAGGACGTGGCAGATACCGTCAACGTTTAAGTTGATCTAGCAATAAGAAAAACCCGCCGCTCGCAAGACCGGCGGGTTTTTTAATGGTCGTTCTGTGAAACGTCTCAGATTACAGTCTTGACTTTGACTTAATTCGGGTCTAAATTCAGTCAAATCGAATCGGGAGCGTGCCATGCAGACAGTCATCAATATCAAATCAATCTCCTATCTCAAAAGCCACGCGGCTCAAGTAGCCGAGGAATTGGCATTGAATGGACAGCCGTTTGTTGTAACCCAGAACGGTGAGGCCAGCATGGTGATTCAAGGTGTCAAAGAGTATCAGGAGAAAGAAGCGCTGATCGCCGCCCTGAAAATTGTTGCGATGGGTGAAAAGCATCGTCAGCAAGGTCAGGGTTTGTCGGTTGAAGAATCCAGAGCGCAGCTATTGGCCGCTCGTCAAAGCCGTAAATAATGTCGATCATTATTTTGCCTGATGCGCAGGCAGATCTGCTTGCGTTGCAGGATTACATGCTTGATCAGTGGAGCGAAGCGGATTGGATCAAAGCTGAAGACGAAATCTTTTCAAAGCTGGTTCAGGTTGATGGTGGTTTCTTGACGGGGCAAACGGTTTCAGAACTTGCGACTGTTGGCATACTTGATTACAGAAACGTTTATACGTCCCACCACAAACTGGTATATCGTCGAATCGGTACTGATACGTATGTTTATATCGTGGCTGGTCACCGCCAGGAATTCCCCACGCTACTGATGAAGCGTTTATTGCGCGCCTGACTTAAAAGGAAATCACCATGAAGAAAACGACCTCGATCGCAATCCTTGGCTTGCTGATTGCAGCAACCGGTGTCGCTTACGCTGAAACCCTCCGCGCCATTACAGTGGAACAAAATGCCAGTTATGCACTCGATACCGACAGCCTGGTGCAATCCAATGGCAAAACGGCTTTTAGCGTTCAGACGGTTTACACCAGCAAAATGAAAGCGCCGAATGGTGCGGAATACACCAAAGCCACCAACACCTTTCTGGCGGACTGCAAGGCCAAGACACAAGCACTAACGGGTGTGTCGCTTATGGATGGATCGGGCAAGGTGGTTTACAGCTACAACCCAACCGTTACCGAAGCGCCGATGATTGCCCCGGAAAGGAACTCGCTGGATGCCAAGATCATGCAGACGGCGTGTGCTATTAAATAACCATTGAATCGATCTATGACGCGTAAAAAAATTGCCATTGCCTGTCAGGGCGGTGGTAGCCAGACGGCCTTTACCGCTGGTGTTCTACAAGGTCTGTTTGCAGCTGGCGTGCAAAATACACACGACATTCTTGCTTTGACGGGTACCTCGGGTGGGGCGTTGAATGCGGCACTGGCTTGGTATGGTCTGCTGCAGAATGCGGCCGGTGATAAAACACCGGTTGATCAGCGTATCGCTGACTTCTGGAATGAGCTGAAGGCTTCTGAGCCGATGGAGCAGTTGGTCGATATGATCGCCACACAGATGTTGCGTGCTTCCGGTGCTGGTTATTTACCCAAGTTGGAAAGCAGTCCGTCGTCGTATTTTAGTCAGTGGCTGCAACAGGCAATGACGCAATTGTTACCACGTACAAACTACACAGATTTCAAAGGGCTGATCGAATCACATATTGATTTCAAAGCCGCTGCCAGGCTCAATACGCCTGACAGTACGACATTGCTGATGGGTGCGGCGGATGTCCTCAAGGGCAAGATGAAAATCTTCAACTCGCGTGAAGATGCCATCACCCCGGAAACCATTATGGCCTCTGCGGCAATTCCGAGCGTGTTTCCAGCCATGCAGATTGGAAATGATTATTATTGGGATGGTTTATTCTCTTCGAATCCACCGCTGAGCCCTTTGCTGCGGCCTCTCCACATGGGTAATAGCCGTTTCCCCGAAGAGATCTGGATTGTGATGATCGATCCTTTGGTCTATCACAAGGTGCCGACATCGCCGGATGAAATTCTGGAGCGCAGAACCCAGATGACCAGTAATATCTCGCTGGTGCAGGATATCGAAAAGATCGCCATGCAGTGGATCATGGTAAACAATGGTGGCGTGAAACCAGAGTATCTCGAGAGCATGGGCTTTTCCCATGCCCAGAAACTTCGCATTCGCTTTATCAAGATTTCAGAGGATATTCAGCGAACACTGGATTATTCGAGCAAACTTTCTCGCAGCCCGCAGCTGATCGACGGGCTGATTGCTGAAGGTAAAGCGCAGGCCGAGCAGTTTATGGCCACACTCGGCGAGCCCGGGTTAACACCACTGGAAGCGTTGCAACAGATATCAGCCTGATCTAGGGATCAAAGGTCGATACGTCGGCTAATGATCATCGAATCAGCGATCGGCATGCTCAGGAATTCAATGGGTTGTTGCGCGTTGCGGAACATCAACCGGTATAAATTCCGACGCCAGTGCATCATGCCGCGCTCTGGACTGATACCGACTACCCACTGCGTGATGAAAAAAGACGCTGGTTCCGGATATTTCGGGAGACTCTCTGGCCAGTGTGCTTTTAGTTCATCGGTAATGGAGATGCGCTCCATAAAGCCACAGTTCAGCTGGATCTGAGAAAAGCCTTTGTCACCTAGGGTGACGTTCACTCTGTCTTCTGGTGCTACATATGGGGTGAGGGCGTATTTAACGTAAAGTAGCGCCACCTGTTCATGAATCACGCCAAAGTGTTCCATGGTTGTACGTAGACCTCTAGGGGTGAGGTTCGGATCGTTCAGTAGATAAATCCCGGTGCCTTTGGTGCGTGGGGTTTTATCCGTAATCTGATTGGCTATAAATTCGGTAATCGGTACGGTGTCTTTACGAACGCGTTCGAAGAGCGTGATTCGGGCGCGGTGCCAGGTGGTCATGATAATAATCATGACCAAGCTGAGTGCGAGAGGTAACCAGCCACCGTCGAACAGCTTGAGCGTGTTTGATGCAAAGAACACAGAGTCAATTACGATGAAAGTGCAGGCGCCTAGAATAGATTGCCAGGTCTTCCAGCGCCAGATATTAATAACGGCAACAATGGCTAGGAAGTCTGTGATGAGCATGGTGCCGGTAACGGCAATGCCGTAAGCGGAGCCGAGGGCGCTGGATGATTTGAAGATCAGAATGACGGCAACAACACAAACGGCCAGAAGCGTATTGACGGTGGGAACATAGATTTGTCCTAATGCATCTGCTGCTGTTTGCGTAATACGCATATGAGGTAGGAAGCCCAGCTGCCATGCCTGACGTGTCATCGAGAATGCGCCCGAGATTACAGCCTGAGAAGCAATCACAGTGGCGGCGGTGGCCAGAATAATTAGTGCCGGGTGTAGAACGGCGGGTGCCATCATGTAGAACAGATTGCTTAAAGTGTCTGGCTGGTTGAGTAGCAACGCACCTTGTCCGAAATAGTTAAGTACGAGTGAGGGTAGCACCAGACCCGTCCAGACAATACGAATTGGCAGCGGGCCAAAGTGTCCCATGTCGGCATACAGTGCTTCAGCACCGGTGAGACACAGGACTACGGCGCCTAACGCAAAAAATGCCAGAGGTCCGTGGGTTGCCAGAAATTCGATGGCATGGAGTGGATTTAATGCAGCTAGAACGCCGGGGTGTTGCAGGATGTTGAGGACACCCAGGGCGCCAATCGCAATGAACCAGACCAGCATGACCGGGCCGAAGAGGATGCCGATGGTTCCGGTGCCGCGGCGTTGCGACCAGAAGAGCGCTAACAGAATACCGAGCGCTGTTGGTATGACGATATCTTTGAGGCTGGGAGAAATCAGTTCCAAACCTTCTACTGCGGAAAGCACAGAAACGGCTGGCGTGATCACGCCGTCACCATAAAAGAAGGATGCTCCAACGAGACCGAGCACCAACAAGGTACGACGTTTTGGTGAATCTTCTGGCAAGTGGCCCATGGCCAATGCCATCAGCGCCATGATGCCGCCTTCGCCGTGGTTATCGGCACGCATCATGAAAAAGACGTACTTCAGTGACACCACCATCATCAGCGACCAGAAGAAGAGGGACAGTACGCCGTAGATATTGGCTTGACTCACTGGTACCGAATGGATCCCGTTCGAAAAGACCTGTTCGAAGGCGTAGAGCGGGCTGGTGCCGATGTCGCCGAAAACGATACCCAATGCGGCGAGGCTGAGTGCCTGCAGGGATTTTTTGGTGGTTGCTTCAGAACTGCTCATGGTTTGGCTTAGACGATTAAATAACCCTCAATTATATCAATCGAAGCTATGCATTCACCTTGATGGGTACTGCAACTATTGTTTATTGACAGCGGTTGTTTGATGTTTATACTTGTGTATAAACATGCGTTGCAAAGGGAGCAAACCATGAGCGAAGCGATTCTAGATATCAAGCATTGGGGAAATTCACTGGGGGTGCGTTTGCCTGCGGCGCTTGCTCGTGAGGCGGGGCTAACGGTGGATCAGCGCGTGCGTCTGGTTGTTGAAGACGGGCGCGTGGTGATTACGCCTGTGAGCAATGAGCGATTGACGCTGGAGCAACGTTTAGCGACTTATGATGTGCACCGCCATGGGGGTGAAGTGTTGAGCACCGATGAGCATCTCGGAGCAGAGCGGTGGTAGGCCGCCTTCGAGTAAGTTCGCATTGGGTGCCGGATCGGCAGGACGTTATCTGGATTGATTGCAATCCGCAGTCAGGTCGGGAAATGAAGGATTTGCATCCTTTTCTGGTTTTATCGCCCAAGACCTTTAACGAAAAGACCTCTTTGGTGGTTGGCCTCCCTATGACCACGGCTGCGTATAACGCAGACAACCCCTTTGCTGTGGCCGTGGGGCACGTAGAAAAGCGTGGCCAACCTAAAGTCAGTTTTGTTTTGTGTCACCAGCCAAAATCGTTCGACTGGCGTGCGCGTGGCGCGAAGCCGCATCCATTAGGTCAATTAGAGATGGCTGTGTTTCAGGAAGTGTGCGCTGTGTTGAACCAGATTGTGCAGATTGCTTGATAATTGCAAATAATAAGCAAGGTTTTGGTGGATACAACAAACAACACTTTTGGAGAAGGCTTTGAAATCGATTTGCCTTAGAGTGTTAGTAGCTCTTTTTTTTGTGCCTGGGGTGGCTATGGCACAGGATGCTGCGCAGTTAAGCGAAATTACGGCTGAGGAAGCGCGCATACCGAAACCGCCAAGATCCGTTTCTGATGTGCTAAGAATGCTTGATCAGCATCAAGCTGATCCCAAACGGATTCAAGCGCTCACCAAAGAAGCCGATGCATCACCGCCAAGTGGAATGTCTGAGCGCGATCTTTGTCTTTTTTATCAAAACCGGTCGCTTGCGGCTGCTACGCTGGGCCGGTTGGATCAGTCTGAAGAAGATTCCAAGAAGGCTATCGAGTTTACCCCTCTTAATGATAAGAATTTGATCGGAGATTCTTACTCGGCCGCGGCAAGTGCTGCTATGTCTGCTGGTCATCCTGATAGAGCGATTAAATACATACAGCAGGGTCTAGCAACGATGAATGAGGTAAGGGATAGCACGGCCGGATTCCTGCTCGGCATGAGCCGAATCCTGCTGGGATCTTACTTAATGCTGGGGGATACGGAGAGTGCCGAAAAGGCTAACGTACAACTGGCACAAGCGTTTGCAGAGGTGCAAACCTATAAAAAAGGGTGGCCAGAATGGCAGCATAACTGGACTCAGAACTACCGAGCGGGTAGAGGTGTTTATTTCTTGGGGATTGGCAAGCCTGTCGAAGCAGAGTTTGAGTTACTGCGCGCCAAAGACGCGATTGAGACACAAAAGGCACGCCAGGAGCGCGGCGAATTCGCAGGGTCAACCCGAAGGCCGCAGCAGACGAGCACGATTGCTTCTACGCGTGAAAACATATTGCGTTTATTAGGACGGGCCACCCTGGCTCAGGGTAAATCAGCACAAGCAGAATACTATTTTCGTGAGGCTTTAAAGATCAATTTAATTGAACAGAGCAGGGGGTCACCGCGAGTAGCTCTGTCTCTCAGCGGTTTGTCGCACGCCGTCGCAGAACAAGGGCGACTTGATGAATCGGTGCAGTTATCCAAGGCAGCATTACAGAGTATGAAAGACTCCGGAGCTTCCCAAGCTTCGCTAAATGTAATTGAAGCCTATCGTTCCTTCGCTGATGCATTGTCAACCAATGGTAACTATAAGCTGGCGCTTGATCAGTATGGATTGATGAAGCAGGGCTTGGCGCAAAATCTGGAATTACAGGCTCGTTATCGAAAGAAAGGCGATTTCGAGGAGCAAATTGCTTTGTTGGAGATGGGACAAATCTCCGAAGCTGAGAGTCAGGCGAGGGTATTAGCCGATGAGTTGGTGACCAAATTAGGTGAAAACCATCCGAGTACCGCTATGGCGCAAGCGTTTTATGCCACAGCTTTAGATCGAAGTGGCAAATATAGCGAAGCCATTGAGCGTTATTCAAAATCCATCCCTGTCTTGGTCAGCAAGGCACAGCAAAGCTCTGAGGCAGGTGTACAGACTGTGCGCCAACAGAAAAGATTGTCGATTGTGATTGAAGGCTATGTTGATGCGCTCTTCAAATCCGGTGCAGGTAACAAAGAAAATTTGAATTTGGCCTTCCAGCTCTCAGATACGGCCAAAGGGAGCAACGTGCAGAAGGCAATGACCCAAAGTA
>ERZ1034363.1363-NODE-1363-length-14073-cov-3.642755_pt1 | contig 14073 bp, 15 predicted proteins | sample MGYA00520616_ERZ1034363 | MGnify/ENA primary metagenome ERZ1034363 (study PRJEB33736, sample SAMEA104284506) | Azolla filiculoides | biome: Urban; feature: Water surface; material: Ditch water | place: Netherlands | collected 2015-10-28 | depth 0-0.1 m ...
GAGAACGGAATTGGCCAGATGCGGCGCCAACTGGTGGCTTCCCGTTTGGCCACGCTTGCGAGAGACCAGCCCGAGCGCGCCCTCAGCGCGATACCGGTTTACCAGACGCTGCACCTGGCGAGTCGTCAGGCCCAACCGGGCCGCAGCTACCATAGGCTTTAAATTGCCTTCAACGACAGCCTGAACCGTTTTGAGCCGGTCAATCTCACGCATGCTCATCGTAATCATCTCGGTTCTGGCCATGATGCAACTCCTGGGGACTAGGAGCTGTACAGCATGGGGCAAGAAGCCAAATCGGACATTTCTACTTGGCTAGAACCGGACATTACTACTTGGCCGTAACAAGCGTAAATTGCACAATATTCGTTATGTTAAATAACGAAACTACGAACTTAGATGCCTTGTTCAAGGTAGGGCGCGAACAGTGGCCAGCTCTGCAGCATCCTGCTGGGCCCTCATGATCGACTTCTTGGTTTTGTCGCCATAACGTTGTGTGAACGGAAATCCAAAATTTTTAGTTGGGAAGTCAGAAGGCCAGGCTGTAAAACTGATCGGCAGCGGACGCAGATTAACTATCCGGGGCAGTCCAGCTGCCCCACTGGACGACTCGCGCCTGCGGCAGATCAGTTCTACCATGATGTATTAAATACCACAGATGAAGATTTGTGACATGCATAAATAGATTCGCCAATTCAATGGCTCGTTGCATATTTCAAATGGTCCCCTCGGGTCGCCAATTCCAGCTCGATAACAAATATCGAGTGATCTGCGATGAAATAGACTATCAGTGCTTATCACTTCAAAAGAGAATTACCTGACAACATTAAAGGACTTGATCGCACAATAGGAGGAAATTGAGAAATTGATTAAGGAAATACGTCTGACTGAACTCGCAGGTGCAGTTTCTCAATATCGGGCACCCATTAATTAGTTTGGTTTATCTTCTGTAGAAGGATTTGGCGACTCAAGCAAGGCACACGCTGAATCTGTAAGGTCTAATGCAAAAGTTGCAGCGCAATACAAAAATCCTGTTTCTGGTGCAACATGGTCCGGGTGCCCGCTTGCTTAATAGCGGATGCAGGTGACCTGCCGGATTTCTTCGGACCAATATCAATTTGACTTCTTGGCCGGGGTTGATACGTCGTTCCTCAAGTCCGCGATGAACTCGGCCGGTGTGCGGAAGTTCAAACTCGAATGTGAGCGAATTTCATTGTAGTGACGCCACCAGTCCTCAATAAGGACCGTGGCCTACAACCAGTTGCGGAACCATTCCATGGTCAGGCACTCATCCCTGAACTTACCTTTGAAACTTTCATTGGTGCCGCTTTCCCATGGTTTGCATGACTCGCTTAGCGCCGATTCCAGTTTCGCATCCTTTACCCATCAGTCTCACTAATCGCGATTTTCCCGATTAGAACGGCACATTTGTTCCGAACTTTTTTGCCCGAAATGCCACTTTTTTTCGGAATAATGTTCGGAACTTTTTCATTTTTTTCATGCTGATTCGCCCTGTTTTTACCCATCTATAACGCGCAACTTGCACTTCGAAAGTGAAAAAGACAAACACACATATCGCAGCAACATTTGGCTGTAACGCACGCAATTTTGTAAGATTTCACATGAGTTCATAAAGGTTCGCCCCCCCCGAAACCATATAACCTGTATTAGTGGGCAGACCCCCCCGAATCGTCTCTGGAGACAGTGAATTGCACAAGCTACAAGATTGCTTTATGGGACGGTAGGTGGTGGCCTGAACGATCTGGGTGGGTTGCGGTGTGGCTTTTGACGTGTTGCAAAGAGGCGGCAAATAAGTTCCGAAGAAAGTTCGGAACTTTTTGCAGTTTTTTTTCGGAAGTTTTTCTATGAGTAGAGGTAGATAGTGAGGGGCACTCGCCAGTCCCAGACTTCCCGATGGTTGAGATTCGACTAGGCTGCTAGTCGCTGCACTCATACAGCAACTGGGAGAGTATCTTTAAACTGCAAATGATGTCGCTAAGTGACATAAGTGCATTAGAAGTACCGCAGGGCAGATCATGGACATAAAGAATTCATATCAACCTTTAGTTCTTGCCCAGGTCCTACCAATTTGACGAATTCGATTAATTATTTCTTCATAATCTGGTCTAAGCCTAATCAAATGTTTTGCCGGACTGAAGTAATTCTGAAAGTCTGCAATACCCCTCAGTTGATGATCTTCGACGAAGTGATCAATTAAGACTTCAACTGGTGCTTCAAGGTAGAAGGATTTCACTTCTAAGTTGTCAGTACGCAGAGATGCACAATTATCTGGAACCGGTCCTGGATCAATTCCATTCTTGAGGAGAATTTCACGCACGGTCAGAAGAAATGCATGCACATCAAATCCATTTGCTGTGAAAAATTGATCCACGATGAGAAAATCAAATTTCAACAATGGAATCGACTCGTAGCAGGCCTTCTTTGCCTTGGTACGCAGATCATATTTCACACGTCGAGTGCCGGTGCCTCCAGATGATTGTGCCAATTCCAATATGAAGTTTCTCTGCTTGAAAAGAAAGTCGGGCTGCAGCGGCCTTTTACCTCCCCACTCGGGAGGCGCAAAAGCTGCATCATGCAAGCACTCGACGCCGTTTGCACTAAGCCAGTTCCCAAGAACCAATTCGGGAATGCTACGGAATCGCTCTCCATTGAGTCCCACATAAAAGTGACCGACGAACTTGGGATGTGCTCGCATAAGCGCAGACTCAAGTTCTCTGCCCTTTATGTGCCGATGAACTTCACCACCTTGGTTCTTCAACTCCGTCATAGAGGCATATGCTGACGCCTCATGAATCAATTCATCGTCACTGAAGTAGAAGAAATCTGAATGACCGCCGCACAAGCCACCGAGCCGGAATATTGTTGAAGACTCGGGGATCGCAGTGATGCGACGATAAAGTCGTTGATGTTTCCTGGAAAATTTCGTTCTGGTTGTGACGCCAGACACCTGTCGTGCCCTGCTCACTTCCTCAATCAGATCACCGTATTTAGCGCGAACCTGGTCTCCAACCTCTTGTATGCCTTCGACGAAAAATTTGAGTCTCCTGTAGGCTTGGTAACAAGCTGGATCGGAGATCATGCTGTTGGTACTGCAGGCAAGTTTCAGCTTAGACTTCGATAGTCGTCCCCTACCATCGCAAAGAGATCTCCGTGATGTTTGTCCGAGGCACACTTGAGAATTGGCTTTGTGAATAAGTTCCAAAATTTGATTTCGTTTGATTTTGTCCATAGCAACCAAAACATTACATGGGATAAATAGCACCTGCTATGTATCTATAGTAAACCATCTTTTGAACATTAGCAACTGCTATTCTTATGAATGAATTGGAGTTCTGGAATCGACGGCTAGATGAATTGAAGTCGCAAATGACCCCTGCTACGGACGTTGAGGTTTCGCATCATTTGCGGCTCAACTCGACGATGATTTCTCAAATGAGAACTGGGCGTCGCGAGGTGCCTTTCATGACCAAGATCAAGGTACTGGAGGCGCTCGGTTATGAATTCGACTTTGGCATGCTTATCCGGATGCTTCCTATTGACCAACGAGAAGCTTTTTGTGAAGCTGTGAGGCGGACCAATGCGCAGTCTCTAGACGGCATTCAATCAAAAAACTTTGGCAGAGAATTACCTGGTCTACAGGTAGATTCGTGATATTTCTGCAATTTCCAGATGAACTTAGTGAAGTTTCAGTGTCGCCATGAGTCAAAGTAGGCCATTGACTGGTCGTCTTCGCTACTGATCCACTGAGCACATAACTCCCGACTTCGAAGAAGTTTCATAGCAGTATGTGTTTGACAAATTCAGTTTTCATCTTGTCATGCACATTAGCTGCAAACGCCGCACAGTGTCCATAAAAAGGCCCCAATAAAGGGGCCCTATTCATTGAGCGAAAGATCCGCTTTTTGATTACTTTTTAGCTGCAGCTTTCGCCTTCTTTGCCGGTGCTGCTTTGGTCTTTCTTGCAGCGGGACTTGCCGCTGGTGCAGCAGCAGAAGCTTTCAATGCAACGCGCTGTTCTTTCAACACTTTGATTTCAGCTGCAATGGCATTCTTACGCTCGGTCAGTTTTGCGATCTTTGCCGCAATCTTCGCGCTTGCCTTGGCTACCTTGGACACGGGTGCCTTTTTAACGGCAGCCTTTGCGGCCTTGGCCGCGGGCTTGCTTGCTGCCTTCGCAGCTGGCTTTGCAGCCTTTGCCGGTGCAGTTGTTTTCTTGGTGGTCTTTGCGGCTTTGGGGGCCGCTTTCTTCGCAGTTGCCATTGTCTAATTTCCTTATTTATTTTCTGACCAAAGAGTTTGATCAGCGAGCCGATTATCGTCAGTACCTGGCTAATGACAATGCAGCGTTCGGTTTTGGTCATCCATCAAATGATTGGCGTCCATTGGTGTGGCCTTGGCCAGAGCCATCCAAACTGAAAACGGCAACTCGGCAACCGCCTTCTTTGGCGCCACCCGAATGACCTCCAAGCGGCTTTCAATCAATACCATCACGCCACAAGCCTCTGGAATCTCATCTGCAGTTGCTATTGCGTCGCCCTTTGCATTGCACCCCAGCACGTACCAGCACTGACCACCAAGGCTCAAATAGGCGTCTCTCTTATCCTTGTTTTTCAGGTCCCCCAGCAAATCCGCCCTGCTCACCTTGATCTCATGAACCACGGGCTCCAGGTAGGCCTGCACGGTCGTATTCCGAATAGAGAATAGGTCCGGCACACACATACGCCACCTATTACCCTCGCCCTCCTCGCTCGGAAGCGCTGCCCTGAGCTGCAGTCCCTTCCACACAATGCGACCGTCGGCAGCCATAGCCTGTGCGACTTTGTCGACCAAAGTGTTATGCGCTGAGAGTGCGTCTCTGTTGCTCTGTGCGGCGCTAGCCAGGTACTGAATTCCGGTGTCCGTCACCCGCATGCAGTCAACTCCTTTGGCATCGGTCACGCGCTCCAAAAGGCCTGCCGCGAGCAATTCAATTTCGATCACATCTTGATAGGGCCAGCCGGCTGACCGGTAGAGTTCTCGAAGGCGCCGCGCATGTGCGCGCTTGAGGTTAGGAAATACGCTTGGAATCATGACCGCCCTCCTCTCGCTTTCAAGCCCTGGCCACGGGCATGTCTTCCCACCGGGTTGTGTAAGCCGGCGTGCGTCGCTCCTGCTTCATGGACCAAACCCGGCGGTCCCCCGCAAGTCCGGCACTGGCCATTTTCATGGTTCCCTTGCCAAATCGCATGTTGATGGTGTCCAGAGCCGACATCAGACCCGCTTTTTCGGTTGCTTCATCCATCGTGTCGCCCTCCCCCAGATCGAGTTCACCTTGCGAAACGGTGTCTGGCTGAAGGTCCAGGAGCATTACCCCAGCCTTGGCGTACTTGTATCCGGATCGGTAAATGGATTGCAAGCCCGTAACTGCCGCTTGCACCAGAACCCCGGTATCAGCACTGGGCCGAAGCAATGGGATGACCACGGAGCGGCTGTACTGCGAGTCTTTTCTGAAAGGACTCGTTCGGATAAATACCATGATCTCGCCAGCCAAGGAATGCTGCCTTCTAAGCTTTTCCGCGGCCCTGCTTGCAAACTCACTGACGGCCTCCGTCAGTGCTGAGAGCTCCATCACCGCATGGCCAAACGACCGGGTGGTGGCAATTTCCTTCTTGGGTGCCGGCGAGTCGTCCAGACCGATGCAGGGCATCCCCTGCAGCTCTCGCACCGTTCGCTCCAAGACTACAGACCAACCACGTCGAACGGTCGCCGGATCCATGCGCATCAGATCCAAAACAGTTTTGGTACCGCCTTCCATGAGTTGCTTGGAAATGCGCCGCCCTACTCCCCAAACTTCACCGACTTCGGTCGCCGCTAGCACCGCCTCCAGTTCCTGTTTCGACAACGCTTCGAGGTTGCACACCTGTGCCAAGTGATCTGGATAGGTTCCGGGTTTGCGCTCTGCAGTCTTGGCGATGTGGTTGGCCAACTTGGCGAGCGTCTTGGTGCGACCGATGCCAATGCCACAAGGGACACCGACCCACTGCAATATTCGCGATCGAACCTTGTGTGAGCGCTCAACCAGGTCGCCTCGCACGCCATCGAGGCCAATAAAGGACTCGTCTATGGAATAGATCTCCTGCGTGGGTCCAAGTCCGGCTGAGAGGCTCATCATCCTGTCACTTATGTCGCCGTACAGAGCAAAGTTGGCGGAAAGTGCGACCAACCCCGCACTTTCCTGCAGATGTTTGATCTTGAACCAGGGCGCGCCCATCTTTATGCCCAGTGCCTTGGCTTCGTTAGAGCGCGCAATGGCGCAACCATCGTTGTTGCTGAGCACCACCACCGGCAGTCCGTTCAGGCTTGGCCGAAAAATTCGCTCGCAACTCACATAGAAATTGTTTCCATCCACAAGGGCGTACATGTGAGCTACCTACGTTCCGAACTGTTTGATGGTGGCAGTCACCACACCCCACACCACGATTTCCTGGCCATCCTTGGGCGTGATGTCGGCAAAGGTGGGGTTGGCTGCCTTGAGTTTGATCTGCCCTGCGCGCTGATAGAGCCTCTTGACGGTGAAGTCGCCATCGACCACCGCCACCACGATATGGTTGTGTCGGGGTTTGACGGCCCTGTCCACCACCAGGATGTCGTTGTCAAAGATTCCGGCCTCCACCATGGAGTGGCCACTGGCCTTTAGCAAATAGGTGGCCTGCGGGTGCTTGATCAGCACTTTTGAGAGATCAATACGCTGGGCGCCAAGATCCTCTGCCGGCGACGGAAAGCCGGCGCACACTTTGTTCTGGATTCGAAGCATCCAGGTCGGGGCGTCTGCAACCGGGACTGGTTTCGAATGTGAAATACTACTGTACATTCATCCAGTTTATTCCAAAGTACGATTTGTGCAATGTGTAGTCACTATCAAGCCTTCCAGCAGCGTGAGCGTTTTCTGCGTCACTTCGGCGTTGAGCCGTCCGCCGAGACCGGAAAACTCGACATGTGGCCGGGCTACCTGGGCGCATTCATCCGCAAACATCCCCAAAGCGATGTAGGGGATGAAGCGGTTCCTGCAGCAGAGGCGATCAACGGACTGTTTGGTCTGGTCCCCCACTGGGCGACTGATACCAAAATCACCAAGAGCACGTACAACTGCCGCAGCGAGACAGCAGCTGAGAAACCCAGTTTTAGGGATTCCTACAAACGAAACCAGCGCTGCATCATTCCTGCACAGGCCCTCTACGAGCCCGACTGGCGCACTGGCAAATCGGTATCCACCCGCATTGAGCATGTCGATGGCGATCCTTTGGGAATTGCTGGCCTGTGGTCTAGCTGGAAGTCATCAAAGGGTGTGTGGGTCCACAGTTTCACCATGCTGACTATCAATGCTCAGAGCCATCCACTGATGAATCAGTTCCATAAGCCCGCAGATGAAAAGCGCATGGTCGCCATATTGGCGCCTGGCCGCTACCAGGAATGGTTAGAAGCCAAGCGTGACATTCAGGACTTTATGCAACCGTTCCATTCAGAGCAGCTCATTGCTGTCCTACCGAGCGCGCCTGCAACGTTAGGTCTGGTACACGCATGACCGCCACGCCCGGTGGCCTGCCGAGATGGTTATTTTGTGCAGCAGAGCAGCTGCCGAAACTTGATGGACCACCCTCAGCTTCACACGGCTTCAAGATGATTTCCAAGTATTGCCTGAATTCGATTCTGGCCGCCCTGGTTGCCCATCTGCTCTGTGGGCCGGCGTGGGCCTGGGGCAGTGAGGGCCATCAGGTCATAGCCCTAATTGCTGAAAAGCAATTGACCCCGCAAGCCAAGGCCGAGGTGGCTCGTCTCCTTGCTTTAGAGCCGGGAGAAACCTTGACATCCATCTCTACCTGGGCCGATGAGCACCGCAGTCCTCAAACTGGGCCTTGGCACTACGTGAATTTTCCGAAAGGGGACTGCAATTTCCAGGCTGAGAGGGACTGTCCAGATGGACGTTGTGTGGTGGCCGCTATTGAAAAGGCAACTGCAGTTTTGGGATCCAACGCCTCAGACGAGAAACGCCTTACTGCGCTGAAATACCTCGTGCACTTTGTGGGCGACATTCACCAGCCGCTTCATGCGGGCTTCGGGGAAGATCGGGGCGGTAATACTTACCAACTGCAAGCCTTCAAGCGGGGTACCAATTTGCATGCGGTGTGGGATTCCGGGCTGATCCGGAGCCTCGATATGGATGCAAACACGCTTGCCTCGCAACTGGCCGATTCAAAGTCGTCAAACAACGCCTCGGCGTGGAATCCAGCATTGGCGGCCGAAGAGTCGTGCCAGTTGGTGGCCATCAACGGGTTCTACCCAGGGCGAATGGTTGATGCGCAGTATATTCAGCGGTATTTGCCAGTCATGAAAGATCGTTTATTCACGGCAGGCGCCAGGCTGGGGTATCTTCTGAATAGAATTTGGAAGTAACCAACAACGACAATTTGCGGGAATGGCTCAGAAAAAACCCAAGGTAAAGCAAAAGTCAGCAAGTCTTAGCAGCGATACCCGAGACATGGTCATGATGACCGGAAATCCTGTATGGCGGGCCTTTGCCAAGAAGCCAGTTGGCGAGACGACCCAAATAACCATTGGCTTGGCCGGAAGAAAAGCGCTATATGCGCTGACCAATGGTCTTGGGCAGTTCGAGCACTTCAACGAACTGGTGGTCACCGGATATTCGGCAATTTCTCTTGCCGAGCGCGGTTACGGTGCCGACCTGATGAACGATTTCAATGCGGCGGCAGAGGCAGTTCTCAAGTGCCGGATCCGCGCGCTCCAGGACGAAAACTATTTCCTAGATGAACAAGACGCACAGTTAGTCGGCGTTCTTCTAGATCTTCACGAACAACAGGTTCAACTTGCCGGCAAGGCCGATCTGGCTGCAGCTGTTGTTGATGGGTACCAGCGCGCAAAGGTTGCCAGACCAGAAGGTTGACTTACGGGGAGAATTCAAAAGAGTGCAGCCATACGCATTCTGCTTTGAAAATCATCTAGCTGGCATCTTGCTAAGCCAATTGACGACTTTCTCTACCCGTTCTGACACTGTTCCATGAACGGTCAGCCATGGAACTTTGCTGTCTTGAAGTTGGCTTAAGTACCATGCGTGCTGCTCTAGTCGAAATCCTTCTTCCCTTCTAGTTCCGTCTTGCACAAACGGGAAGTCCGGCTGACAAAGCACCACAGCATCGTAGATTCGACTGGACAACTTTTGCAACTCTGGGTCTGAACGGCCAAACATCCAATGGCTGTAGCCAAACGTCGTTAGTGGTGAGGTATCACATATCAGCCATGGGCCCGATTGCAATTGGGCTAAGTTTTCGCGGCGTACCTGTTCTTGCGCAATAAATAGCAAATCAGTTTCTGAGACGCCCCCTTGCAACTCCCAGAGTTCGCGCCCGTACTCAGGCACCCACTGTGTTTCCAGCCTTTGCGCCAATGCTGCTGCCAATGTAGTCTTGCCGGTCGATTCACCTCCCAACAGCGCCACTCGACGCACAAACGAAGAGGCAACTTCGGGGGAAGTCCACTGCCTGGCGAGAGCGGGCGCAGTCCGTATTGCGGTTGCGCTAATGGGCAGGTGACGACGTGCTGGATCGACGAGTACGCATTCAACCGGTTTACCGAAGACTTGTGCCAGTGTGTTGGCGCAAGATGGGCCATACTCTTCGCTGCAAAAGATGGCGTCAGGTTCTTTCCCCAAAACTAGCATCAACAGCCAGGCCAACCATTCTTGCTGAACTGCATCTGATGCAGAATTCGTGGGCATAGCCTTTACGGCAATCCCGCGATTACGACAGACGCGTTGCAACCACTTTCCATCAATGACGTGCCGCTCATGCTCTGGAAATCGTGCCGCCAGCCAACGCCGGCGAAGGGCAGGCCCACACATTGGTAGCTCCGGATTGCTGTAACTCAGAATCAGAACGCTGTCACACCGCGACTTCGCTTGGCTCACCAACCACTCATGCCCGAGGTGCAAAGGTGCGAACTTACCAACTACCAAACCCAACCGATAACGCGATTCTTGGTGCCTCATGTATTACTTTGCTCTGCAGCTTCTTTTCTCCAGCGCCACCATCCATACCAAGCGTTGATCCAGTAAAGTGTGTACAAGGCGGCGGTCAGGAAAAGCCCGCGCGAGGCATAAAGTGGCACCGATACGGTGTTGACCGCAAGCCACCATGGCCACGTCTCCAACTTGCGCTGCATGAGCAGGCATTGAGCAACGACACTCAACGCAAGCACGGAGGAGTCCACAAATGGCATATAGGCATCTGTGTATCGATACAAAAGTGCGCCATATGTCGCTGTGACAATCATGGCGGCCACAGCCATCCAAATTAGAGCCTGTCGACCGACGCGGGTAACCGGGCGAACACGCACGGTAGAACCATCATGCCGCCACTGCCACCATCCAATGATGCTTGTAGCAATAAAGAAAACCTGTAGCGTGGCATCAGCGTACAGCTGACTGTTAAAAAAAATTACAGCAAACAGAACGCAACCTACGATGCCTGTAGTCCAAGTATGAACGGTGTTACGTGCCGCCAACCAAATGGATAGCGCCGTAACCAAATTTGCAGCAACCTCCAAGGGTTCCATATGCAATCTCCCAGTTGGCTATGGATTTAGCTCTTTTGCGTAATTGACGAATCGACAATGCTGCGCAACAACGCCAGTATTTTTTCACAGTGCGGCATCCAGTCTGCGAGCTTCATTTTTGGAAAATTCTGTCTTTGCTGTTCGGTGAAGGTGATCCCAACGACCGCCTCAAGGCCATCAGCGAATCGAGTTGCGATAGCGGCGGGTGACGTTTCCTTGGGAAGGGTTTGCTCTTTCCAATTGCCAAAAGCCAACTCCAAGTCCCCATTTCGCATGACCGAGAACAAGCCTCGGGTCAGCTGCACTTCGGGAAGGTATAGGGTGGCATAGCTGCGCCATTGCCAATACGCCCGACCTTGCGGCTCGTGTGGAAATGCGCAAAGCAGCGTGTTTATTGCGGCTTTGGACGGAGCCTCTAGCAGGTCCACCGCTTTGAGGAATGCGTCTTTTCCAATATCGGTTCCTTGGCGCGCCAATTCGGCCTTCGAGGCGCGCTTAGCCAGTCTTGCCTCTTCGGTGTACCCGAAAAGCCAGGGCACCGCAATCCGACCAGAAGGGCTTTCGTAGAGGCGTGCTTCGACCAACAGCACTTCCGTGGACGCTAATTGCTTATTCAGGAAATCGACCAGACTTCGCAATTCATTGGGCGAGTCTTCCAAGAAAAAGACCAGTCGCATCCGCGATTCACGCAGGTTTGACTCCACCGCCTGGAAGAAGTCTTCAATCCCGCCGCCACTGTTCTCTGCGATCCATCGGGCCAAATTATCTGATCCACCTGCGGTCTCTGCTGCGTGTCTTTCGAGTTCCCCTTCACTCCAATAATGCTGCCCATTTGCCGCATATTCCAGCATCTGCGCTATGACCTCTCGACGGCTGCGGGTGTCTTTGCACCGTTTGCACTCGACAAGCGTTGGAACCGCTAAGTGATCGACGTAGAGGAAGTCGATCGACCAACGATCCGATCCAGACGACGGGTCTGGCACAGGCATTTCTCTTTTTACAAGCAGCCATCGCGGCGGGTTTTCCGGATTGATTTGCTTGCTCGGAAGTAACCACGGGTTGCGCAACAAAAGCGTTTGCAATTCCTTGTCTTCATCCTTGCAACTAATGCGTGTCAAGTTGGAGGCCTCAGAGTTCTCATTGATCAGATAAACATCGCTCATATCGTCCCTGTCATCTACGTTCTTATCGTGCTACTTGGTGCCTTGATGGCGGCACCAAATTGTTATGGGCCAAGGCCCGAAAATGTTCGTGGGAACCCGACTTTTGCAGCGGTTGTATGAACAAAGTGTGCATGTCCCAAGTCACTGCTATAACGCCTACCGCTACTTCAAGTCGAAGATGAAGTCTTGCGCCGCCGTGTAAAGCATGGCAGGACGCTGTAGGCCGCGCTCATAGTCTCCCGTCTCAAGCAGGTCCGCGGACCCTTTAATCCGCCGCCTAAATACCGCCTTGTCCAATTTGCGCCCAAGAATCGCTTCGCAGGTTCGTTGCAAGGCAGTCAGCGTGAATTGTTGTGGCATGAGATGCAGGGGCAGCGCATGTCGATCAACCTTATTTCGCAAGACTTGCAATGCGCACTCAAGTTGCAGCGCGTGGTCGAAGGCCAATCGATGTCCTGGGCGGACCGCAGGAGCCCACTCAACCGCTTCAATCTTGTCTCGTACCAATGCCTGAATCTGATCCTTTGGCAGCAAGGCGCAATACAGCACTGCAATCGACCATCCCCGTGGATCTCGCTGTGCTCCGTTGAAGGTTTGAATTTCTTCCAGGTGCGCAATGTCTACGCTGATCTTGCTACGCAAAACTCGCCGAGCCGCCTCTTCGAGGCTAGCGTCAGATTCGGGTCGAAGGATGCCCCCTGGCAGCGCCCAGCGTCCAGCCTCTGGCTCCACCGATCGCTTAACCAGCAAAACGCGCAGTTCGCCGTCAACGATGCTAAAGAGGGTGACGTCCACCACGACCAATGGGTAGAGCTTAAGCCCTGTCATGTGTGCATCCGATAGATAGTTGCATAACGCCAATATATCACGGATAATAGTGGCACATCGCCACTATGTTGTCGAAATGGAGGAATATGTCAGACATCACCAAATTAAGGATTCAAAGCAAAGCATCGGTGCGCGACAGCATCAACTCGCCTATTCAGATCGCTGAAGTCTCGTTGCCCGGTGTAGGAGCAGGTCCCTATGGGCGAATCGGCCTTACTCTATGCCCAGGCAAGAAAGATCCGAACAGACTTTGGAGCCGAGATCTTGAAATCGATCTTCAGACCATTCGGCAATGGGGCACCATAGTTGTGATTACTCTCATGGAGGCCCATGAGATGAAACTATTGCAAGTTGAGAACATGCCATTGGTCGCGGAGCAGTTGGGGCTTCGCTGGCTACACCTACCCATTCGTGACGTAGATGTACCAGACGAGCGCTTTGCAATCGAATGGAAGTTGCACGGACCTGCCCTGCACCAACTGCTGGACAGCGGAAAAAATGTATTGGTGCACTGTCGCGGAGGATTGGGACGTTCTGGCTTGGTGGCGGCACAAATGCTGGTCGAGCGCGGGACCGAGCCCGCAAATGCCATTCGACAGGTGCGATCTGCGCGACCCGGTGCCATCGAGACAAGGCAACAAGAAGCCTATGTACACAGCTGCCTAAACATGCCACGCGCACTTCTTTGAACACTTGAGAAAAGCAAGGAGAGGAACATAAATGCGATACGACATCATCGGAGACATCCATGGCCAGGCCGATAAGCTTCACGCCTTACTTGCCCGACTGGGTTATGTTCAAAGTTCTGGCGCCTACCGCAAGCCAGACCATACAGCGGTCTTCGTCGGCGACTTTATTGACCGTGGCCCCCAGCAAGTCGATTCCGTCATGACCGTACGACGGATGGTGGACGCCGGAACAGCATTAGCAATCATGGGAAACCATGAATTCAATGCCATGGCCTGGCACACGGCAGACCCGCTTCAGCCAGGTGAATACCTGCGCCCACATAAAGGCCCGTGGGGCGAAAGCAACCGTCGGCAGCATGCTGCCTTCTTGGCAGAGGTAGAAGGCAAACCGGCACTGCATGCAGAGTTAATCGGTTGGTTATTTACCTTACCGCTCTGGCTGGACCTCAATGCCTTAAGGGTAGTCCACGCCTGTTGGCACCAAGACTACATGAACCAGTTACAGCCAATACTCACCCAAGACAAATGCCTCACGCCCGAAACGCTTCAGATGGCTAGCACTAAAGGAGAAATGGCTTTCACTACGGTGGAAAGCCTGACCAAAGGTTTAGAAGCACCATTACCGAACCCGTACAGCTTCCACGACAAAGATGGGCATGAACGACGCAACGTGCGGCTTCGCTGGTGGGACGAGTCCGCCACAGACTATCGGAATCTAGCATTGATGTCGCAAGAACTGCGTGATCAGATTCCAGACATCCCCGTACCAC
>ERZ1034363.1364-NODE-1364-length-14047-cov-3.454188_pt1 | contig 14047 bp, 13 predicted proteins | sample MGYA00520616_ERZ1034363 | MGnify/ENA primary metagenome ERZ1034363 (study PRJEB33736, sample SAMEA104284506) | Azolla filiculoides | biome: Urban; feature: Water surface; material: Ditch water | place: Netherlands | collected 2015-10-28 | depth 0-0.1 m ...
AGCTATATCCCCTTCCCTGAGCATTTACAAGGCGCCTATCAAAGTTATACCCAAGCGGATTTATCGACCCTACGCGCAATTGGCTGTGATCATGAATTTTTAGATGTCAAAGCGGGCGTGACTGATTATTTGAACAGGTTAAATCAAAATGATTGAAGCGCTAAATAATCTATTGCCCCAAACACAATGCGGACAATGTAGTTTTAAAGGTTGCCGACCTTATGCGCAGGCCATTATTGAGGATGAAGCGGACATTAACCAGTGTCCACCGGGTGGGGATTTAGGTATTTCAAAAATTGCGCAATTGCTTGGTGTAGAACCCAAGCCACTCAATACGCAATTTGGTGAACATAAACCCAAAAGCGTGGCTCTTATTGATGAAGAAATGTGTATTGGTTGCGTGAAATGTATCGCTGCTTGTCCTGTGGATGCGATTGTGGGTGCGGCTAAATTTATGCACACGGTTATCGTTTCAGAATGCACGGGCTGTGAATTATGTATTGCGCCTTGCCCTGTTGATTGCATTACCATGCAGATTTTAGATAATCCACACAGCGCACCAAGTAATCTTCATGCCAAACAGCGCTACGAAGCTCGACAACAACGCAAAGAAAAAGAAGCGTTAGACAAAGTAGAGCGTCTGCGCAAACAAAAAGAGCGATTAGGGCAAAGCCAAGCAGAACATCCCATCTAAATGTTGTATTATGTTTACCCTATTGCTGTGTTTACGCTATTTCCACGTTTTTTTAGCGTTAAGCGTTTATGATTCAATCATAAGCTATTAAGACCGTTATCCGGTCGCTAAGCCACTTTAATGTGAGGTGCATATAATGACTGACTCTATTTTAAAACGCTTATCCAATGCGCCGCCTAAGTGTGTGTTGGTTGCTGGGGCTTCTGGGGGAATTGGGCAAGCTTTTTGCGTGCAATTAGCGACGCAATTTCCATCAATTACGCTGATTCGTTTAGCGCGAAATACCGCTAAATTATTACCGTTAACAGTGCCAACACAAGACATTGCTTTCGATATTACCGATACCCTCAGCATCGGTGATGCATTGAAAAGATTACCCGACAATATAAATATAGATTGGGTATTTATCGCTACAGGGTGGTTACATGACGACCTTTTGCATCCTGAAAAGACATGGCGTAGCCTAGAAACTGATCATCTATTATATGCCTATACAGTCAATGCAATTGGCCCAACTTTGTTGGTGAAACAATTACTCGCCAAAATGAACCCAACTCATTTGACCACTATTGGTATTTTGTCTGCGCGTGTTGGTAGCATCAGCGATAACCAAATCGGTGGTTGGCATTCTTACCGTGCCAGTAAAGCCGCGCTGAATATGTTAATCAAAAACTTTGCTATTGAGCTCAAACGCATAAAGCGACCCACTATTGTGGTTGGTTTGCAACCTGGTACAACCGATACGCCTTTGTCTGACCCTTTTAAACGCAATGTGTCGCCCGATCATCTGCAAACACCTGAATTTACCGCTTGCCGTTTAATTCATGTCATGCAATGTTTAGCCGCAGAGGATTCGGGACAGTTATTTGATTATGCGGGTTTTTGCTTTGCCCCTTAAGGAATGGTTCGATGAAAGCGTGGATTGGCATTTTGGCGCTGCGTTTGAAGAACAATTGATTACTATGATCCCGTCAGCCATTGGAGTAATTGGCAATCGTTGACGGGAGTTAGCGCAGACTCGGGCAATTGGCGACAATTTACTATTACCAAGCAACAGCGTGAATATGTCCTTATTGGTGAGTTTGTTAAACGTTGTGGCACAGTCAATAATAATCCATTGAGAATGCGTCAATAGCGTTTGCAAGTTGAATTGCTAAACCATTTTTGTGTAGCCATGCGTAAGCAAATCTATTTTGGTCAATATACACCATAGATTTCACCTCAGAATGGCATTTTTATTTTGTGCTGACGATTTTAATATGAAGTGCGGCAGCTTTTGCGTATTTTGTGGCTTCACCGGGATGGCCTAAACTACCATGCTCAATCGCTTTTTGGAGTTCTGCAGCCGCATTATTTAAAAGCAACTTAATATCACTTGGCGCGCTTACCGCATCGGCCTGCGTTCTTTCAAGAGCTCTTGTTGCAAAGCGCACTAAATTAGACGCATTACCTGAAGAACCCTCTTTTACAGCGGCATTAACTAACTCAACTGCTGTTGTGTAGTGATCATCGGCTAAACTCGTGATTGCAAATAATACGCTTACTAAAAAAAGAGATAGTCTTTTCATAAATTACATTTACCTTAATTATTTATTAGTTTTTTCTGGTATTAACGACGTTACACTTAAATAAAGTAATTCCTGTTATTATCTTAAAAATTACTCTATTTGAGGTTCTCTAAACAAAGTCAAATTATAACAAAATCCACTGAAATAAAATCCATATTCTTCTGGGTTTATCCAAATTAAGGCAACCACAAAAATAAACATTGCCATTCAATACTAAAATAATGCCATTAAATTTCCGTTTAATACGCTAGCGTTAACGTATTTTAAGAAGTCCATTTCAATTCAATAATGAAAAAAACACATTAAGCAGCAACAGACATAAACGACCCAACTGTATTTTGCAATGTATTGTTATTCAACGTATTTAATGCAAGTTGCGATAAAAAGTCATGTAGTTTAATGGGCGCGTTCACTGAGTTTTTATCTGTAAATGTCAGTATTAAATGATCAAAATTTTGATTAAGTGTATGGGCCTCTTGAACTGCACCAATGAGTTTTTGTAAGCTATTGTTTGGGCTGTCATAAGCAATTTGTGCTTTGGGCGGCAATGTAGCATTATTCACAACAGGGACTCCAACATCTTGGAGTATGGCAATATCAAGGGGTGATATCACACTAACTTGCCCTTTTTGAATGGTTTCTGCCATTAAATCACCTTCCACATTCACATGATAAAAAGCCGAGCCACTCCCCGCACTTTCAGGCACTAACGAAACAGGATTGCCTCCATTCGCTCGCTGTGCATTGATACCTACAAAGTAAGGCATATTATTTTGCATCATCACAAGTTCATCATACTTTGTTCTTAAAGGTGTAGCGGTATTTCCTAAGGCTCCGGTAAAGGCTAAACCATGTAAAACTTCATGTGTAATAATTGATGTAAAATCAAATTTATCTGGAACAGGTGTTCCAGTAAATGACATCTCCCCTATTCTCGCCAAATTAATGAATAAATTCGCATCAGGCGTATTTGGGTGCAACTCTGATTGATAGGTCACGTCAGAGACAAAAGAAGTATCAATGAGCTTTTGCTCAGATTGCGTAATCGCCTCTGTCATTGTGGCATCCGTTTGAGCTAATATCCCTGCAGAAGTATTTTGACCAATAACTTTAATATTAAAAACAATGTCAGAGTGAATATATTGACCAATATTATCGAGTGCCGTTTTTAGCGAATGAATAACATTTGGTAAATAATCACCCAAATTAGCATGCTCTAAATCAATAGTGTATTTCAAACCATCCCCCCCTGAAATACGTAAATTAGTCTCCGTTTTTACTGTATTGGTTGGATTATTTGAATTGACAGCACCAACAGGTGCAAGCGCTTTATACAAGCTCTGAACAAAATTTTGCAGAACTTGATTACTGTCTGTAGAAATTGAGGTTGTATTTAAGCCCATGTTTTTCATGGTATCAAGGACGTTTTGCGTTAATGAACCCGTACTATCAATAGATGCGAGATTTGAACTCACAGAAACTGGCGTGTTGACACTTGCTGCGGTTGATTGTGTCTCTGCTGCAGCAGATGCGTCAACGACTAAAGTCGATTCAGGAACAAGAGACACATCCGCTAGAGCAGTCTCATCTACCATTTTTTTAGCTTGTGCTGTTTGCGTTAATGCATGAGTGACTGCGTAAATTGACATAAAATTATCCTTGCTTGAAATATAATGATGTCCTCTATATCGGCTTTATTGGTGAAATTTGAATTTTTTAACAGGCTAATATGTGTATTTTGTTCGTGCATTTGGAATTTTGCCACATTCAAATACCGTTGCAGATGCAAAAAGCAGCCATGTTTTGAAGTCGTTTTTGATAAAGTTGGACTTAGTGTTGTCAGAATTGCTATGATTTTCTTATCGTCAGATTAGGCTATTTTCACTGATTTTGCGATCTTGAGGCGTACACTTATTTCTAACTTTTTTTCTATTTTAGCAAAGGTGCTGTCAATTATGACGTTAATTGTTAAATGCCCAACGTGTCGAGTTGCTGTTGAATGGACGGCACGAGAGAATTTCAAACCGTTTTGTAGCGAACGCTGTAAATTAATTGATTTGGGCGAATGGGCTATGGAAGAAAAAAGAATTCCCGGCGAATCTATCTCAATAGACGATGAATTTGAGAATAATTTATATTGAATGATGAATTATTTCAACAGTTGTGGTAATATGCACAGGATTAGTCGGGGCGTAGCGCAGCTTGGTAGCGCACTTGTCTGGGGGACAAGGGGTCGTAGGTTCAAATCCTATCGTCCCGACCAATAAAATCAATAAGTTAAAAATCGTCAACTTACCAAGTAAATCAGAAAATCCATTTCGGTATCGCATTCGGGTACAACAAATTTCAACGATTGCATAATTATAGTTTGAAAGTTGTTAATCGGTTAAAAAATCAAACTTCATTCCCATAGACTCATCATCAAGAACATTGTTTGTCTTGATTACCAAATAATATTGGCATTGAATTTTACGAGCACTTCATAGAAAAATACTTGCCTAAGTTATCATGCCTACTGCTGATTTTTTAAAAAATTACCGTAAACTCTGCAACACCCACATTACGCATAACAGATTCAACACTGTAGCGGGAGCAAACCTATGCATCCATGGATAGGGAATATTATAATTTCCAAAAATGTTTATCATCAAACAATTCATAATTTGGTAAGATGAAACTTCAGGTTAAAAATTTGATTAAACCCATAACAAAAAATTCAGGTGGTTACGATGAAAAAATTTCTACTTTGCTTGTTCGTTTTTGTCTCCCTCCAATTATCCGCGTGTCAATCCGACGTCTATGAAAAAGATTCAGTCATTATGAAAGAAGAATACAGTGAATCCTCCAGAGGAAGCGGTCTTTTTGAAGTACTAGCCATTCTTGGTGTCGTTTATTTTTTGGCAAATTTGGGCAAGAAATAACGTTTTCGAGTTGATTATTCCCTCTTAATCACAGGTTTTAACATCTTATCAGATTACATTTTTTCGTGATGAATTGTCGGATTACGCTTTTTCGCTGCACTGCAAAGCGAATCCGACCTATGCTTATATTTATTTATTGTCGGGATAATTTTCGATGACTACTTGAATATTCCCAATCATATGCGCTTGATACATAACCATGTTTTATTGGGTTATGGTGAATATAGTAAACATGATTTTCGAAAGCATCAATCGTAAAAGGCTATTTTATCATGACATGCCTAAAAGATTGTCGCAATAAATCCACAGCTGATTTATCCGCAAAAACGGCATGTCTGTTTTCAGTCACAACTGTAAAGAAATAGGAAGCATTGGCTGTGAATAGGCGTCGATAATACATAAAACAGATAAATAAAATTCAAATAATGCCAACATAAATGTAGGTTGGATTAGCTTTGCAGCGCAGCGAAAAAGCGTAATCCGACAAACCATAAAAAATGATTCTTCAAAAGGCAAAGCAAAAAAAACCGCCTTTATCACAATAAGCAATAAAGGCGGTCTTTTTAAACGTCACTGAGCTTCAAAAGTGCTGCAACACAAATTCGGCAAAGCGTGTTGATAAATCATGGGTTTTTATACTGTTTCGAGGAATGTAAAAACTCGAGACAAAGTGTACCAAATTTTTTCAACCCCACAAGAAAAAACTGTCAAATTTGTGACACAGTTCACACTTTTTTATCATTATGGGGATATTAATCCATTATAGGTATCAGGGGATTTTGCCAATATTCCAAATAAAAGCCTTATTTTTATTGGCATCAACTCAAACATTTTGACTTCGATTAAATCAAGTTTATCAATGTATTCGATTGAATATACTGAGCGCAATTTTTGGCATTTCCCATTACTGGTAATTTGAACAAAGGTAGGGCGAGTATGGTTTTTATTATTCCATAAAAAAGGATGCGGGAAGTAAATGCCTCGATATTTATTTGACCAAATAGCTGTGCTTGATACTAATTCGCATTGTTTAGCTTTTAAACGCACCTTATCTTCCAATTTTAATAACATTGAATCTGTCAGCAAATTTGCTTTACTTGCAGTCATGATAATCGGAATTGTATCGTTTTTTGACTGGGATGTGGGATTAAAGCGAATGGCAATATCTTCAGCAATAATTCGACTTAATTGATAGCCAAGTAATGTCGTATTTGGAGCAGTTTTTTTTTGAAAAGTAGATTGATTGCTAAAATCAACCAGTGATTGGATTTCAATTTCATCAAATGCAACAATTTTTGTTTTCAATGACTGTGTAATAACTAATTTATTTATATATATTTCACTATAATTGGAAAAATCAATTATTTTTCCTTTCCTCATTCTGTAAATTAACTCATCAGCTATGACTTCAGATTGCAATTGCGCACCATCAAGATGTTTTCGTGAATAACCTTTGAGCCAAAAAGCACTATTGCAATGAGGGCAATTTTGTTTTGATTCATAAGGCTCTTGTGATTTAGCATTATTTTCACAAGATACTAATAAAAAAACACAGCACAAAAGTACCCATCGAAAAAACAAAAAACAATAACGCTTCAATTACTTAGTGACAGAAATAGTGCAAGCACTTGCGAGAGTGATTTTTCCATTGACATCCATAACACCTGCGGCAGCAACAATCAAAGTGCCGGCCATGGTGGCAGGAATAACTGTAGGTGAGCTGATAGTGAATGCCTTACTGGTACCCTCACCGTAGCCCTGTCCACTCCATTCGTCATACCAACAATTTGTTGCTGGGGGGATAGTAATTTGCCTTGCTAAGCCGTTCACAAAAGGCCCTTGCAAACCCAAGCTACTACCTGAAGAATTGCCCGCATAGCTAATAAGTGTTCTATTAATTTGAATAGGCGATTCGCAATCATTATTTTTAATATTTGCGGTAACAGTAAGCTTAGAACCCGCTTTTATAGAATTCGGGCATGATAACCCATTTGCATTGACTGTAGCTGTAAAACAGATCAAAGCTAACACTGAAAAAACATGTTTTTTCATAGAAAATGTCCTTAAATAAAAAATCGCCTTTAATAAAAAAAGCGATTTTTTTTCGCAAATTTAAAGTATTTTATTTAATAATATCAACTGCACCGATAGCTTCATTCGTAACGCCAGTTAAAACAATCACTTGATCAGCTTTACCATCACCGTTCACATCATTAAACAAATAACCGTTTTCATCATCAAATTGAAAAGCAAATCTTTCACCTTTAGCCGCTAATCCACTTAAAGCAGCATTCGCACCTGTCAAAGCGGCAGAAAAGTCACCGACCGCTTCCGTAGCCTCATCATAATTAGCTGCACTACCAGTTACACCAAGTGATAATACATCCCCTTTAATCACTTTCCCATTATCATCAATTCCACTGCCTTTAAAGTCTGTAATGGTATCACTATTTATGGCTTGGGCTTCGTATTCTATTGTCGTTCCATCTGCATTCGTAGTTGTTACTGAACTTATAATAACAATAGATCCTGAATCTTTATTTCCGATAATAAATACATCATCGCCATCCCCACCAGTTATGCTATCTGCACCTGCACTACCTGTAATTGTATCATTTCCACCTCCTGCGTCGACACTTAAAACAGATTCACTTGAATCAGTAACATTCGCGCGTGAAGGCGCTTTATTAACAGTCTTTATTGTATTAATTTTAATGACATCAGCGTCATCTGTACCTAAAAATTCCGTTATTGTCCCAAAGGAATCATTGAAATTTGCCTTATCACCATATTCTCCTGCTAAAAGCATATTTTCAAATGTACTAGGGAGAACCACTTTAGTATTTAACGAAAAATTAGCTGTTGTTACCTTTAAACTTCCATTAGAAACCACATCTCCATCAATATCAATTACACCGTTTGCATTAATTGATATACTGCTGTCAGAAAATGAAAATTTATTCAGTGTCGCCATAGTTTTTTCTTTTATAGCATCATAGTTTACACTCATTCCATAGTTCAACTTATATGCCAATTCAGTATCTTTATCTGCATTATTATAATCAAGTTTATATGTATCTATTGTTGATATCACATTATCATCAACAGAAGTTGTTGTATTTGAATGCTTACCATTAATAGCGATTGTTGGTGATTTAAATTTAAATGATTCGCTCAATTGGTCTTTAACCGTTAAAACATCAGTTTTTCCTTGGGCTAAATCTTCATTATGATTACTTACTCTTGTTAATGTTGAGCTAATAGCATTAGCACCTTTTTCAGCAGTAAATGTTTGAGTAATACTGTCTGATTTTTTTAATGATAAAATAATATCGGTATCTTTTTTATCTGTAGTGGTTTGTATCGAATAATTATGATTTACAACTAATTTATAGATTGTTGTGTTGTTTTTCGATTTTTTTATAATATTCGATTAATTCATCTTTGATTCTTTGAACATTAGCTTTTGAGTATTTAAAACTCAGAAAAATATAAAAATAGCCAATAATTGCAAATAAAACTATTGGTAAAAATTCTAATTCAAACAAAAGAAGAAAACTAAGAATTAATAAAAGCGATAAAATTAACGAACTCAAAATAAATCGCATATACGAAATACCTTGAATACTAGTATTGATTAATAATACTTCGCCTTGAGATTTAAAATTTAATTTTATTATACTAGCAGCTCTAGATCTTTTATAAGGAAAAGTTCTTTCTCTAAACTCAGCTTGATTTTTAGTGAAATTTCCAACGTATTTTATTTTATTTGATAAAAAATTATCAGCTACTAAGAAAAATATAGTTCTGAAATTGATGTCAGTAACCTCTTTCATCTTATTTACAAAAGTCTCTTGGTCAACTTTGAGTTCGGAAGAAAAAATCACTTTTAACTCATGTTTTTTTAAAAAATCGTCTATCATCATATAATGAAAATTACTTCCATTTTATATTACAACCAATACTCGGTTTCTGTTCTGGATTAATTAATCGATTCATCACCACACCATCAATAGCGCTTCGTAAATCAGAACCACTTAATGGAATACCATTCGCGGGTCGGCTATCGTCTAATTGTCCACGATAAACCAATTTATTTTGATTGTCGAAAAGATAAAAATCAGGTGTACAAGCCGCATCGTAGGCTTTGGCTACTTCTTGTGTTTCGTCGAATAGATATGGAAATTCAAATCCGTTTTCAAATGCAAATTCAGTCATTAATTCTGGTGCATCTTGCGGATATTTTACCACATCATTACTCGAAATCGCTACAAAACCTATTCCTTGCACACGATAATCGTTTACTATTCGAATTACCTCGTCCATCACATGATGCACAAACGGACAATGATTACAAATGAACATTACCACCGTTCCTTTTTCACCTTTACAATCAGCAAAAGTTTTAAAATCGGTAGCGTTGGTGTCTTTCAAATTGAAATCAGGAGCAATCGTGCCCAGAGGTAACATGTTGGAAGGAGTTTGAGCCATTTTGAAATTAGAATTTAGAGGTTAGAATTTAGAAATTAGAAGTTTAGTCTTTTCACTTTTCACTTTCCTAATTATACGCATCAAATCTTTTATTGTTACAAAATGCGGCAATACTTTTTTTTGGAATGGCATTTTCTTACTTTTGCAGAACAACACAACACACTATGTACAAAATCTTCATTCGTCCGTTACTTTTCTGTTTCGATCCAGAAAAAGTGCATTATTTTACCTTTTCAGCTATTCGTTTTCTGAATAAAATCCCAGGTTTTTCGAGCTTATTTCAAGCGCTTTACGAAGTAAAAGATGTTCGTTTAGAACGAGAAGTTTTCGGAATTAAATTCAAAAATCCAGTGGGATTAGCAGCAGGATTTGATAAAGATGCGAAGTTATATAAAGAATTATCGAATTTCGGTTTCGGATTTATTGAAATTGGAACTTTGACACCAGTTGGACAAGAAGGAAATCCTAAAAAACGTTTGTTTCGCTTAAAAGAGGATAATGCGATTATCAACCGAATGGGTTTTAACAACGGCGGCGTTAAAGAAGCAGTGGAACGTTTGAAACAAAATAAAGGTGTTTTAATCGGTGGAAATATTGGAAAAAATAAAATAACTCCAAACGAAGCAGCCGTTAATGATTATGAGATTTGTTTTGAAGCGTTATTTCCTTATGTTGATTATTTTGTAGTGAATGTTAGTTCGCCAAACACACCAAATCTTCGCGAATTACAAGATAAAAAGCCTTTGACAGAATTATTACAAACGCTTCAAAATCAAAACAACGCAAAACCAAAACAAAAACCAATTTTACTAAAAATCGCTCCCGATTTAACGGATGAGCAACTTTTGGATATTATTGATATCGTCAATGAAACTAAAATCGCAGGAGTAATTGCTACGAATACTACGATTTCTCGCGAAGGTTTACAATCGGAAAACAAATCCGAAATGGGCGGTTTATCTGGAAAACCATTAACCAAACGTTCTACAGAAGTGATTCGTTTTCTTTCGGAAAAAAGCAATAAGTCGTTCCCCATCATTGGAGTAGGAGGAATTCACACTGCGGAAGATGCGATTGAAAAGCTAAATGCTGGTGCAAGTTTGGTTCAGCTTTATACGGGATTTATTTATGAAGGTCCGGATTTAGTGAAAGCGATTAACAAAAAGATTTTGGAAAACAGCTAAAATTTCTATCTTTGAAGCTATGAACGAAATCAAAATTATCGAGTGTCCACGCGATGCCATGCAAGGCATTAAACCTTTTATTCCTACTGAGAAAAAGGTGAAATACATCCAATCGTTATTGCGTGTAGGCTTTGATACTATTGATTTTGGAAGTTTTGTTTCGCCAAAAGCGATTCCTCAAATGCAAGACACGGTTGAGGTTTTGGCTCAATTGGATTTGTCAGCTACCAACAGCAAATTATTAGCGATTATCGCCAATACACAAGGCGCTCAAAATGCTTCGTTTCAGAAAGAAATTCAATATTTAGGTTTTCCATTTTCGATTTCGGAGAACTTTCAAATGCGAAACACGCATAAAACGATTGCTGAAAGTTTGGTGACATTACAAGAGATTTTAGAAATCGCAGATAAATCGAATAAAGAAGTCGTGACGTATATTTCGATGGGTTTTGGAAATCCGTATGGAGATCCTTGGAATGTTGAAATTGTTGGCGAATGGACCGAAAGATTAGCGAATATGGGTGTAAAAATCCTATCGCTTTCCGACACTGTTGGAAGTTCGACTCCAGAAGTAATTGATTACTTGTTTTCCAATTTGATTCCGAAATATCAACATATTGAATTTGGTGCGCATTTACATACCACACCTGACAAATGGTTTGAAAAAATTGATGCGGCTTACAACGCAGGTTGTCGTCGTTATGATGGAGCGATTCAAGGTTTTGGCGGTTGTCCAATGGCAAAAGATGATTTAACAGGTAATATGCCAACTGAAAAATTATTGTCATATTTCACAACCAAAAGAGAAAACACGAATACCAGTCCAATGAGTTTTGAAAGTGCTTATAACGAAGCGACAAAATTATTTGGCGAGTTTCATTAAGCTGATTTTCTTCGCTTAAAAACTTTATAAATTTCTACCCAAAGTACCGAAATACTTCCCACTAAAACACTTATTCCTATTTGGGTTACACTTACCATTTCAAATAAGAAGAAGTTGGAAAACGCAGGAATAAACAATAGTAATCCTGTTAGTAAAATGGTAATTCCAATAATTAATCCTACCAAATTATTTTTGTACTGAATCGTTTTGAAAATGGAATAATAAAACGAACGATTCGCCAATGTTAATACGATATTGGAAGTAATTAACGTTAAGAAAATCAAGGTTCTAGTGCCGTTTTCGGACATATTTTTTCCAATAGCATATTGATAAATGTACAGTAATCCTAAAGTAATGACTAATCCTTGAATGATACTAATCAACACTTCCTTGAAATTAAAGAATGTTGTGGTTAGCGGTCTTGGTTTTTGTAGCATAAGATTATCTTCCATGGGTTCGTTTTCATAGATGATGGAGCAAGTTGGGCCCATGATGATTTCTAAGAAAATAATGTGAACCGGTGTGAAAATATTTGGATACATCCAACCCAAAGCCAAAGGAATAAACACAATTAAGATAATTGGAATATGAATCGAAATAATATATTGAATTGCTTTTTTGAGGTTGATGTAAATTTTTCTTCCCATAGCGATGGCATCTGTCATTTTTTCGAAATCATCGTCTACGAGTATTAAATTGGCGGCTTGTTTGGCAATTTCGGTTCCTTTTTTACCCATCGCAATGCCAATGTGTGCCGATTTTAAGGCTGGTCCGTCATTTACACCATCACCTGTCATGGCTACAATTTGGTTGTTTGCTTTTAAAGCTTTGATGATTCTAAGTTTTGCTTCTGGAAACATTCTGGTAAAAATAGCTGTTTCCATTACTATTTCTTTCAAAGTAGCTTCATCCATTGCCATTAATTCGTCGCCATTTAATACTTTATCAGCATTTTTAAATCCGACTTGTCTTGCAATAGTAGAAGTAGTTTCGGCATTATCACCTGTTACAATTTTTACTTGAATTCCGGCTTTATAAAACGTTTCAAAAACCGCTTGAATGTTATGTTTTGGTGGGTCGTAAAAAGCGACTAATCCTTTAAAATGGAACTTTAATTCTTGTTGGGCTGCCGGATAATCCGTTCCTTCAAAGTAGGATACGCCAACGCCTAAAACTCGAAATCCTTTTTGCATCATGGTTTTCATTGCTTCAAAAATCTGATTTTTTTCAGTTTCAGTTAAATGACTAACAGCGATTAATGCTTCTGGAGCACCTTTTGCCGCAATGATTTTTTTACCTGATTCGTTTTCGAAAACGTGTGTCATCATCGGTGGTTTTCCACTTAACGGATATTCGTGAACCATTTTAAAATGAGGTCGTTCGTCTTCACTTTCAAAATTAGAATACGCTTCATGTATCGCAATTTCCATCGCATCAAACGGAATGGGTTCGCTCGACCACATGGCATAATTTATGATTTCTTCGGCTTCAGGATTTAGTTTTTGTGTAGTTGCTACTATTGAATTGGATTTAAAAAGGTACAATTCGGCTAAACTCATTCTGTTTTCAGTAATCGTTCCCGTTTTGTCGGTGCAAATTACGGTGGCGCTTCCTAAGGTTTCTACTGTTTTGGTTTGTTTGGTAATGATTCCCATTTTCATCAATCGCCAAGCGCCTAACGCCATAAATGTAGTGAAAGCGACTGGAATTTCCTCTGGGATAACGCTCATTGCTAAGGTTAACGCTTTTAATAAACTATCTAAAACTAATCCAGAGTTGTAGTAATTAATCGCCCAAACAATAGCAAAAATCACCAAACCAATAAAAGACATTTTAGTAACGAAATTCCCGATTTGAATTTGTAAAGGCGTTTTTTCTTCTTCAATCGCATTCAAACTCGAACCAATTTTTCCTAATTGTGTTTTATCTCCAATAGCCGTTACTTCACAAATTGCTAAACCAGAAGCAACAATAGTACCTTGAAAAACTTGTTTGTTTTCAGATTCATTCGGCTTAAATACGGCTAAAGATTCACCGGTTAAGATAGATTCATTGACCGAAAAATCGTTGGAAGAAAGAATAATTCCATCCGCAGGAATGAAAGCGCCTTCTTCTAATTGAACACAATCACCAATGACAATTTCCTCGGTTGGAATTTCGATTGTAGAACCATTTCGAATGACTTTACATTTTGGTTGGGTTAGTTTTTTTAAAGCTTCAATCGCATTACGACTTCTAGATTCTTGAAAAACAGAAATCGCAATTACGAAGACAATCGCAATGGCCATAAAAATGCCATCACCATA
>ERZ1034363.1365-NODE-1365-length-14045-cov-5.124714_pt1 | contig 14045 bp, 14 predicted proteins | sample MGYA00520616_ERZ1034363 | MGnify/ENA primary metagenome ERZ1034363 (study PRJEB33736, sample SAMEA104284506) | Azolla filiculoides | biome: Urban; feature: Water surface; material: Ditch water | place: Netherlands | collected 2015-10-28 | depth 0-0.1 m ...
CTCTGGAATGGCTTCTGCTCAGTTCACAAGCGCTTCACTGTGGAGCAGATCGACAAGGCACGTGCTGAACACCCTGGTGTGCGCGTGATTGTTCACCCCGAAAGCCCGATGGCTGTCGTGGATGCCTCCGACGAATACGGTTCGACCGACTACATCCGCAAGGCAGTAGAAGCTGCGACCGAGCCCACCACCTTTGCTATCGGCACCGAGATCAATATGGTCCAGCGCCTGGCAGCTCAACACCCTGAACACACCATCTTCTGCCTCGATCCAATTGTGTGCCCCTGCTCCACGATGTATCGCATCCACCCCGGATACCTCGCCTGGGTATTGGAGCGACTCGTCGCCGGTGAAGTTGTAAACCAGATCGTCGTGGACGAATCCGTGGCAGAACCTGCACGTGTTGCGCTGGAGAGGATGTTGGCTGCCAAGCCAGCGAACTAACCCATGTCAAAAATTGTTGTGATCGGCAGCGGCGTCGCAGGACTTGTCGCCGCTGTTGAGGCGAGCCGGAACCACGAGGTCATTCTAGTAACCAAAGCCAACCTTGCCGAAAGCAACACTCACTATGCCCAAGGCGGCATTGCCGCCGTGGTGGCAAACGACGACACTGTTGCAGAACATGTTGCCGACACAATCTTTGCGGGCGCCGGCATGTGTTGGGAACCCGCGGTTGAAGTCTTGTGCTCCGAAGGCCCAGGCCGCATCAACGACCTGGTGAACTTCGGTGTGGAATTCGATCGCAAGGGTGCCGACTTTGCCATGGGCTTAGAAGCAGCCCACTCGCACGCAAGAATTCTTCACGCCGGCGGCGACGCCACCGGCGCCATCACCAGCAACACCTTGGTGGAAACCGTTCGCCAAACCGCGACAGAAATTCGTGAATACACGTTCGTGGCCGAAATCGTCGTGGACAACGGACATGTCACCGGAGTCCAGGTGCTGGATGCCGACGGCATGCACTTTATTGCCGCGGACGCCGTCATCCTGGCCAGCGGTGGCGCAGGTCAGCTCTATCGCCACACCACCAACCCCACCGTCACCACGGGTGACGGTGTTGCTGCTGCGTTCCGAGCTGGTGCTGTATTAGCTGATGTGGAGTTCTACCAATTCCACCCCACTGCCTTGGCTGTTCCCGGCTCTTTCCTCATCTCTGAAGCTGTGCGTGGTGAAGGTGCCGTGTTGATTGATGCCAATGGTGAGCGCTTTATGCAAAAGATTCACCCTCTGGCCGAGCTGGCACCACGTGACGTGGTGGCCCGCGGCATTCAGCGCACCATGATTGAACAGGGTGGTCAACCCGTTCTTCTCGATGCCACCGCACTAGGTAGTGACTTCCTCGCGCAACGTTTCCCCAGCATTACCAAGGCCTGCCGCTCCTATGGTTTGAACTGGGGCCGTGACCCCATTCCTGTTACCCCGGCTGCGCACTATTGGATGGGCGGCATTGCTACCGACACATTTGGCCGCACCTCTATCCCCGGTCTCTATGCCGTGGGAGAAGTTGCTTGCACCGGCGCCCATGGAGCAAACCGCCTTGCATCTAACTCTCTGTTGGAATCTGTTGTTTTTGCTCACCGGGCAGTTAAAGCGTTGGGCAAGGATTGGCCCACAGACCCACCAAGCGTGCGCTGGGCGAATGCAGCTCCCCTAGCTGAGCTTGAACTGCTCGAACCCGATCACACTTCGACCGCACAGGTGGTGGACCGTGTGGAGCTGCAGACCCTGATGTGGGACAGCGTGGGTCTTGCCCGCACCAAGTCAGAGTTGGATAGTGCCCTGACCCAACTGCACTCCTGGCGTCCTGCGGACCCTGCCCACCGCCTCTTCCCCGACTGGGAAGATGCCAACCTACTTTTGCTTGCTCGCACAGTTACGGAAGCAGCACTGGCGCGTGAAGAATCACGCGGAGGTCACTACCGCCTGGACTTCCCCGATACCGACCCGGCGAAAGCTCGCCCCATCACGCTGGTTCGAAAGGCGTAAACCATGCTGGATAAAGAAACCATTGACCGGGTTGTCACCGAAGCCCTGCACGAAGATGCGCCAACTGGGGACATCACGTCCCTGTTGGCCATCACGGAAGATGCCACCGCGACTGCGGTGTTGGCAGCGCGTGAACCAGGCACTTTCTCTGGTGCTGACGTATTCGAAGCAGCTTTCCGCCTGACTGATCCCCGCATCACTGTTGTGCTCCTCCAGAAAGACGGTGACCGTTTTGTCCCCGGAGATGAGCTTGCGCGAGTTTCTGGTCCCGCACGAGGCATCCTCACAGCAGAGCGCATTGGCTTGAACTTCACTCAGCGCATGAGTGGCATTGCCACCCTGACCGCGACATACGTGGACGCCATCAAGGGAACCGGCGCGACCATCCTGGACACCCGCAAAACCACACCTAACCTGCGTGCTTTCGAACGTCACGCCGTTGTCTGCGGTGGCGGAACAAACCACCGCCTCAACCTCTCCACCGCCTTCATGGCCAAAGACAACCACCTCGCTGTGTTGTTGGCCGGAGGTAAGGACCTCACCACCGAACTCCAGCGCGTGAAAACAGAACTTCCCGCGGGAGTGAAGTTTGAGGTCGAAGTGGACCGCCTTGACCAGATTGAACCCGTCATTGCCGGTGGCGTGGACATCATCATGCTGGATAACTTCTCTCTAGCCGACCTCAAGACTGGTGTTGCCCAGGTTGCCGGCCGCGCAGTAGTCGAAGCAAGTGGTGGCGTGAACTTGGACACCGTGCGAGCTATTGCTGAAACTGGAGTGGATGTCATCTCGGTTGGTGCACTGACCCACTCTGCTCGCGCACTGGATCTTGGCCTCGACGTCACGATTGATGCATAAGCGTCCATCATGATTTACCTCGACAACGCCGCAACCACTCCCGTGGTTCCTGCTGCATTGGAGGCTGCCTGGCCCTGGTTAACGTCTGAGTTTGGTAACCCTTCCAGCACCCACGAACTAGGCCTGAGGGCAAAGAACGCGCTCGAGGGCGCCCGCTCACGCATTGCTGCCTGGCTGGAATGCCCGGCTAGTGACCTGATCTTCACCTCCGGTGGCACCGAAGGCGACAACCTTGCGATTACCGGCCTGGCATTGGCTAATCCGCGGGGCAAGCACATCATCTCTGCCAGGACAGAACATGAGGCGGTGCTCGAAACCATAGGTTTCCTCGAGCGGGTGCACGGCTTTGAGATCACATGGCTCACTGTTGATTCCCAAGGAAATATCGACCTTGCAAAGTTGACCTCTGCCCTGCGCTCCGACACCACACTCGTCACCTTGATGCTGTCGAATAACGAAATTGGCACCACACACCCGCTCCCCCAGATCATCGAAGCCGCTCATGCCGTAGGTGCTCTCGTGCACACCGATGCTGTCCAGGCAGCTGGCTGGTTCGACCTGCGAGTGGGCAATAACGGCACTCTGGTTTCTGGTGTTGATGCACTCACGATCTCTGGTCACAAGCTCGGAGCCCCCAAGGGTTCAGGCGTGACCTATATTCGTGGGCGCCTGGCCGTGGAGCCAGTTCTCCACGGGGGCGGCCAAGAATTCGGTCGTCGTTCCGGCACTGAGAACGTCGCCTGGGCTGTTGCGCTGGCTACCGCTGTTCAATCACTCCCTGATCACGAACCTGAAGCACTACGTGTCAGCGCACTGCGAGATGAATTCATCTCGCAGGTGTTGGCCACTGTTCCACAGGCAGAGCTCACCGGTAACCCCTTCGATCGCCACCCCGGTATCGCGAGCTTCACCTTCGCTGGCCTCAACGGAGAAACCTTACTGCTTGAGTTAGAGCAGCGCGGAGTGATTGTTTCCAGCGGTTCTGCGTGCGCAGCAGGGAGTAACGATCCCTCCCACGTACTCATTGCATGCGGAATTGAACCTGATGTTGCACAGACTTCTGTGCGCTTCAGCTTGAGCCACAACACCACTGCAGAAGAGCTTGCCTTAGCAGCCACTGCAGTAACTGAGGCTGTTGCCAGTGTCAGCGGATTAGGGAACTAGCGCGAGAAGAACTTCATTGCGCTTGAGGAACCACGGCTTCCAGGGCGGGTCAAAGCGCGCGTAATAGACGTTTCCCACCGAGTTAAGTCCTGCTTCATGGACTTTCTTCAGAAGAAGTTCTCCGTTTTCTTGAAAACGGTCACCGTTCCACCCGCCACCAAACTTCATCGCAGCCGCATTATGGGCAGGGACATGTTTGGTGATGACCCGGGCGTTCGCCGGAACAGGAACATCTGCAATAGTCATTCCAGCTGGAAGGACAAAGGAGACCGTGTGGGTTTCTTCACCATGGGTCTCTTGGAGAACAGGTGCCGTCATGGCAATCTTCTTGCCCGCCATATTGTTGCCGGAGATGTAACTCACGAGCGGGCCAAAGGCCACACTTCCAGCACGCATGAAGTCGCCAGTGACGACTACTTGGACTAAGACATAGTCCGGATAGTGACGCACTTCGAAACCGTCGTTCTTTGTCAGGACGGTATAGGGCTGTTCCTCGGTCATGATGTGAGTTTATGCCCGGCAGATGTGCGTCAGCCGGGAATAGGCTTGTGAAGTTATGTCGACTCCAGCAACTGCTACCCCCGGACGTGAAATCGCCAATATTGCGATTCCCGTCAGCCTGGAGTTTGTCTTCATTCTGTTGCTCAACTTCATCAACCAGATTGTTGTGGGAGCACTGGGTGCAGTTGCTGTTGCATCTGTAGGACTGGTGAACAGTCTCAACTTGATCCCCACCTTCACACTCGGTGCCCTCGGCGCCAGCGCAGCGATCCTGGTCGCGAGGGCTTACGGCGCCAAGCGCGAGAAGGAACTCAACACCGTTGTGTCCTCTGCTCTCATCACTGGTTTCGTCATCTCACTTGTCGTGGCAATTCCACTTATTGCTTTTCCCGCTGAAATTCTCCGAGCTTTTGGTGCATCTGAAGATGTGCTTCGCGAAGGCCCTGCCTACCTTGCGGTTTTGTCTCTGAGCCTGCCCTTCGCTGTTCTCTCTGAAATATTCAGCGGCATCCTGCGTTCCGCCGACCATGCCCGTTCCCCCATGGTCGCCACCATCATCACGACCGTGCTCAATACCCCCATCGCCATCATCTTGGTTTTTGGCTGGTTTGGCTTCCCTGCCATGGGAATCGTGGGAGCAGCATGGGCAACACTGATCATCTCAATCATCAAAGCTGCTGTGATGGCGTATCAGACCTACGGGTTGTATCGCATTGCAGGGTGGGAAACACCGGGCAACTGGGCCAGCTGGAAGCATGTGCTGGTTCCCCTGTTTGTTTTGGGCATTCCACTTGCGCTGACCACAATCTTTTGGACGTCCGGAAACTTCATCTACAACATCATTGCCCAGCAAATTAGCAATGATGCGTTGGCTGTTCTGCAGATCTTTGGCTCACTCGAGGCTGTTTTCTTTGTTGCCAGTTTGGGCTTAATGAGCGCGGTCACCGCGCTTGCTGGCCGCGCGGTTGGTGCAGGAGATGGAGCACTCGCCCAGGCCTGGATCACCAAGATCAAACGTGTGGGGGTATACACCGGCATTGCCTTTGGTGTTCTGTTCGCAGCGAGTGCATTTGCCGTGCCCATGCTCTTTCCAGAGATCGGGCCTGCCGTCCTCATTCCTGTGACCTTCGCCATTCTCCTCAACGCGACAATTCAGTTCGTGAAGGTTCGCATTGCGCTTCTGGGAGCTGCCATTCTTCCCAGTGGAGATGACGTCAAGGGCGTGGTGGTTGGGGACTTTATTGCGCCCTTCTTAGTGGGCGTTCCCATCACTATTGCCTTGGCGTTCTTCACCCCACTCGGAATTTATGGCCTCTTCATTGGTCGCACGATTGAAGAATTCTTCAAGGTTTTCTTCTTCAGCTGGCGTGAACGCCGAATTCAATGGCAAGCCGTGGCTGACAAACACTTCAAGCCTGAGGAACTCCCCGATGACCCCACCACCGGGATCATTCACGTTCCTTAGGCGTGAGGGAATGCCTGACTCATGCGCACTGCGATGAGCTTTTCAATCAAGGCGTCCGGGACTGTGTGGTCGATAGGGAACTTGACCCCGCCGCCCTTCTCTGAAACCTCATAGCCAGCTAAGTCATCCATCATGACCCTGAATACCTGGCCAGAGTGTGGATAGTAGCCAATGTGCTTCTTATAGGAAGCAAACCCGGCAACCACTTTGCCGTTCACACGGAACCCAGGCATGGCGTAGGAAATGCACTGCTCAGCATCTGGGACAACGTTCAAGATTTGCGTGCGAAGTCCCTCGAGCGTGGAGCGCTGTGGCTCAGGCTGCGCCGCGATGTAGGCGTCGATTTCGGCCTGGGACATTAGAGACCGTTATTCACCCGATAGACGGCAACAATTGCGTTGGCGTGGCCATGGCCCATGCCGTGTTCGGCCTTGAGGTAGTTCACCTGGTCCATGTGCTTCTCGCCCTTGACGGCGTCTAGCTGCACCATCCAGTGATCAATGGGCTGACCATACTTCTTCTCAATCGAGGGGAAGTAGGAAGCGGGGCCTTGAACTTTTTCAGTCATGAAATGAGAGTACAGAATCACCACTTAAAGAAGAAAGCCTCCGAAGAATCTTCGGAGGCTTTCTTGAGGTCTGAATTAGCGACGGTTGTCGTTGCCGTTGAAACCCTGGCCAAATAGTGGCGCGAAGTAGCAGGTGTCTGAAGCACCAGCTGAAATCAGCATGAGGCCAACAAAGAAGAAGACGGCGCCAATAGGGCCCCACGTCAATGCAGCAATTACGAGGACAAGGCCGACAACAATTCGAGCCCAGCGGCCGAATGTCGATGACATAAATGCGGTGAAACCCATGTTGACTCCTGTTCCTTGGGTGGTTCTAGTTTATCGCCATGCGCCAATAATGAGGCCCATGATGGTGAGATTGACAACATCACTGGACACTTCGATAGCCCACACTTTGAAGTTCTGACCGGCAAAGAGCCGGTGCGACAACGAGGACGCCGCAGCCAAACCAATACCGAGAAGAAGACCTACGAGTCCTCCATCGAGCGCACCAAAATTGGGGTTCGATAATGCAACGAAGTGAATGACGGATGCCACAGCAATGGCTTCAACAAAGGCGGCAACCGCCGTAGATCCGAAGATCACGCCCATGTTCCCGGTGACTTCCATGTTTGCTGGGTCTTTACCCATTGCTCGCCACCACACGGGGAAGAACGTCTTCGGTCCGAACCAGATAGCTCCAGCAATGAAGGCCGCGACGAACGCAACGGCAATTGCAAGCCAGTTCAATTCAGCAAGAAACATGAGAATCCAATCGATCAAGTGATTTCAGTGTAGAACCGCTGAGCGGTCCAACCCGTGTTGTGTTCTGGAGCGTCAGGAGGATACTGAAATTGGATGAAGATAAACATCCAGATAAAGGAATACATCATGGACATCTCAGGCAAAGTATTCGTCATCACCGGTGGCGGTAACGGTATTGCTCGCGAACTGGTTCTGGAGCTTTTAGCAAAAGGCGCAACGGTGGCAGCGGTTGACCTCAGCACTGAAGGCCTCAAAGAGACCGCCAAGCTGGCCGGCAAAGACGCCAAGCTCTCTACTCACGTGATCAACATCACGGACCGTGCCAAGGTGATGGCACTGCCCAAGGCAGTGATCACCAAGCACGGCCAGGTTGACGCTCTCGTCAACGTGGCAGGAATCATTCAGCCCTTCGTCAAGGTCAATGACCTCGAGTTCGATGCAATTGAGCGCGTGATCAACGTGAACCTCTACGGGACTATCAACACTGTGAAGGCTTTCCTGCCCGAGCTTCTCAAGCGACCCGAGGGTTACATTGCCAATGTCTCCAGCATGGGTGGCTATGCCCCCGTTCCAGGCCAGACCATCTATGGCGCTACCAAGGCAGCAGTGAAACTACTGACCGAAGGACTGCACTCTGAACTCAAGGGCACCAATGTTCACGTCACCGCGATTTACCCAGGTGCCATTGAAACCAACATTGCCCAGAACTCCGGCATGGAAATCCCCGCAGGCACCGACGTGCACGAGGCAAATAAGTTCAAGATGACTTCGGTCAACGTGGCAGCAAGCACCATCATTGGCGCCATCGAGAAGAACGCTTACAAGGTCTTCATCGGTTCAGATGCCAAAACCATGGACAAGCTCACCCGCTTGATGCCCGAGAAGGCAGCGGAACTCATTTATAAGCAGATGAAGTCTCTGCTTGGCTAGTTAACCCAGGTAGTCAGCGAGCGACTGGAAGTAGCTGTCCATCCCGGCTTTAGCCAGGGGGATGTGCTCTTCTGGGAGCTCGCCATACTGACTAAAGCGCACCCAGGAACCGGTGGGACGTTCTTCAAAGTCGACCACGATCTTGGCGAATTCGCCGGTGAGATCCTTGGCTGCAAACTCAGCAGGTTCCTGAGAGTAGAACATGGTGTGCTCGATGAGCCTGCCAGGCTCGAGTGCGGTGTAGGTGCCCCAGAAGCAGGACTGGAAACCTGCTTCAGGCACGTTAACGGCAATAGCCCATGCGCCACCAACAACAGGTTCTGAAACGGACGAGCCAGGCACGTTTGCCAACACAGTGGGGTGGTACCACGCCTCGAGTTGCGCTGCATCAGTCCAGGCTTCCCAGATGCGGGACATGGGCTGGGTGTATTCGCGCTCGACGGAGTACAGGAAGTTGTGCTGCATTATTTCTCCTTTGGCAGGAACATGCCGCCTGCAATTTTGATAACTGATTTCTTGGGGAAAAACTTCACTAACGAGGATGAGATCGAGTTAGCTGCGCCCACCACAACGGAGGGGACATTCTTATCCAGGGCCGCGAAGGTTGTTTCCACAACAGCAGTTGCTGGCATGGGCTTGCCCCCTGGTGTTCCACCAGCGACGACAAAGAATTCAGATTCAGTTGAGCCAGGGCTCACGGCCACCACACGAACTGCAGAATCACCGAGCTCTCCCCACACGGCTTCCGTGAACGAGCGAACAAACGCCTTGGTTGCGCCATAGACAGCCATGCCGGGAACCGGCTGGAACGAGGCAGTGCTGGCAATGTTCACCACCGCACCAGAGTTTCGCTTCACCATGCCGGGTAGATAAGCAGCAGTGAGGTCTACGAGCACCCCAATGTTGAGCGCAATCTCTTCTTGGGTGCGAGAACGCTCTTCTTCGATGAAGAATCCGTTCACCCCAAAGCCTGCGTTATTGACGAGCACATCAACCGTGAGCTTCTTGGCGGCTACCGTTTTCTCCAGCTTGGCAACAGCACCTGGAGCAGCAAGATCCTGGGCAATGACGGTGACACTGACGCCATACTTCTTCGAAACAGTCTTGGCGACCTCGTCGAGGCGATCCTTGCGACGAGCAACAAGGATGAGGTTGCTGCCGCGGGCTGCAAAGCCTTCTGCGTAAGCAACACCGATGCCAGCGCTGGCGCCGGTTATGAGCGTGGTTTTACCGGTGTATTCCAAGAGGACTCCTTGATTGGGCCAGCTGTTCTGGGAATCTCAGTCTAGATTGACACCGCTATTTGTTACCGTTGAGTTATGACTGCGCTGGAGCCCACCCCTGCAAATAGACCTGATGTGACAGACATGCTCACAGAAGCAGCAGCAGCGATGGTGAGTTCGACCTATCCTGCGCCTCAGGCAGAGGAGGTTCTTCGCGGCCTTGCTGATGCCTACGACGCGGATGCTGAAATTGTTCTCTTGCCAACCCTCGTCCTGACCGAAACCCATAAGCATGGGGTGCCTCAACTTCGCGTGGTGAAAACCAGCTACCGGTTTGACCAGATGACACAGGTTCAATCAGTTCTTGCCCAAGCTCGTCACAACAAAGACAATGCACATGACGTTGCCGAGAGCCTTCGAGCAATTTCACACAAAAAGCCCATCTATCCTTCGTGGCTTCGCGTGGTGGGCTATTCACTTTCCGCGCTGGGATTTGGCGCGGCCTTCCGACTTGATCTTCCAGCGCTTATCGCAGTCACTGTCATGGGTTTGCTTATCGGCGTCATAGTGCTCAACCTCAGTCGCAGCACACGCTTTGCTGCACTTCTCCCCCTGATTGCCACCTTCATCGCCGGTATTTTGGTTGCCGGTGTGGCCATAGCGATAGATAGACCCGACCCCGTTCGCATGGTCGCCATGCTTATTGTGGTGCTGTTGCCTGGTGCAACGCTGACGTCTGGAATTATCGAACTCGTCAGCGGCTATATGGTCTCTGGAGCATCACGGCTCATGTACGCCCTGATGATCCTTGGCAGCATGGCTTTTGGTGGAGCCTTAGCTATTGCGGTCAGTGGCATCCCCTCCACGAGGTTGGTTGACGTCACGGCGACCCTGACGCCTGAATGGGTTGCCTGGGCTGGTGCCGCTATTTATGGCGTGGGAACTTTCCTCTACTTCTGCACACCATTGCGGTTATGGCTACCAAGTCTTTTTGTCATGATGGTCAGCTTTGCCATTTCAGTACTGGCAGTTCCTAGCCTGGGTGTTCCTTTATCAGCCGGCATTGCCACTACAGTTGGCCTCATTACTTCCTGGGCAATCAATGCCCGTCTAGGAGGTGGCCCTGGTGACTTGGCTATCTTCTTGCCCACCTTCTGGCTGATCGTTCCAGGCTCCACCGGGTTCGTGGCGTTAACCGGAGAACTAGAGTCGGCAAAGAACCTCAGTGATGTCGCTAACACAGCGGTGCTGACCTTCTTCGCAATGGCGATTGGCATGATGCTCGCTACAGCTGTCTATCCTCTTCTGAACAAGATTGCCCCTGACACAAAGCTCATCATGCGGAACGGCGCAGGGCTTATTTTGAAGACGATAAAAATCAAGCCGGGAAAATAAGTTCTGGACCGTTGCCTTTAACGGCGTTCACTCTGTACTCGCTCAAACCGGCAGCAACGGGCACAGCGGATGCAACAGCAGCATCCACGAGCGCTTGCGTTCCCATTTCCTTGGGATCGAGCCAGGTGGCCCAGAAATCCTTCGGCAGCGGCACAGGGTTACGGTCGTGAATAGCTGCTAATTCAGGCACTGTCGGCATGGTCAAGATGGTGGCGGTGAGCATCCACGGGTCGCTTTCTTGTGCCCGCCACCACGAATACAACCCAGCAAACGCAAGGGTTTCAGCCGAATGGATGTAGTGCGGAACCTTCACCCCATCTTCGACAACCCACTCGTAATACCCAGAGGCAGGAACCAAGCACCGCTTGGACTTTACAGAGTCTCGCCACGATGCTTTGGACGCAGCGTCTTCACTTCGAGCGTTGAAGGTGGAGAACTTGGGTGGTTCACCCTTCACCCAGGTGGGTATCAGTGACCAGCGAGCGCTTTCTAAGCGCCGGCGCTGGTCACCTGTCGCATCAATGGTGTCCACCACAACAGGAACCTGGTTGGTGGGCCTGATGTTCCAGCTGGGTCCAGGGAGGTTCTCCCCCACCAGATCAACGCTGAAGACGTCTTCCAGCACTTCAGTAGGTTCCGCGAGCGCGTAACCTCCACACATGCTGATTCCCTTCGCCACTGTAAAAAAGACTGAGCTTATTGTGGCACGAGGGTGGAAGCTGCCCTACTTCTTAATCCTGCTTCGAATCAAGACAAACCCGAATCCCAAGAGAACAGCCAAGAATCCAAACAACAGGATGGAATTGGAATCCTGGCCGGTCTGGGCAAGGCCAGCAGCGCTAATGGGAGAAATTGGAGTCGCACTAGTTCGCACGCTAGGGCTACTTTCACCATTCACATTCGTTGCAACCACACCAAAGGTGTAGCTCTGGCCATTTGTCAGTCCCGTTATCTGACAGCTCAAGGCAGTCGTGGTGCAGCTCAAGCCGTTATTGGCGGTGACGGTGTAACTCGTCACTGGTGAACCACCATCATTGGTGGGTTCACTCCAGGAAATTACTGTGCGTGAATCAAGCCCTGAGGTTGCGGCAACGGTAATGGGAGAAGTTGGTGGAGTATTTGCCACAACCACCTGGGGGTCTTCGGTGATGTGAACGGTTACTGTTCCATCCACCACCGCACGACCAAGCAAGGTGACTTGACCACCGAGCAGCCCATAAACGGCGGTGCCAGTTTTGATGGTGTTGTTACTGATCACCATAGTGATGGGTTTGTTCGGATCAGTGGGTGGAACTGTGCCATCTGGCGCAATCCAGGAGATCACCATGGTCATTACATAGGTATTGGTCTGAGAAATCAATGCGCGAGCTCGGTCGAAGTTTCCCACCAAATGGACGCTGACCTGAGTCTGATTGGGCAGGGATCCTTGGGGAATTGAGATTGAAACAGAACTTCCGTTAGTCGTGGCCGAGTAGGTGGCATCAACAAAGTCGGATGCGTTGATCGTGCCCAACAGATTCAGATCTGCGGGAGCAATCCCTGAGAGGGAGAGTTGAGTCCAGTGTGGGTAGAGCGAAATGGAAGCGGTAGGGGTGTAGCCGGTGGCTGCCATGCCGATAAAGTTGCCACCCTGCGCAGCATCAAACCAGCCATCAAAAACAAACCCTGAGCGAGTGGGCAACGGCAGTGGCACTGCTGTTGTTCCTGTTCGGTACACCGCAGATGGTGCCCCCGTGCTGAAGGTCACCGTGTAGAGAGCAGTGACATCCACAGAAGCTGCGGCCGAAGTGCTTGTCCGATAAGCCGCATCACCGGAATACACCGCGGTGACGCTATAGGTTCCGAGTCCGGGGTTACCTGACCACACGCAACTTCCTGCTCCAGAAACCAGTGCCGAGGTGGTGCAGAGAACTGTGCCGTCTGGCTTCTTGAAGCTGACGGTACCAGTTGCTGAGTTAGAGGTGACCTGTGCGCTCAGCGTGATGTCCTGCCCCACAGTTGGCAGAGAACTAACTGAGAACGTGGTGCTTGTGGGTTGCAAGCCGACTGTATGAGTTAGAGCAGCCGAGGTCGCAGTGAGATAGTGTGCGCTTTCTGCGACAACTGCAGTGATGGAGTTGTTTCCCACCGCTAATGTGCTGATTTCCAATGTGCACGGAGTCGCGATTGCCAAGGTGCACGTACCAACCGAGCTAGGTCCATTCTTGAAGGTAATGAGAGTTCCAGGGTCAAAACCAGAAGAAGTTGCAGTGAAGGTCACTGTTTCTTGATGAACAGAGGCCGAAGGTACAGAGCTGATTGAAACAGAAGGTTGCACTTTAAGCACATTGAGGGTGTAGGTCCACGTACCAGAGGTTCCGGCCTCATCAAGTGCGGTTCCCGAAACAACATATTTACCCACGGCGAGTGAGTCACTCGCCGTTATCAAACCCGCTGGGCTGACAGTAAATGCGCCATTAAAAGTTGTTCTATACGTGACGTTTCCTTGCGCATTGTCTACACGAATTTGATCAGAAAATATTGAACCGTATTGACTATTTCCAACACCCCGATAAGTGATTTGCCTGAGAAAAGGACGAGTCGCGCCGACGTCTCGAACAAGTCGGTTATTGGTGTCGTTTGCCCACAAAGTTCCGTCGCGATCAATAGACGCGCGTGAAATGTCGCCGAATGTTGAGCCCAGCGAAGGGGTAACTGACATCACCACTTTGCCAGAACTATTCAACTTGAGAAGAGCATTTTTACCTGTTTCAGGAACCCACACATTTCCTTCGCTATCGGACACAGTTCCACTCGCTCCGCCCCCTGTAGGGAGAATCGCCCAAGGGAGAATCGTATTTGGAATTTCATGACCCGGGGTTCCTTGGTACAACTCTCCCTTCACGAAAACATAATTGGGGCTGAATTTGACAATCGAGTCTGGCGTCCCCTGGTTGGTTGTGATAACAACCATTAATTCATCAGCACTATTTATGCTCATGCTGCTAATGGTTTGATTTACGTCGAGATTAAGGAAATTGTTTTCAACTGCCATGAAAACCGAATGGTCATGAGGTGAAGCTGCTGCAAATTTATATACTCCCTCACCGAAAATATGCATCCCCCAGCTCGCGCCCCTTGTAGCACCTCGAGCTATGAGATTTTGATCTGAGTCAAAAAGAAAATTGGAGAGCACTCCGCCTGTTTGGGCTGCAGTGAGATAAACAACTCC
>ERZ1034363.1369-NODE-1369-length-14002-cov-9.286535_pt1 | contig 14002 bp, 10 predicted proteins | sample MGYA00520616_ERZ1034363 | MGnify/ENA primary metagenome ERZ1034363 (study PRJEB33736, sample SAMEA104284506) | Azolla filiculoides | biome: Urban; feature: Water surface; material: Ditch water | place: Netherlands | collected 2015-10-28 | depth 0-0.1 m ...
GCAATGCCGCGCTTTTTCAAGTTGATAATCATTTAGTAAAAAAAAGGGGCATTCAAAAATGCCCCTTTTTTTATTTCAGCTCACCAATGAACACCGCACTATAAAATAAAATCCTTTGGAACTAATTCGCTCACGCCACTAAGTAAAATCGAAAATTCAGGTGTAGTATCCGCATCAGTACTACCATAAAGGACATGCGCCTTAGAATCGAAACGCAACTGTCCAGTCGCATTATTAGAACTAAACACAGCTGTACCAATAAACGTAAAAGCTTGGTTTCCCGTTAAGGTATCACTGGCGTCAATGGAAGATAAATCAATACGATCATTTTCATTGTGGTGAAAATCGGCAATAGTATCGCGTGTGGAGGATTTAATGCCTGTTTCATCAACTGAGTTAAATTTAAAGAGGTCAGCGCCCGTTCCACCTTTGAGCGTATCGCGTCCAAGCCCACCAACCAACGTATCATCACCATCTGAACCCGACAATTTATCCCCTTTCAGAGTCCCAAGTAAAAAATCCTTGTTTGCGGAGGCTTTAATGCTTAAAACAGAATCAATTGTAATCGGTTTACTCAAAACCACTTCAGGGGCTCCACCTAAGTCTGTATACTTTGCTTGTACCGTTATTTTTTTACCCGCATCCGCAAGTGTTAGCGTATACATATCCTGCTGGATATCCGTAATAGGTACTCCATCACGAAACCAGATATACGTGACATCGCCCATACCGTCAACATCGCTCAATGTATTTGACACAATAAGCGTTTCCGTTGGCAATGTCTTGCCAGTAATAATAACGTCACCAATAGGCGTGTTATTTGTATTTTCGACTTTTGATGTTTCTGAACTTGTTACACTTTCAGTAGTACCTTCTTTATCCGTATAACTTGCTTTTACGCTAATCGCTTTATTCACATCAACTTGCGTTAATTTATAGGTCGGACTCGTTGCACCTGAAATAGCGGCTCCATCACGTAGCCAAAGGTAATTCATATCACCTAAACCATCGGCATCCGCAAGGGTATTATTTATACTCAAGGTAACGCCCTCTACAGCTCGACCAACAATGGTGACAGCCCCTGTTGGACGGTCGTTTGTATTGCCTGCTGTGTGCGTAGATGTCGTATCATCCACAACCGGCGATAACGGAACGCCATTAGGACCATATTCGACTTTAGCGGCGTATTTTGTAGAAACGACTGACTCTTTGTTACCTAAACTATCTGTGTAATCTGCTCTGACAGCAATGATTTTACCTACTTGACCTTGACCAATGACAAAAGTGGAATCAACTGCCCCAAAAATAGGCTTACCATCGGCTAACCATTGATAAGAAACCTCTTTAGGCATACCATCATCATCTTTTAGGTTGTTGAAGGCTTTGAGTGTTTCACCTTGTGCAATTGTACCTTCAACAATGACGTCGCCAGTGGGTAAGTTATTACTCGTTTCAACAAGAGTCGTCGCACTTGATCTGACTGATTCTAACTTACCACCACCGTCTGTATAATTTGCTGTTACGCTGATTTGCTTGCCAGTTTGCGCTTTTGTTAAGGTAAATGTTGAACCAGTTGCACCTGAAATTTCAGTATCATCACCATACCATTTATAGGAAACCGTCCCGAGTCCATCCGCATCGCCTAACGTATTAGAGGCTGTCAAAACCTGACCTTGTAACGGCTTTCCAGAGATTGTAACGCTACCTGTAGGTGCATCATTTACATTAGCAATTTCTGTCGTTGCACTAGATATAACAGATTCTAGTGTGCTTCCTGCATCAGTATAGCTTGCCTTAACCGTAATGACTTTACCCACTTGTGCTTGTGACAATATCAATGTGGAGGTTGTTGCACCGATTTCTGCGCCGCCAGCTAACCATTTATATGTCACAACACCAAGTCCGTCTGCATCTGCTAGCGAGTTTGCTGCAGTTAGTATTTGACCTTGTGCAGGTGTACCGGAGATAGTGACGCTTCCAGTGGGCGAATCGTTAACATTAGCAACCGCCGCTGTCTGACTTGATACAATGGATTCAGGTGTATTTTTACTGTCTGTATAACTAGCCTTAACAGTGATTACTTTACCCACAAGTGATTGCGTTAACATTAAAGTGGAAAAAGTCGCTCCAGAAATATCAACGCCATTTGCCATCCATTGATAAGTCAAAGAACCTATGCCATCCGCATCTTTAATGTCATTGGTAGCTGTGAGTTCTTGCCCCTGCGTTGCAGTACCTGTAAAAACTACGCTACCTGTTGGGATATTATTTGTTGCCATAAACACTCGCCTCAATCAATTACTTAATCGCAAAAATAGAGTAACTATAACTAACCTCTCATGGCGAAAAAATGACCGAGCACCAAAAATGTGACCTAACGCACACTTTTGAAAAATATATTTTTTAGGTGTATTTTTTATAGTAGAATTTCAATCAAATATTTATTTAAATCAACCATGTGAGATAAATATAATAAATTATTCATCGCAATGGCTATGGAGTATTTCCGCTCTTTTTTTCTAAAAGTGTCCGTACTATTGATGTTGTAAAATGACTTTGAATGGTCAAGGTAAAAATATTTAGCAATCGCAGTGATTAGAAGGTTAGCCATTTAAGTCTTGTTTTTACTGATTTTAAAACTAACACTTTATTTATCAGCGAGTACTTTACATGACGTATTTCTTAATAACAGCGGTGATGCTAGGCATATTTGGCTTTAGCATTGAAATAAATCCTCATGCCCAATCATGGCAATTATTTATTGGATTTCATTTGGCGGGCTTAGTGGCGATTTGTAGTGTTTCATTGGCTCATTTAAAACAATTGCCAACCAAGAGCAAACGCTATTTGTTTATTTTATTGCAAATGATAGCATTTCGTATTGCCTATTTCCCCGTGGTTGTTTTTTCGGCGACTGTGTCATGTTACAGTGAACTAGTGCTATCGCATTTTTCAATAGATATTCCAATCAAAATATTTCCAGCTATGTTTATTAGTGCAGCTATTTTATTTGCAATCATTGGGATGGTTTTATTTTGGGCACTTAACGGTAAAAAGGTGCTTTACGCTTTAATCATCATAATGGGAACACCTGCTTTGCTGATCTCATTTGTGAATACCAGTGATCTAACGATTTTTCCAGATAATAATTTAGCTGATATCGATCCTCTTCCACAAATTGCCTTCCCCCAGAAAAATCCCTATGGCTTAGCATTGACGTCGCCTCACTATAATGCGGGACAAAAGATGATTGGATTGGCGGGGAAAACGCTTTACGATTTCATTCCTGATGCACCATGGTCACAATTAGTGCAGGGAACACTTGAGCAGGCCTACCTCAATAATCCCAATGGCAACGCACACGATCAATTGAGATATCACTACGGTGCTTTTTTAGCAGCACATCAGTCGCTATCAAATTCATTTTCTCATAACACAATTCCACTTAAGCCAAAAAAGATGACAATCTAGCAAACTTGAGTTGTTAAAAGTTCGACATTTTATTCTAGGCAAAAAAAAGAGCGTTAACACATAAGTGAAAACGCTCTCTAATATATGGTGCCTTGGGCCGGAGTCGAACCGGCACGTTCTTTCGAACGAGGGATTTTAAGTCCCTTGCGTCTACCAATTTCGCCACCAAGGCAAATAAACTTGATAAGCCGTTTATTATATATAAAAATAAAAAATATGCCACATTTATTTATTTATTTACCGCAAAAAGTCATTATTTAATAGATTTTTTTAATCTAACACCTTGTTTTATTGCAAATATTAATAACGCAAAAAAACTTATCCAAAGCAAAATGGGCAGCAAATAAAACCATTCTTGATAAAATGTGGGTGAAGGATTCTTTACATAAGGCACATGATAAACATCTGTCCACGTTTCATAAACCGGTGAGCGCTGCAAAATATCACCTGATGCTAACACAACTGATGAAATGCCTGTGTTAGTCACGCGAAGTACAGGGCGACGAAATTCAATTCCCCGCGCGAGCGTCATATAAAAATGTTGATACGGTTGTTGCCATGCCCCATACCATGAATCATTGGTGACATTGACAATCACTTGCGCACCTAGGTTGGCTAAATCACGCGAAAAATACGCAAATAATCCTTCGTAGCAAATTTGCGGTGCCATTTTCAACCCATCTAAATTAAATAAATCCGTTGCGCCTTGCCCTCGCGCAAAATGCCCAATTTGCGGAAACCATTGACGTAGTTGTGATAATACATCTTCAAAAGGAATGTATTCGCCAAAGGCGAGTAAAATGGTTTTGCTGTAATGGGGTGGGACAATCTGCCCCATTTCATTCAAAAGAAACAGTGAATTCGTTAATAGTTTAACGCGCATATCTACACTGTATGCCCCTGTGACTAGCGGCAATGAATGATTTTTCAAAAACTGGCTCAGTTGCGCGGGATAGGTATTAGGCGACACTAAATTTTCACCTAAAAAAGTTGGAAAAGCTGTTTCTGGCCACAGTGCAAAATCAATTTTTTCGTTTTTATGCGCGTCAAGCGCGTTACTTGTTAATGACAAATAACGATTCAAAATGGCTTGTCCGTAGCCGTCCCCCATTTCGGCGGCCATTTTCTCTGAATTGCCAATATTACCCTGTACCATCAAGACGTTAAACTCCGCATCTGGTTGCGGTAAACGTGATTTTAAGGCCAGCCCGGTGATATTAAAAAGCAAAAAACTGCTAATAACCGCACCAAATAGTATTTTTCCTTTGGTTTCATGGCGGGTTTGCCATGCCAGATACAGCGGTAAATTGTAAGCCAGTGTGATCGCACTCAAGCCGCTAAATCCCACAATTTCAGCTAAATGATAAAAGGGAATCCCAAAACCAAACCACGAATAGCCAAAATTCCAATCAAATAATGTCAACGAATACGCTTCACATAAAATCGTAATAAGGGTTAATAACCCAAGAGAAACGGATTTTGAGCATGAATATTTTTTGACAATCAAAAACCAAATCATTCCCGCAAAAGGCACGTATAAATGCGCAATTAACGCATAAATAATCATCCCAACCACCGCTAATGCCCAAGGCAAATGGGCAAATTCATGCAGTAAATACGTCATCCAATTAAAGCCAATGAGCGTAAAAACAAACGCACTTACCACGCCACCTAAAATTACCGATTTTAATTGTGTTTGTGCTTGCCAAAACATCCACAGCGGCACAAATCCAAACAAGGCCGCCCATGGTGGAAAGGGAATATAACTCGTTCCAATAAAAATGCCTGATAAAACAGGCAATGCCCATGCTTTAGCGCTTGTGAATTTCATCATGAAGGGCACGGAATTCGTCGGTTAATTTATGGGTGGGAACGTAATGGATTAACGGTTGTGACTCTGAATGTGATTCACGCACTTTCACCGAACTGGAAATCATTGACGCTAAAACCGGCAAACCACCTGCAATGAGCTCGTTGACTAATTGACGCGGCAAATTTGCTTGTTTTTGAAACTGATTTACAATAATTCCTTCAATTTCAAGTGCTTGATTATGATCGGCTTTCACCTCACCTAATGTATGAATCAGTAAATGCAGCGCATCACGCGCAAACGTATCGCAATCAAAGGGAATTAAACATTTATGCGCTGCAATTAACGCAGATTGACTATAAAAATTTAAAATAGGCGGCGTGTCCATATAAATTTCATCAAAATCGTCTAGCTTTTCAAATGCTTCTTTGAGTTTGAAAATTTTGTAACGCGACTCTAAACGTCCTTGCAAAGGTTCAAGCTCAGGATGCGAGGGCAACACAAATAAATTGGGGAATGGCGTGGCATGAATTGCATTCTCAAGACCAGAGCCCGTACTACTGCTGCCAAATAAAGAAATACTCAAACTATCTTTGAAAAAATGTGCAATGGTTTTATCGCTATCGGCTACTTTATGACCGAGCAAATATTGCGTGGAATTCCCCTGTACATCTAAATCAACCACAAGTGTGCGCTTGCCTTGTTGCGCACTAATTGCCGCTAAATTACAGGTGATTGTGGATTTACCCACGCCCCCTTTTTGATTAAAAATAACTCTACGCATACAATGATTTTCCTAAAAATTTAAAGTCTAAAAACATGAACGCAAACACGTTAGAAAGCAGCATCATCAATGATCAGCGATTGATTGTCTGCATCCGTTTTCTTTCATCCGCCCACATTATAAACATATCATGTTAGAATTGCGTTAGTCGCGCCCTATTCAATAGGGATAAAGCCGCGCCATTTTTTAAAATTTTTTCAATATTTGACAAAAAAACTCATGACCAATTTAGAAAACATCATTAACAGCGCATTTGAAAATCGCGCAGACATCACCCCAGCTAACGCATCAGCAGAAGTTCGCGATGCCGTCACGCAAACACTTAATTTACTTGATAGCGGTAAATTGCGCGTTGCTGAAAAAATTAACGGGGATTGGGTAACGCATCAATGGTTGAAAAAAGCCGTTCTATTATCATTTCGCATCAACGATAACCGTTTAATGGATGGCGGTAATACACGCTACTACGATAAAGTCGAAAGTAAATTTTCAACGTATAGTGAAGAAGATTTTGCCGCAGCAGGCGTTCGAGTTGTGCCAAATGCGGTGGCGCGTCATGGTTCATTTATCGCTTCAGGCGCAATTTTAATGCCTTCTTATGTCAATATTGGGGCTTATGTTGATAGCGGCACAATGGTCGATACATGGGTAACCGTTGGCTCATGTGCACAAATTGGTAAAAACGTGCATTTATCCGGTGGCGTTGGTATTGGTGGTGTTTTAGAACCATTGCAAGCCAATCCTACTATTATTGGTGATAATTGCTTTATTGGCGCACGTTCTGAAATTGTAGAAGGCGTTATTGTTGAAGATGGTTGCGTCATTTCAATGGGCGTCTACATTGGTCAAAGCACGAAAATCTTCAACCGTATGACAGGCGAAATTACTTACGGACGCATTCCTGCTGGCTCTGTTGTCGTGTCTGGCAATTTACCTTCCTCTGATGGCACATATAGCTTATATTGCGCGGTCATTATTAAACAAGTTGACGAACGTACACGCAGCAAAACCGGTATTAACGAATTACTCCGCGATTAATTATTTATCATTCTTTGCTTTTCATTTTTAAACGTCCGTTTTTTAAGTTAAAAATCGGACGTTTTTTATCATATCCGTTATCAAAGTAAACCATGCAAAAAACTAAAATCGACATTTACAAACGCCTTCTCGTTTATATTACCCCGCACAAGAAGTTATTTTTTGTAAGTATTATCGGTTTTATCATTTATTCGGTGACGCAGCCGTTATTTGCTCAACTTCTACAAGAAATTATTGATACACTGCAAGCAAAAGAACACGAAAAACTCTATTATTTGCCGCTTTTATTTAGCGGTTTAATTTTAGTACGAAGTTTAGGCGCTTATTTGGGAAATTATTTTTTAGCCAAAGTGTCTTCTAATGTTATACATACATTACGTTGTGAAATTTTTGAAAAATATACACAGCTTCCCACCGCCCATTTTGATTCAAATAACAGCGGTTACATGATTGCGCGAATTACCCATAACGTCAATCAAGTTGCGCAAGCCACCACCGATGCGGTACGTAAAGTGGTTCAAGAAGGTTTAACTGCTGCTGGATTACTTGCGTATTTGTTTTACATGAATTGGAAACTATCCCTTGTTTTTTTAGTCATTGCGCCCGTTATTGCATTGCTTGTCAATTATGTCAGCAAACGTATGCGACTACTTAGCAAACGCATTCAAGAATCCATTGGGGATATGACACATATTACCTCAGAGCTGGTAAATGGACATCGCATTGTGCGCAGTTATGGCGGTGAAGATTACGAGTGTCAGCGTTTTATGGAACGCAGTGACCATAATCGTAATCAATCCATGAAGTTGATTAGTACGAGTTCACTGCACAATCAATTGATGCAGCTAATTATTGCATTCGCATTAGCCTTTTTAATGTATATCGCGTTATTTTTTATGGAACAATCCAGTGTTGGCGCTTTTGTTGGTTATTTAACCGCTGCGTTTTTACTTCCACGTCCTGTCCGTCAACTAAGTGACGCGAATAGTGATATTCAACGTGGTATTGTAGCCGCTGAATCGTTATTTGACGTATTAGATCAAGATACTGAACATGATGAAGGTACTTATATTACAAATCGCTGCCTTGGTGACCTAGAATTTAAACATGTGACATTTAGCTATGACGCCAACACGCAACCCGCCTTACATGATATTAGCTTTATTGCAAAAGCGGGCGAAACCATTGCCTTAGTTGGCGCGTCGGGCGGCGGTAAAAGTACACTTGCCAATTTAATATCGCGTTTTTATCAATATAATCACGGTGAAATTTTACTCGATGGTGTGAATATTAACGATTACACATTGCGTAATTTGCGCCAACACATCGCCTTAGTGAATCAACAAGTCACGTTATTTAACGACACGATTGCGAATAATATTGCTTACGGTGCACTAGCGGGTGCAAGTCGCGGGGCGATTACGCAAGCAGCAACAGACGCTTATGCAATGGAGTTTATCAATAAATTCGATAAAGGACTCGATACCGAAATTGGCGAAAATGGTGTTAAGCTCTCTGGCGGACAGCGTCAACGTTTAGCTTTAGCACGAGCTTTACTCAAAAATGCCCCTGTATTAATTTTAGATGAAGCCACCTCAGCGCTTGATACTGAGTCTGAGCGCTATATTCAAGCGGCATTGCAAAAAGTGATGGGCAATCGCACAACACTCGTGATTGCGCACCGTTTATCGACTATTGAAAATGCGGATAAAATTTTAGTCATCGATAAAGGCCGGATTGTTGAACAAGGCACACATCATGAATTACTCGCTAAAAATGGCGCCTATACCCGTCTACACGCCATACAATTCGACGCTTACCCCAATCAAAACACATAATGAAAACATTACACGCAAATCGATTAATTGTTTTAGATACCGAAACGACGGGGCTTAGCACAAAAGACGGCAATCGAATTATTGAAATTGGTTGCGTGGAATTGCTTGATCGTCGGTTAACGGGAAATAATTTTCACGTCTACATCAACCCCGAACGCGACAGCGAACCTGGTGCGCTACAGGTACATGGTCTAACGCGCGAATTTTTAGCCAACAAACCCAAATTCCAAGACATTGCGCAAGATTTTATTGCGTATGTGCGTGGCAGTGAGTTAATTATTCACAACGCCCCTTTTGACGTGGGTTTTCTTGATTACGAACTGGCAAAATTACCCAATACACAATCTATTGAACGTTATTGCACCGTGTTTGATACGCTTGCGGATGCAAAAATTCGTTTTCCAGGTCAGCGAAATAATTTAGACGCACTCTGCAGACGCTATGACGTTGATAACACGCACCGTGAACTTCATGGCGCGTTACTTGATGCGCAAATTCTTGCTGATGTTTTTTTGAGAATGACCGGTGGTCAATTTTCGCTGATGACTGATAGTAATGAAGATAATGCCATTGCCAATCATCAACAAAATGTGTCTATCACCCGAACACTTGCAGATCGTCCTCCTTTGCTCATTATTCGCTGTGATGACGAAGAGGAAAATGCGCACAATGCCCGTTTAGAAAGCATTCAAAAAGCGAGTAGTCAATGCCTTTGGCTGCGTGATTAGTGAGACTCACGCGCTTCTTCAGGCAAATTTTCCCACCCACCGCCAAGTGATTTATAAATAGCAATCAATGAGGTGGTCAGCGCGGTATCACTTTGCGCTAATTGACGTTGACTTTGTAAAACACGCAACGCACTTTCTTGAATTTCAAGTAAATCGAGAGCGCCCGCATCATAACGCAGTAGGGCAAGATGATTGGCTTTTTCATTTGCGTCAACAGCACGAGCAAGAAAAGCACGCTTATCGCGCTCTTGACGATAATTTACTAACGCATTTTCGGTTTCTTCGAGCGCATTGAGTACGGTTTGATGATATTGCGCCAAACTGGCTTGTGCCATTGCATCAGCGGCTTCAATACGCGCGTACACTCGCCCCAAATCCAAAAATGCCCAGCTTATTTTAGGGCCTAGTGAGTAACTTTCACTGCCCGGCGCCACCATCCCTTTTAAGGTATTACTTTCAAGTGAAAGTGTGCCAACAAACGTGACACGAGGAAAAAGATCGGCTGTTGCAACACCTATGCGCTCGGTGGCAGCAGCAAGTGAGCGCTCGGCAACTTGAATATCGGCGCGACGCTTTAATAAATCAGCAGGATTGCCAATGCGTATCTCCGTGGCCATACTTGGCAATGCTTTGGGTACAGTTAATTGCGCTGTTAGCGCATCGGGCATCTGCCCCGTTAACACGCTTAGGCGATGAATGGCTGCTGAAATAGCGGCATTTAAATCTGGAATCGTTGCACGCTCAGATTCTAAACGCGAGCTAATCATTGCCACATCACTTTCTGTGCCGCGTCCGTTATTCATTCTAATTTGCGTGAGCTCAAGTAATTTTTCTTGATGTTTAATCGTTTGCTCAGACAAATTGAATTGCTGCTGCAAGCCACGCAACTCAAGATAATTTCGCGCCACTTCGGCAATAAGGCTTACACTCACGTCCCGCAGTGATGCTGTCATTTCATCAACCTCATTACTGGACGCTGCTGTGCTACGTCTAACGCGCCCAAACAAATCCAATTCCCAAAATGCATCAAATCCTGCGTTATATAAACTTAATGTTCTTGGTACAAATGCACGATTATTGAGTGCGGCGACACTTCGCTTTTGATCTGTAAAATTACCATGCGAGGTCACTTGCGGCAAAAAATTCAATGCCGAATTCATATAAAGTGCTCGTGCCTGTGTCAAATTCGCACGCGCTATTTGTAAATCGACATTATGTTCGAGTGTTTTGTCAATTAGTGATGATAAAAAATCATCGTTGAAATTTTTCCACCATGCTTTCTCAACGTGATGATGAGAAAACACATTTGTTTGTGCATTCGCAAATTGACTGGGTAAATTCGCTATTTCAGGCTTTTGATAATCTGGTCCCACAGCGCAAGCGGCTAATAAAAAAACACTCGCGCTCAATCCAATCGACTTTTTTATCATAATGAACTGTTTCCTTTAGACGATGAATCAGAGGATTTTTTAAAATATTGCACGACGATGTAAAACACAGGCGTGAGAAGCAAACCAAAAAAAGTCACGCCAATCATACCGCTAAAAACAGCCGTACCTAAAATGCGACGCGTTTCCGATCCCGCACCAGTGGACACCACAAGCGGAAAAACGCCCATAATAAAAGCAATTGACGTCATTAGAATGGGACGTAATCGAATTTTGCATGATTCAATGACTGCCGCAAATTTATCCATACCTAACTCTTGGCGATGTTTGGCAAACTCCACAATCAAAATCGCATTTTTACTCGCCAGTCCGACCAGCACAATAAAGCCAACTTGTGTAAAAATATTGTTATCCATGTGACTAATCCAAAGCCCTGTCATGGAAGATAAAATACACATCGGCACAATCAAAATCACCGCAAACGGCAACGACCAACTTTCATACTGCGCGGCCAACGCTAAAAAGACAAAAATAACGCTCAACGGAAACACTAAAAATGCCACATTTCCGGCTAAAACTTGCTGAAGTGTCAGCTCTGTCCACTCAAAACTAAAACCTGTGGGCAGTTGTTTTGTGAGTAATTCGCTCATTGTGTTAATCGCTTGACCTGAACTCACATTAGGTAAAATACTGCCATTAATCTCAGCGGCGGGATACATGTTATAGCGGGTAATTTTATCTGGGCCGCTGATTTCTTTAATTTGTGCAATGGCGCCAAGTGGCACCATATTACCTTGGGCATTTTTGGTTTTTAACGCGGTCACGTCAAGTGCATCCATTCTAAATGGGGCATCTGCTTGCGCAACTACTTGATAGGTTCGACCAAATTGACTGAAGTCATTAACATAGAGTGAACCTAAATAAATTTGCAACGTATCAAAAATAGTTTGCAATGGAACGTCCATCGATTTTGCACGAACGCGATCCACATCAAAAAAGAGTTGCGGTACACCTGAACGAAACGTGGAAAATAAGCCTACTAAACCGGGTTGTTGATTGCCTTTTGTAATCATATCCGCAGTGACACTTTGCAGTGCATCAATTCCCGCGTTTGAGCGATCTTGAATTTGCAATTTAAACCCGCCCACCGAACTCATGCCACGAATGGGAGGGGGTGGAAAGACCGCAATCGTCGCATTGGGAATAGCGGATAGGCGTTGTGATAAATTTTTTACAATCGCATCTGCTGTGAGTTCACTGTGATTGGTGCGTGCTTCAAAAGACGTGAGTCGAGCAAACATAGTCGCCACATTCGGTTGACTTGCCCGCGTCATAATTGACCAGCCGACATATTCATTTACGTGCGCAATGCCTGGGGTTGCCATAATAATATCATTGGCTTGTTTAACGACTTGCTCTGTGCGCGATAAGGCCGCTGCATCGGGTAGTTGTGCGTACAAAACTAAGTAGCCTTGATCTTGTTGCGGAATAAATCCTGTCGGCACTTTTTCAAATACAACGAAATTTAACGCATTGAGACCCACGTACAATATCAAAATAACCGCACTCATTCGAATCAACCGCCCAACAAAACGCGAGTAACCGACACTAAACGCATCAAAGAAACGGTTAAATTGAACAAAAAAACCACCAAAAATCCAATCAAATCCACGCGTAAACGCATCTTTGTTTTCATGAGCACGATTTAAAAGTAATGCACACAAAGCAGGACTTAATGTCAGTGAATTAAACGCTGAAATCACGGTTGATACGGCAATGGTTAACGCGAATTGTTTATAAAATGCACCCGACACACCAGTAATAAATGCTGTAGGTAAAAAGACAGCCACTAAAACCAATGCTGTGGCAATAATTGGACCGACCACTTCACGCATGGCGAGATAAGTGGCCTCTTTTGCATGCAGACCTTCTTGCGCCATGTGACGCTCGACATTTTCCACCACAACAATCGCATCATCCACGACAATGCCAATAGCTAAAACCAATCCAAAAAGTGATAACGTATTTAGCGAAAGCCCTAGCGCAGACATAACGGCAAACGTTCCAACTAACGATACTGGGACGGCAAGCAGTGGAATTAATGCGGCTCGCCAATTTTGCAAAAAAATCACGACGACAATCACCACCAGCAAAATGGCTTCGAATAATGTTTTGACGACCGCATCAATGGATTGTGAAATAAAGACCACGGTGTCGTACACTAACAGATAATCCAAATCTTCTGGAAAATTGGTTTTGAGTTTATCCATTGTCTCAACAACGGCTTTTTTAGTATCAAGCGCATTGGAACCGGGAAGCTGAAAAATCGCCAATCCCACAGTGGGTTCACCGTCTAAATACAGACCCGAATTGTAATCTTTTGCGCCCAGTTCAATACGCGCCACCTCTTTGAGCTTGACAATTTCGCCGTTCTGACCTTGTTTAATGACAATATCGCCAAATTGCTCGGCAGTGGTTAAACGTCCCGTCGTCGTGAGTGTGTATTGAAAATCGCTGGCATTAGGGGAAGGCGGTTGCCCGACTACACCCGCAGCAACTTGAATATTTTGTTCACGAACAGATTGAATCACCTCACTTGCGGTTAAATTCAATGCCGCAATTTTTTGCGGATTGAGCCACAAACGCATACTGTAATCACGTGCCCCAAAGACAGTAATATCGCCAACACCCGGTAAACGCGCTAGGCTGTCTTTAATTTGCAGAAGTGCATAATTGCTCATATAAACACTATCGTAGCGTTTATTAGGTGAGACTAAATTGACCACTAAGCTCAAATCAGGGCTGCTTTTTTTAACGCTGATACCTTGACGACGAATTTCTTCAGGCAATTTTGGCTCAGCAAGTGCTACGCGGTTTTGAACTAATACTTGGGATTTATCGAGATTCGTTCCTGGCTTGAACGTAATCGTGAGCATCATCGCGCC